>JAEEGL014156638.1_pt1 | contig 10014 bp, 7 predicted proteins | sample 9134231 | NCBI WGS metagenome assembly JAEEGL01 (sample SAMN16246548, study PRJNA631951) | gut metagenome | biome: gut microbiome; feature: rumen; material: fiber-attached | host: Bos | place: Iran: Karaj | collected 2018-10 | reverse complement strand
CGCCGGCGTATTTCCTCCCATGAACGATCTGCTCCATCACCTTAAGATAAAGAATTTCCAGAAGAGAAAGGTGGGCATCATAGAGAGCGGCTCCTGGGCTCCCACCGCCGCCGCGAAGATGAAAGAATATCTTGAATCCATGAAAGACATCACCATCGCGGAACCGGTGATCACCATAAAGTCCTCCAGGAAACCTTCCGATGACGAGGCGTTCAGGGCTCTTCAGGAGTCCATGAAAGAATAATGTGCGGCATAGCCGGGCTCTGCGGGCTCGAACATGAAAAAGCCCTGAGCGGTATAAAGATAATGACCGACCTCATGAGGGACAGAGGCCCCGACGCCCAGGGGGTGTTTTCCTCTGCCGGGGGTGAGGTGGTCTTCGGTCACAGAAGGCTCAGCATCATCGATCTGACCGAAGCCGGCGCTCAGCCCATGGTATCCGACGACCACAGGTTCATCATCACCTTCAACGGTGAGATATACAATCACGCGGAGATAAGGGATCGGCTGCTGAAGGAGGGCGGCCGCCCCTTCAGAGGCAGGAGCGACACCGAGGTGCTGCTCAGGGCCTTTGAGAGATGGGGCGACGGCGCTCTGGATGTGATAAAGGGGATGTTCGCCGTCGGGATCTATGACTGTGAGAGCAGGGAGCTCACCCTGTTTCGCGACAGGGTGGGAGAAAAACCCCTGTACTACGGCTGGGTCTGCGGGGGCTTTGCCTTTGCTTCCTCCATTGCGGCTATCTCGGCCCTTCCCGGTTTTGAAAAAGTCATTGATACAACGGTCCTGCACAGATATTTCCTCTACGGCTATATCCCCGCTCCGGACACTATATGGAGATCCGTAAAAAAGCTGGAGCCCGGGGCCGTCATGAGGATAAGGGCTCCCTTCACCATGAACTCCGTCACGGAGCACAGGAAGTACTGGGATGTGACGGAAAAGATGCTTTACGGCGTATCCCATCCCTTCAGGGGAAGTTTTGAGGAGGCTTCGGAGGAACTGGAGAGGCTCTTATTAAACTCCGTGAGATCCCAGATGGTGGCAGACGTTCCCCTTGGAGCTTTCCTGTCCGGGGGCATAGATTCATCCACCATCGTATCTCTCATGCAGAAGCTTGCCCCCGGGAGGGTCAGGACCTTCACGGTGGGAATGAAGGAAAAAGGCTTTAACGAGGCGGAGATAGCAAAGGAAACTGCGGGGATCCTGGGCACGGACCATACGGAGCTCTATATCGGTCATGACGACATGAAGGCGGTGATCCCGAGGCTTACGGAGATGTTCGGGGAGCCTTTTGCCGATTCTTCGCAGATACCCACATACCTTGTGAGCAGGATGACCAGGCAGCATGTGACCGTATCCCTTTCCGGGGATGCGGGGGACGAGCTTTTCTCCGGCTACACCAGTTACGCTTCCGTTTACAGGATATGGAACAAGATAAAAGGCTTTCCTCTTCCTTTAAGGAACGCGGTCTCAAGGGCTGTGCTGGCGTCCCCTCTTTCCAAAAAGGAGATCTACAGGATAAAGGGGAAACTCCTGTCGGCCGAAACTCCCGGAGTCGTCCACGATCTGGAATTTGAGACCGACCCCATAGTGAGGAAGATCGTTAAGGGTGATGAAGGCGTGAGCCCCGTGAGAAATCCGGGCGACGATGTGGATCTCCCGGACCCCAGGCTCAGCTGCATGCTCATGGATCTCATAATGTACCATCCCGACGACATCCTCACAAAGGTTGACCGGACCGCCATGGCGGTGTCCCTTGAGACCAGGATCCCTTTTCTGGACAGGGATGTGGCGGAGTTTTCATTTTCCATTCCGGTGGATATGCAGTGGAAGGACGGCAGAGGTAAGCAGGTCCTGAGGAACATCCTGTATAAATATGTGCCGAAGGAACTTCTGGACCGCCCGAAGAAAGGTTTTTCCATACCGGTGGAGACCTGGCTCAGGGAGGGCTCTCTCAGGAACTGGGCCATGTACCTTATGGACGAAAAAGCCGTGGCTGAAACAGGCTGTCTTGATCCCGATGCAGTAAAAACGATCCGTGACGACTTTTACCTGCGGGGCATATGGAGACCCCAGGTGTGGTATATCCTGATGTTCATGGACTGGTATGAAGAGTTTGTCAGGAAAAGCAGCGTGGGGTCATCTTTATGACTCTATGATGCCCTGCCCGTTCATCCTGATCATGCCGGGCGTGAAGATGTCGGCGCATCTGCCGTTGTTCAGCCATCTGGAGGGGGCGATGACTTCGCCTCCTTTTTCTTTTCTGAGCCACCAGCCCCACCAGCTGAAGGTGGAGTTGGCTATGATGTGGTGCCTGCAGTAGCTGATCAGGTACATGTCCTGATAGCCCGTGTACTCCTCGGAACAGGTCACCGGCACCACGCCCATTTCTCTGTGGCTCTCCACAAAAGTGTCCGCCCAGCGGCTGTCGTCCGTAAAGAGGTAGAAAACGCAGCCCGGGTGGCGTTCCCTCATGTAATTCATGGCTGCTTCATAGTAGGCGTCCGTGCAGATCCCGCCGTAGACGTTGTCTGATTTCAGATAGTCCCCGCGCCTCACGTGGATGCACACGGGCTCGCCCTCTTCACTCCGTATGCGTCTCTTCATGTCTCTCGTTTCATCGGAGAAATTCAGATCGTCGAAACGGAAAGCGCTCCTGACGTCGTCCCGGATATCCTCAAAATACTTTTCCGACTGGAAATTCCCTATCAGGTATCCGTCGCGCATTTCAAGTATCTTTGGATCGAAACAGCCGTCCTTTTCATAGTACTCCAGGGACTTTCTGCCGGTAAAACGGCGTCTTATCCTGCTGGACAGATCCATGAAGGAGTCAGTGATATCCCTTATCTCTTCATCCGTCGCCCGGGGATAGGTGAGACCGAACACCGCAAGCTGAATGGGCCTTGCGTTGTCGAGGCGGTAGGTGGTCACATCGTCGAAACGGACGGTGCGGCCCAGACTTTTCAGTTTAAGGTAGAGGGCGTACTGGAACATCTGGTTTCCCAGTCCCCCCGACATCTGGATTATTATCAAACCATGTCCTCCGCAACCCATAATAAGCGAATTTGAGCGTCCGAGTCAAGAGAGAGGGGCTTTGTTGACTCCCGGGGCGGGTCACGCCGTCGTTATGCTTTTTTCGTCTCTTCTGCGGGGACTGCCGGTGTGCAAACCCGCTCTCTGTGTGGTATGATACGTGGCATGAAAGTCAGTGAAAATGGGCCGGACAATAACCCTCTGGTAAGCGTTATCGTCGCTGCCTACAACATAGAAGAATATGTGCAGAGGGCGCTGGATTCCCTGAGGGACCAGACCCTGAAGGATATTCAGATCATCATAGTGGACGACGGCTCCACCGACGGGACCGGCGCTGTCTGCGACCGTTACGCTGAAGGGGATGAAAGGGCCCTGGTCATCCATCAGGAAAATAAAGGCCTGTCGGGGGCTAGGAACGCAGGCCTCAAAGCCGCCCGGGGGAAATACATAGGATATCTGGACGGGGACGACAGGGCGGAGCCTCAGATGTTTGAGACCATGGCGAAAGCCTGTGAGGAATCGGGTTCCGAGGTCGCGGTCTGCAGATATCTTGTCAGCGGTGAGAATGCGGAAGGCCTTCCCGAACCCACCGGGGAAATAAAGACCCTCTCCCGGGAGGAAGCGCTTCATTCCTATATCAACGGCGAGGGGCCGGTGATCTACAACTCTGTCTGGAGCAAGCTTTTCCTGGCTTCCCTTGTGAAGGACATGACCTTCGTCGAGGGAAAGAATTCCGAGGACATTCTCTATACCACCGGGGCGTTTCTCAGGTGCAGCCGGGTCTCTTACATTGACATCCCTCTTTATGATTATGACACCGGCAGGGCCGGGAGCATAATGAATGAAAAGATCGGGGAGCGGCGGGTAAATGACGAGATCCCCTTCTGGAAGCAGCAGATAGTCATGCTTGAAGAGTCCGGGCTCCGTGAGATGGCGGATGATGCCCGCAGGGCTCTTGCCCGGAGGGAGATGTTTTACTGCCAGGAACTGAACGACGGAGGACAAAAGAAATACGCGGACATCATTTACGATGACATGGCGAAGGACAGGGAAGGGATCCTTGAACTGTTCTCCGGAAAGAAGATCAAGAGAGGCGACCGTGTCAGGATGTCCCTGTTTTTGAGGGCGCCTGATACCTATTACGGCATCGACAGGCTCTACAGGCGGATCGTTCTTCCCATGAGGCGAATCTTGAAAAAGGTGTTCCTGCCCCTGGCATTTATCGTCATCTTCCTGTTCCTGCTCGTCACCCTGTCCTACATCCTCAGGACCAACGGCGAAAATAAGGACCGTATGTCGGGGTTTTACGCGGAGAGAAAAAACTCTCTCGATGCGGTGATCTTCGGGTCCTCCAGCGTGTATCCCTTCTACGCGGCCCCGCTGATCTACGGGGAGCACGGTTTTGCCGTCTATCCCGTGTCCACCGACATGCAGAGACCCGCCGCCGGGATTTGGCTCACAAAAGAGGTGCTGAAATACCAGAAGGACCCGCTCTTCATTTACGAGATGCGGATGTATTCCGGGACTGACTGGGACATGACCTCAAACATGGCTTATACCCGGAATGTCACCGACAACATGAAGTATTCCCTGAACAGGGCGAGGGCGATAAAGGCGCTGACCACGGGAATAGAGAATCCCGAGGCGGTGGTGGAGGATCCCCTGTCCTGGTATCTGGACATCTTCAAGTATCACGGAAATTACGGCCTTCTGCTAATGCCCTACGAATGGAGGAACTGGAGATATTCAGCTTTGTCGCCTACAAAGGGCTATTCCTTCAAGGAGGGGGTCGGCCCCTGCGAGCTCACGGACTGTTCCCGTGTCGCTGAGTCCGCTCCCATGCCCCCCGAGCAGGAAGGATACCTGAGGGAAACCCTGGAATTTCTGAAAAACGGCGGATACAGGGCTTTATTTGTGGTCTCGCCCTATCTTGAGGACGAAGAGCATAAAATGATGTATAATCATATGTCGGAGATCGTAAGCGCATACGGTTATGACTTTGTGGACCTGAACGATCATATCGGGGAGATTGGCCTTGACCCCTCCGTTGACATAGCGGATTACGGGGTCCATGTGAACGCTCTGGGGGCGGAAAAGGTGTCCTCTTATTTCGGCGGTCTTCTGGAGACCCGGGGTCTCACGGATCACAGGGGCGACAGAGCTTACGCGTCCTGGGACAGGGCGTATGAGGATTATCTTTCCCGCATGCCCGAAGTCAGGGCGGAGATCGGGAGAAAGGTGCGGGAAAAAGAATATACGGTCCGGGAGTAGGACGGGGACGGCGGACCGGGGAATGGATGCAGACCGGGAATGCGCCGGCAGAGTCCGCATCCTCAGGAAAGCGAGGTAACGAACTGAAAAGTCTGTTTGGCAGGGTGTTCGGAATATTGACAGGGAAGCAGAAGAGGCAGATGGCAGGCCTCTTTATCATGATGCTCATAGGGGCTCTTTTGGAGACCATGGGTACCAGCCTGATCCTGCCCTTCATCGAAGTCGCCATGAATCCGGAAAACGCCCTTTCCCACAAGAGCCTTAGACGGATCTATGACGCTCTGGGGATGAGCGACGTGAACCAGTTCCTGATCATGATCGTCATCGCCCTCATCATCGTGTATCTTGTGAAGAACATATATCTCTACATCATGTACCGCACCCAGTACACCTTTGTGTACAACGGACAGTTCAGGGACGCCGCCGGGGTCTTCAGGGATTACGTCAGGAAACCCTATGAGTTCTACCTGGACGCCAATACTCCCGTTATCATGCGTCACATAGTGTCCGACGTGAACGGGGTGTACAATCTGATCCTCACTATGCTGCAGCTGTTTACCGAGCTTATCATCTTTGCGGCGCTCTTCATACTTTCCTTGGTCATCAATTTCAGGATGACCCTGGCCATGACCCTGATCATAGGCCTCATCTTCATGATAAATAAAAAAGTCTGCGCGCCGGTCCTCCAGAGGTACGGTCATGAAGGACAGGAACACTCTGCCCTGGTGACCAGATGGCTCATGGAGGCCATGAACGGAATGAAGGAGACCAAGGTGCTGAACCGGGAGGGCTATTTTGTCCGGCAGTACGAGCGGTCGGCCGAACACTTAAAGGACATTCAGATAGACCAGAACTCCATGGGGAATGTGCCCAGGCTCTCCATCGAGACCGTGGTGATGTGCGGGATCCTGGCCATAGTGGGGGTGTTCCTGGCAGCAGGCGGGGATCTTCAGGGTATGATAGGACAGATAGTGGTGCTGGCCTACGTGGCCACCAGGATCATGCCTTCAGCCAACCGCATTACCCAGGCCGTAAATAATATCGCTTACTTTTCACCCTGTCTGGATTCCGTGGGAGGGATAATAAAGCATACCCACGAAACGGATACTGACAGCCTGTACGGAGAAACGGATCCGGAGATCACTCCGGTGATATTCAATAACGATATAGTCTTCGACAGGGTCAGCTACCGCTATCCCAACACGGAGAAGGATATCTTCAGCGGGGCCTGCCTCAGGATCGAGAAGGGGAAGTCCGTCGGCATCATCGGCCCTTCCGGGGCGGGCAAGTCCACTGCCGTGGATGTGCTCCTGGGCCTGCTCCTTCCCCATGACGGAGCAGTCAGGGCGGACGGGGCGGACATAAGGGAAAACCTTCCCGGATGGTATGACATAATCGGTTACGTCCCCCAGATGATGTTCATGCTGGACGATTCCATCAGGGCTAACGTGGCCTTCGGTCAGGAACCCGGAGATATAGACGACGACAGGGTCTGGGCAGCCCTTAAGGAAGCCCAGCTGGATGAGTATGTCCGGAGTCTTCCCGACGGGCTTGACACCGGAATAGGGGAGCGGGGAGTCAGGATCTCCGGCGGTCAGAGACAGAGGATAGGCATCGCCCGCGCACTCTACAACGACCCGGAGATAATGATATTTGACGAGGCTACGTCGTCTCTGGACAATGACACCGAGACCGCCATAATGGACGCCATCGAGCGCCTCCACGGCAGGAAGACCCTCATCATCGTGGCGCACCGGCTTTCTACCATAGCCAACTGCGACTCGGTCTACCGGGTTGAAAACGGTTCCTTCATTCCGCAGAAGCGGATCCCCGGAACCCAGGAATACGAGGATGCTTAGGTATTTCCGGAAGGTGCGGGGCCGACTGGAGAGCGGAGCTTGGGAAAATAAGGTTGCATAACTGATCCCGGGCAATAAAGACGACCTAAAGGTGCGACGGCATACAGGAGGTGATAGTGTATGGATATTCAATATTTATTGTTCCTTCAGGGTATAAGGGAAGCCACGGGGGGAGTGTTTGACGAAGTCCTGAACGTGATCTCCAAGGTTGCGGTGGACATCATGCCGTTCCTGCCCTTTGTTGTGTTCTGGTGCGTGAGCAGGAAATGGGGTTATCGCTACCTTGTGACTTTAGGTCTGGGAGAATTGGTGAACGGGATCATTAAGCTCACGGTCTGTGCCTATCGTCCCTGGATCCGTTCGGATCTGGTGGAGCCTGCGGGGGATTCCAAGGTGGCCGCTACGGGTTACTCATTTCCGAGCGGACATACCTTGAGCTCCACGGTGACTTATGGGACCACCTTTGTCTGGCAGAGAAAGAAGAGAAAATGGCTGGCGGAGATATGCGGCGTTATGATAGCATTAACGGCCTTTTCAAGGAATTTTCTGGGGGTGCACACTCCCCAGGATGTGATAGTGGGATTTACGGAAGCGGTTATCATCATTCTGATCGTGGGTGCAGCCCGGGAGAAGATAAACGGCGATGAAAGAATGCTTGATATCCTTTCGATCGCAGGAGTTGTTGCTGTCATACTGACATTGATCTATATAACACAGAAACCATATCCCATGGATTACGTTGACGGCGTTCTTCTCGTCGATCCCGGCAAGATGATGAACGACTCCTTTAAGGCCTGCGGCGCTTTTCTCGGTCTGATAGCAGGCAGTTATGTCGAGAGACATTATATTCATTATGAAGTCCCGGTGGGATCAAAGAATCTCCCTATCCTGGGCTTTACCGGGTTCGCCCTGGCGTTTGTCTGGAAGGAATATCTTGCGCCCGTCACGCTTGTGACGGACCTGGGGGGACACTGGGGGAATCTGATCTCCAGGTTTATACTCTGGATCTTCGCTGTGGCTGTCTGGCCCGTATTTATACGGAAATGGGCTGATGACTGAAAAGAAAGGAACTGAATGGCTGAATACAGAAACGGAAAACTGTATCTCCCGGATGTGACTCTCACGGCTGTCACCAGCGTCAAGGTGGGTCCCACCATAATGGCGCTCCTGTACAGCATGAGGGAGATCGAGTTCGGGGACGTGCTTCTGATCACCCACAGGAGGCCCTTCCTCCTGCCCCGCGGGATACGTTACAAGCATATCCGGAAGCTTAAGGAGATAGATGACTTCAACCACGCCATGATCTATGAGGTGGGAGCCTATATCGAGACAAAGTTCATGCTCCTGATCCATTACGACGGCTTTGTGGTGAACCCTCAGAGCTGGGATGATGAGTTCCTGAAGTATGATTACATCGGGTCGCCCTTCCCCCTTCCCGTGGACGATTTTTCCTACAGGGATGTGGACGGCCACATCTGCCGGGTGGGAAACAGCGTGTCCATCAGGTCGAAGCGGCTCATGGAACTGCCCGAAAAAGCGAAGATCCCCTTCGAGGCGGACCACGGTTTTTTCAATGAGGACGGCTTCATCTGCTGCAAGAACAGGCACCTGTTCCTGAGGGCGGGTATGAAGTATGCACCCCTGGAGGTGGCCGCCAGGTTCGGACGGGAGAGGGAGCTCCCGGAGCACGAGGGGGTGGAGCCCTTCGTATTCCACAAGTGGGACGGGCCCAACGCCGGTTACCCCAGGTTTGACAGGTGAAGGGATGATCTACGACTGCTTCCAGTTCTTTAACGAGCTGGATATCCTGAAACTGAGACTGAACATAATGAAGGATATCGCGGATTATTTCGTGATATCCGAGTCTGTTGTCACCTTTTCCGGGGACAGCAAGCCCTTGTTTTACGAGGAAAATAAAGACCTGTTCCGTGAGTTCCGGGACAGGATCATCCATGTGGTGGTGGAGGATACACCAATGGATACGGATGCCTTCGGAAGGGACCACCACCAGAAATGCGCCGTTGCAAGGGGCCTTGTGAACTGCAGCCCCGATGACATCGTGATCTTCAGCGATGCGGATGAGATCCCGGATCCTGAGACGCTTAAGAAACTTTTGCCCTCGGTTGAGGAGGGCCGCATCTACATGCCTGCCCAGAGGCTTTTCTACTGCTATCTGAACCTGGAGGATGTGTCCGGAAAGAATCTGTCCGTAACCGGTGAATTCGATGATGTGCCCGAAAGCGAAAGGAAGTGGCTTGGGACGAAGATCTGCAGGTACGGCATGCTGAAAGACAGGACCACCGAGAGCCTGAGGGATGCGGAGAGCAGGTCTGTGGGAGTCCGGGTGGAAAACGGAGGCTGGCATTTTTCCTACATGGGAGGTACGGGAAAGGAATCCGTGGAGGAGAGGCTCAGGTACAAGATAAAGAGCGCCGCCCACCAGGAATACAATACCCGGAGGTCATTGTTTGAGGCGTCCCGCAGGATCAGACAGAAGACGGATATGTTCGGCAGGGAGGCCGAACTTAAGGTTGTGCCTGTGGATGACAGCTATCCCGCTTATCTCAGGGATCATCTGGATGAATACAGTTATCTCCTTTACAGGGAGCCGGGTTTTCTTGAAAAGATCAGGTACTCGGGGACGGAATTCCTTCTGTCCCTGCGGGACCGGATGAGGGATAAAGGGAAATGAAACCCTGTATGATATCCCCCGGGTATTCCGCTTCCCTGAGAACGGGGAAGGTGCTCCCATGCTGACCGGAACGGCTCTTCTCCCCGGACAGGGAATGGGAAACAGGCTCTTTTGTTATGTATCAGTAAGAAGCCTTTCTCTTGACGCAGGGGAGGATTT
>JAEEGL013597466.1_pt1 | contig 10014 bp, 5 predicted proteins | sample 9134231 | NCBI WGS metagenome assembly JAEEGL01 (sample SAMN16246548, study PRJNA631951) | gut metagenome | biome: gut microbiome; feature: rumen; material: fiber-attached | host: Bos | place: Iran: Karaj | collected 2018-10 | reverse complement strand
AGCTAACAACTATGTTTTTGGCGATGATATTGCGAATAAAAAGTTGTTAAGCCTTGCAACTATCATGGAAAAATACAGCGCAGCCCTGAACACCGCGGGACTATTCGATTACGACGACATGATTTTAAACGCCATCGATTTACTTAAAAACGATGAAGAAAAGCGCTTCATCGCAAAGGATCGTTTCCAATACATTCTGCTCGATGAGTTTCAGGATACCAACGACGCACAAGCGCAACTCGTAGCCTTGCTAACCGACAACCCAAGCAACGAAGGCAAACCAAATATTATGGCGGTCGGCGACGACGATCAGGCCATTTATTGCTTCAAGGGGGCTAATACGTCAAAATTCTTTGATTTCGACGCCCAATACCATCCAAAACAAATCTTTTTGACTAAGAATTATCGCTCATCTGCGCCGATTCTAGATTTTGCCCACAACATCATCGAGCAAGCACTCGACCGTTTTTGTAAATCGCCAAACGTCAATATTGATAAGCAGATATCCGCCGAAAATCCACCCGCCGAAACCGTCATTGAACTGCGCGAATTTAAGGCTTATCAAGCCGAGTACTCATTCGTCGCGCGCAAAATCCGCGAATTATTAGACGCCGGAACATCCGGGAGCAATATTGCTATTATTGCGCCAAAACATAAATATTTGGTTTCAATTTTGCCATATTTACATGCGTTGAATATTCCAGTTTCATACATTCGTCGCGAAAATATTCTCGAAGATACCAGCATCAATGAGCTCTTACTATTTTGCCGCACTTTATTAGCCATCGCACAAAATCCAAAATACGCCGATACTTATTGGTTCCAGTTATTATCCATGTCATGTTGGGAATTAGAGCCAAAAGCCATCATCGAACTAATTCAGTCGGCAAGATATAGCAAAAAGAGCATCCTGGAATATATGCTAGAAAGTGAAAATGAGAAACTTAAAGAAGTTGGATCATATATTACCGAACTCGCCGCCAAGACCGAAACGTATTCCGCAGAATATATCATTAACGAAGCAAGCAAAAAGCTCTTTGGCGAAATGCTTGATAACTATGAGCTATTTAGCAACCTTAATACATTACGCGACATGCTAGCCGCTAAGAAAACTCGTAGTCAGGACAAACTCAAGCTATCTACCTTTATCGGCGCGCTCGACGCATACAATAACGCCGAAATGCCAATTCTAAACAAATCGCCATATCACGAATCGGAGACCGCCGTCCAACTTCAAACCGTCCACTCAGCCAAGGGTCTAGAGTACGAACATGTATTCTTAATTGCAGCTGATAATAAAAACTGGAGCGAAGCAAAAGGGAACACCGACTTAATTACACTCCCGCGCAACCTCGAGCACGTACGCCATACTGGCGACTCGGCCGACGAGAAAATTCGCGTATTCTTTGTTGCAATTACGCGCGCAAAGGCAAAGCTATATCTCACATATAGCTTGTCTGATTTTGCGGGACATACGGCTGATAGACTAAAATATCTCGACATTCGCGAAAATGAGAATCATTCCCAAATTAGTAAAGTTACACCTGAAGAATACGCCGAAGTCATTCCGTCAGATGATGAAGATCTGAATCCAGAAGATATTGCGCCAGATAAATGGCTTGACAATTATATCCCCGACGATGAAACACGCAAAAACTTACTCAAGCCATACGTCGAGAAATATCGCATCTCGCCAACCCATCTCAATACATTCATCGACTTGCGCTACGGCGATGGCCCAATCAGCTTTTTGCGTAGTTACATCATCGGCGAGCCGAGCGACGAATCAAATAATTTCGCCCTTATATACGGTAGTCTTATTCATGAAATCATGGATGAAATAAATAAGGAAAACATCAGCAACGAAGAAGCAATTAAACGCTTCGAAGAACGCATCGAAAATGCTGATACCGACGATAAAACCAAAGCCGATTTGCATAAACGTGGCCAGGACGAACTAGCCAAATTCCTCGCCGAACGCGGCGACCTAATTCGCAACGTCAATGCAGAATCCGAACGCGGTTTCTTTACTGAAACTATCACTTTGGGAGACGCCGTATTAACAGGCAAAATCGACCGTGTCGAAATTGACGAAAATAATAAGACTATCACCGTATCAGACTTTAAGACCGGCAATGCTAAACACAAATGGAGCACAACCGATACAACTTTCGCCTACAAAATTCAGCTCTATTTCTACAAATTCCTCATTGAGAATTCGAAAGATTTCCGTAATTACAAAGTCACGTCCGGGCGCATCGACTATATTTCGCCGGACGATGAAGGCGATATTGTTTCACTCAATTTACAATTCGACGAAAAAGAAAATGCCGAAATCAAGCATTTAATTCAAGTTGTCTTCCGCCATATCAAAACCCTCGATTTGCCAGATCCCTCCGAAGCCCTAACGAGCAGTAATCCAACCAAAGCATTCTACGAACAATTAGTTGCAGAAGAATAAAAATAATACTAAACTAAAAACATGAGCTTTAAGAAAATTCTTCTAAGCCTAATTCTTAGTGTTACATTAAGTTTTTCGCTTATTATTCCAATCAGCACACCAGTTTATGCCGAAGGTGGGCCACAGGACGCCTGTTCGGTTGCCGGTGTCGATGATCCACTAATTTGCGGCACTAAAGGTAGTAATGAGGAAAAAGAGCTTCAAAACAGAATAAAAAACATCCTAGAGACGGTTTATCTCTGGATTGGAATTATCGCAGTTATCGTTATCGTAATTGGTGGCATTAAATACATGACCTCGAACGGGGAAGCGGAAAAGATCAAAGGCGCCAAAAACGCTATTACCTATGCTATTATTGGCCTCGTCGTAACATTAGCAGCCTTTGCTATTACCGAATTCTTTATTGGCGCATTGGAAGGGAATGCCCCAGACGGCGGCTACTCCGAAGGGGGCGGCGGAGGAGGTGATTCACCAGCGCCAGGCGAAGGAGGCGATTCACCAGCGCCAGGCGAAGGAGGTGATTCACCAGCGCCAGGCGAAGAAGTTGTCGAAGTCAAATTTGTTCAAGTCATGGGTATTTCCACCATTAAAAAAGGCAACGAATACGGCTTCTACGTAAAGATTATTCCAGATTATGCTACCAACAAGACCGTCACGTGGACAAGTAGCAATACTGATGTCGCTACTATTTCTGAAACCGGTCGCGTCAAAGCGATCGCGCCAGGCGAAACCACTATTACGGCTACTTCCACGAACGGCAAGATTGGAAGCAAAACCGTCAAGGTTCCAGAGCCGATTGTTGCCACTGGCGTAACAATCACTAGTAAAGTTACTTCACTTACCACCGGCAAGACTGCTCAGCTCAAAGCAACTATCGTCCCCGCAAATGCAGAGGACAAGAAGCTCGAATGGCTGTCTAGCGATTCAAAGATAGTCTCCGTTTCCGATAATGGCTTCGTCAAGGCTATCAAGAAGGGTACTGCTGCTATTACCGCCAAAACCGTTAACGGTAAATCCGACAGCGTCACCATTAGAGTCGAAGACGCCGCCGAGGTTGTTACCGCAAATAAAGTCAAGAAGCTTCAAGACACTGTAAAAACCTACGCTTGGCCAACATTTAGGGGTAGCAACCACAACACTAGCAATCCATATGCAAATCAGAAAGATGCCTACACGAGCGCATATAAAGCTGCCGCATCATCCTTCGTTAGTAACCATGACTGTAGGGGGAACGACTGTGGCGTATTCGTATTGATTACCATGCGCAATAGCGGCTGGGAGCCAAACTACCCAGATCAACGCACCGGCGGACAATACGAGTGGTTAAGCAATCCAAGTCATGGCTGGGAAGACGTCACGAGTAAGATTAAAAGCAATGCAGACGCAAAACCGGGCGACGTAATTATTACCCGCGGTCAGGGACACGTATTGCTATATATGGGAAAAATCGACGGCTTTAGCTCCAAGATGGCATCCGCTTCATACTGCGATCGCACACCAATGGCCGACAGCGCGTCCGACATCTCGCACTACGTAAATCATCCGCACGGCAACGGCAAAAGATACGCTATTTTCCGCAAGAAAAACCCTTAATCGTAAACACTTGTCCATCTATTATTTTGATGCTATAATATAATTCGCTCTGTTAACCAAGCGTTCTTTGCAGATAGAAAGGAAGGTGAATCATGAGCGTCGTACGATTTTTTAGTTCGATTCTCAATGTAATGAAACCCAGACACGGCAAATCTCGCGATAATAACCGCGCCAAGACAACCGACGAAGCAATCCGGACGGGAAAGATTTGCCCTTATTGTGGCGGAAGCGGCATCAGGAACGACATCGCAACACTCCCACTGCAACCCCGATGCTCAGCCTGTGGCGGCACTGGGCGCATTCCGCTTTAACTCTCCAACCTTTTTCATCATTTTATTCATGCCGTCCTCGGTAAGGGGGCGGCATTTTAATGTAACAAAAATGCGCCTAGGCGATGCCTAGGCGCGTGTGCAAAGAACTAGTCACGGAAGAACCAGCGTATACGTATAGCCCTTGCGAGCATGAAGATATACATACTCCGCCATGTCGAGCTCCGTATTGATGCACCCGTGAGAGCCATTCGTTTTATAGATGCTCCCGCCAAAGTGCGACCGCCAATGAATCGCATCGTGAATCGCAATACCGCCGTTGATATATGTAGCATACTCAACATGTGTATTCGGATTGCCATTCATGTCGAAATCATTGTTCTTACTCCCAACCGGATACAAGCCAATCGGCGTTGGCGACTTTACTGCGTCACCCGTTACGCACGGGCCACTCGCAACCAACTCGCCATAATACCAATACTCAATTCTCTGGTTGGTAATATCGACTACGATCAAATCCTGATACTTCTCGAGAAAATGCGGTACGATATCCTGGCGATCGGCGGTCAGAAACTCACCGAACATATAGTGGCCATTAGACAGTTCATACCACTCGCCCTGGCGCGACACTACGACGACTATTTCGCCTGCTTCGCGGGTAGCCGCAATTTCCGAATCTAGACTCGGCGCCGTGCGCTCTCGCACACCGTCGCCCAATACATACATCGGCAAGTTATTGAATAATTCCTCGGCTTCATCCTCTGCGACGAGATAGTCCATCGACATGTAGTTGCCGTTTTCCAAGGTGGCCCATTGGCCATCGTTTCCCACGACCTCTACGTCTTTGCCACGATTGTGTTGATCCACAACTTTGCAGTCGGTATTCGGCTCAATACGCTCGTTGACATGATTGCCAGTTACATACATCCGTTCCGACTTAGCGTAAGTGACCGTGGCGGAGATCGCCACAAATACCAGCACCAGACAAAGAACGAATGCGATTTTTCTCAGATTTTTCACAAAACATACCCCCAATTTAGTCTTATTTTGTCAATTTTCGATCCGAGAAGACAGGATATAACCCTATTATACCACAAGCGGTATTATTTGTCAATTTATACTATTGCATCATTTGGCCAAATGTTGTATAATCTGGAAAGTCTTATCAGAAGCAACTTTTTACGGCTTGTTTTAAGAAAATTCATCAAGAGGGGAGGTGAAATGAAGTGGCTCTTACATATACATGCCCGCTTTGTGGCAAAGTGATGAGCGAGGACGAAAGATGGTCCCACATGTGCGCTGGTACTAATCAGTACGAAGAAAAGTGCCCCGACTGCGGTGGCTCTGGTCGTTCCACTGGCGCAACATGGCTGGGCAGCTCTAAATGTCCTACATGCCATGGTACTGGCCGGATCATCCGCCGTCCTTGAGTAAAACTATATACTTCAAATCACTACAAGCCGAAAAGGCCGTTAATAGCCCTCGCAGCTAATCAAATTCTCGCGAGTTGACTATGACGGTCTTTTCTGGTGTCTAAAAAATTATGCTACAATATAAGTAATCGAATCATGCTTCGGCCCCTGATTCAGATTCATAAAAATCGACGCCAATATTGCGTCACCCCAATACAATCTACTAATCGCAATCTCGCAAAGGATTTTTATGAATCAAAACTCTTCTTCAAATCAGCAAAATCTCCATCAAATCATCGATGTCGATGCGACTTTTTCGCGAAGCATTCTGGGACATTGTCAGCCCATTGCATTTCGCACCGAAACCGGCAGAGAAGTACAAATCGCCCAAGTCGGCCTCGTTCACCCTAAATACGACGGCCTCAAAACCATCTACGCCTTTGACGTTACCGATGGCGCCACCGATTATCGCATCACGCTCGACACCGACTCGCTCAACTGGTATCTAGAATTTGAGGGCGACCACTATGAATGATATTCTTTTCGTTGACTTAAATTCTTGCTTTGCCACCATCGAGCAACAATCTCGCCCAATGTTGCGCGGACGCCCAGTCGCCATCACAAATCGCATTACGCCCAATGCCTGCATTATCGCCGCCAGCTACGAAGCCAAAACCAAAGGCATCAAAGTCGGCATGCGTCGCCGTGAAGCCGAAGCCATCTGTAAGGATCTTATTTTTGCCGAGACCGAACCGAGCAAATACATCTTCGTTCACAGCAAGCTCAAACGCATTATGCAAGATTACTCCGCCGATGTCGTTATGAAATCAATCGACGAGGGATTAATCAATCTCGCCGCTGCACCACCACACATCAAAAATCGCAATCGTACCGAAATCGGCCACGAAATCAAACATCGCCTCCGTACCGAAATCGGCGATTATATGCGCTGCAATGTCGGCATTTCCAGTAATCGTTTTCTTGCCAAGCTGGCTGCCGAATTACATAAACCTGATGGTCTCGACGAAATTACTCCAGAAAACCAACGCGCAATCTTCGCCACGCTCAAACTAACTGATCTGCCCGGCATCAATGTCCGCATGGAGCGTCGCCTCAATGCGGTTAGCATTTTCACGCCCTTGCAATTTCTCGACACCGATGAAGAAACGCTCGTTAAGCTAGTCTGTAAAAGCATCGATGGCAGTAAGTGGTACAAACGCCTGCGCGGCATCGAAGTCGACGATTATCTCAGCGACATCAAATCCGTCGGTCGCCAATATGTCATGGAGAGTCGCAATCTTACTCGCCGAGAAACCGAAGCGCGCATTCTTCATTTATCAGAAGACGTCGGCTATCGCCTGCGTAGCAAAAAACTATACGCCCGCGGTGTTTATGTCTGGACTTATGGTTATGATGACATTTTCTACCATAAATCAATCATTCTCGAACGCGCCATCAATACCGACCAGGATATCTGCAACGCTGCACGCGAGCTGTTTATGCAACTCCCAAGTCCGGTCCGGATTATTGGCGTCACGCTATATAAGCTTCAGCGCGAACCGGATCAGCAACTCACTTTCTACCAAGCAAGTCTCGACCGTGCCGAAAATGTCTGCGCCGCCATCGACAAAATTAACTACCGTTTTGGCAGTCGCAAGATTCACTCTGCGGCCTCGCATGGCACGGAGCATGTTAAAACTAAAATCCCATTCGGCTCCACGCGTTACCTTGACCATTCCATTACATGATGTTAAAATAAAAACCTACTCTCGAAAAATGGGACTCGAGAGTTGAACCTTCGGATTATCATAGTGAAGTCCGAAAACTGGCAAAAAAAGGAGGCCCCAATATGCTAGGAATTAAGGATGTACTTTTGGGCGCAAATACTAGCACGCCCGCACTCAATGAGTTTGCGAAGCTCGTCGCAGATAAGCTTCCGCAGAGCGAAGTCGGTTGCAGGGAACTGGCATGTACCGTCACGCGCGCAGCCATCGGCGTCAAGCACGACCTGTATGCGCATCGCGACAATTACCCCAATCTTTACGACTACGTCAACGAAGGAGGTGAAATGTGCGCCCTCTCTGCAAGGCTTACCGAAGTCATCGACTCCGGAGCTCCGTCCGAGTATGCCAAGAATTACAGGGCAGAGAGCAAGCTTTATTTCGGCTAATGTCGAAACCTGCAACATGTAGATAATCCATATTATTCTCGGGTCGCCACATCACGTGGCGGCCCGTTTCGGTTTTTAAGAGGCTATTCTAAAGATAAGCATCTTCGGTAGTATATAATTGAATCATGAAGAAAGCACGCGGACAGAAAATTGAGAGAAACACCTCGACTATTATCTCGGAGGACAAATAATGGACGAACGCGAAAATATTACCATTATTGACGGTAAGAGCGTTTTTTACCGCGGTTATTACGCCATGGGACACCTTTCGCTCCCAGACGGCACACCAACTGGCGGAGTTTACGGCTTCGCTAGCATGCTAATTGAAATTATTGAAAAACTACAGCCGGAATACATCGCCGTAGCTTGGGATAAGTCAAAGACCAATATTCGCAGTCGCCGCGCCATCTACGCCGATTACAAAGCTAATCGCAAGCCAGCACCGCCAGATTTCTATGCGCAAATTCCATTCCTTATGGAATTACTCGAAGCTTTCCATATTCCACTCTACGAATTCGACGACTATGAAGCCGATGATATTATTGGCACGCTCGCACACAAGGCTCAGGCTGCCGGCATCCGCGCCGAAATCATCTCCGGCGATCTCGATATGCTACAAATTGTTGACGAACATATCAAAATGTACCAGCTCAAACGCGGTTTTTCCGACGTGGCCGAGTTCAATATTCCGGATATTGAAAAAAAATACGGTCTGCGCAAAGACCAATTCCTCGACCTCAAGGCTATTAAAGGCGACTCGTCCGACAATATTCCGGGCGTACCAGGCATTGGCGAAAAGGGCGCCGTAAAACTGCTCCAAGAATACGATACGCTCGAGAATCTCTACGAGCATATCGACGAAATCTCAGGCGCCGTCGGCGATAAACTCCGCCAGGGCAAGGAACTCGCTTTTATTAGCAAACGACTGGCGCAAATCCAGTTCGACGCACCGCTTAATTTCGACCCACAGGCCACCAAATTAGCCGATTTTAGCCCCGAAAAGGTAGTTACAGAGCTCAAAAAGCTCCAGTTCAACTCTCTGATTCGCAAATTCATCAAAATTTTCCCAGATACCAAGCTCGAAAACACCGTTGTAAAAACTACAACACCAGTTAAAACACCTGTTGTAAAAAAGTCAACACCAAAACCAGGTCAAATCCCAACCGACATTCTGCCACCACCGGCCGATATTGAAGTAGTAATTCCGAAAGATCTCTACATCTCGCACAGCGTCAAGTCTGATATGCACGATAATCCTACGCTTGCGACAGATATTTTAGCAGGGCGCCCATTCTGGGACCTCGGGCAAGTAGACTTTTTGCTTGATCCACTCGCGCGCAAGACTGATCAAATGAGTCTAGTTGACCTCAGTAATCCAGAGGAAGATTACGTTATACAGCGCAAGCAACTTGCCGCCATTCCAAAACTGGAACAAATCGCCACCGATTTCGACATGCCGCTCATCCCAGTGTTATACAAAATGGAAACCGAAGGCGTCGCCATCGCACCAGAACGCTTCGACGCTCTAAGAAAAGAATTCTCAGCCGAAATCAGCGAGCTTGAGCAAAAAATTTATACAATATCTGGCAAAAAATTCAATATCAATTCACCAATTCAGCTCTCCGAAGTGCTATTTACCGATCTCGGATTACCGACTCAAGGCATCAAAAAGACTCAACGCGCCTATTCGACTGGCGCCAAGGAGCTCGATAAACTCCGCGACAAGCACGAAGTCATCCCATTAATCGAACGCTACCGCGAAGTCGGGAAGCTTCTCAGTACCTACGTGAATCCGCTTCCAACTCTTGCTGACGAAAAGCACCGTATTCATACCACTTACACCCAAGACGTGACCGCCACCGGCCGTCTCTCGAGCGTCAATCCAAACCTACAGAATATTCCAGTTCGTAGTGACGACGGTAAACGCATTCGCGGCTGCTTCGTTGCCGAAAAAGGCAAAGTATTTATCTCTGCCGATTATGCCCAGTTCGAGCTCCGCCTTGCCGCCGCATTATCGGGCGACCAAAAACTCATCGATGATTTCAACTCCGGACTCGATATTCACACTAAGACCGCCGCCGACGCCTTCCATATTCCAATGGAGCAGGT
>JAEEGL011564767.1_pt1 | contig 10014 bp, 3 predicted proteins | sample 9134231 | NCBI WGS metagenome assembly JAEEGL01 (sample SAMN16246548, study PRJNA631951) | gut metagenome | biome: gut microbiome; feature: rumen; material: fiber-attached | host: Bos | place: Iran: Karaj | collected 2018-10 | reverse complement strand
CTCAATTTCGTTATTAGATAATCCCACAACATTTGAACTTAGGATTGGGAGTTCATCAAAAATCATTTTGTACATTTTTTGCTTAATAGTATAGTAATATTCATAATCAGTAAAAAAGTGTTCTAATTTATAAAAACCTTTGATAGTTTTAGTAGGAGTAGATTTTAAAGGTGATTCCTTTAGAAAATTAGTATTTAATTGTATAATAGCAGCAACTAAGCTTTCCCTTTCTGGGGTAGATTTAAAACTAAAACGTTTTTCACTTGAAAAACCACTATCTGAAATAGAAGATTGAAATTCTTTTGAAAAATTATAAGAAATAGTAGGGAAGAACTTTATTATAGAGTATACAAGAGCCAAAACAACAATAGCTACTACAATATAGTATACTTTTTTTATCATTGAATTCCCTCCAATCTATTATATATATAAATGGAATCGGCATCTTCTAATAAACTTTCAAGTTTTAAGGAAGTCTTTTTATACCCATTAGAGTTAGCATCATAATAGTATACATATACTTTATTAGAAGTATCAAAAGCAGAGGCAACTACAAAGGTGCCACTATCATTATTCCCGAAGCGAGTAGTATTAGTATGTATAATTACAGGTATAGCCTCTTCTAAAGATTTAATTATACTTTTTATAGAAGAGGTATATGTACCATTTAGGTATCCATTAAAATCTTCATTAGTAAGTTTAATCCAAGAATAGTTATTTGATATTTCTCCTTTTAAGGCAGTATAATCTGGGGTATTTTTAGAGCTTATATTTATAGAATACATGTATATTCCTATTATAGTACCTATTATTAAAAAAACACAAACTATTAAAGCAATAAGTTTTTTCACTTAAAAGCCCTCCTATAATGTTCCATATAAATAATCATTTGGATTTATTCTAGTTCCATAAGGATCATACATTTCAAAATGAAGGTGAGCGCCGCTACTAGAGCCTGAATTTCCACTTTGCATTATTCCTTGACCGGCTTCTACATGATCACCAGTAGTTACATGGAAAGTACCATTTCCATGTGCATAAATAGATATATATCCATCATCATGTTTAATTTTTACACAATTACCATATCCATCACTTGAATAACCAGCAAAAACTACTGTCCCAGAAGAAACTGCGAATAATTCAGTACCTTGTGCAATAGCGTAGTCAATACCGTGATGCCCTTCAGGTCTATTTTCTTTTCTACCTATTTTTCTTAAAGTTTCATCGCTATAATAATCTCCAAATCCAAGTGAAACATATGCTGGAGCATTGGAATCGATAGGGAAGAACTTGCCTGGTGCACATTCATAAGATATACTGTCACCTGCTGGGGTAGTACGTATACCGCCAGGCATACGCATTGAGATATTACCATTAGCATCAAATGCAGTATCTATTCCAGTAGCAGTTTCAAACAACTCAAAGAAATCATTTTTATTCCAATCAGCTTTCTCTTCATCAGTTAAATCGCTATATGTGTCATATATTCCACGGGTAACATTATATTTATCAAATAGGTATTGTTGAGTGTTAGTAGGAGTAACATCAGTTATACTCATATAGAAATTATAACCATAAACAGAGTTGTCAAAGTGATAAGTAGCAAACCAGTTAGAAAATTGTTTTATGCCAATATAATTATTAGGTAGCACTTCGGTTTCAATACTTTCACCAACAGTCTCGAAACTTGCAACAGCAATTTCATAAGCCATAGAAGGTTCGCTAATTGCACCAGATAAACCAATAAAGTGTTCAATATGAGTAAATGTTAAGAATTGCTCAAAGAAACTTTCGGAAAATCTTTCACCGTTGTTATATTTTTTTACAGAAGTAAGGAAACTTTCCATAGTTTTTTGGTATTTTTGGTAATATAGCATATACGTCATAAGTTCAAGAGATGCAAGTTTTTTTGTAAGCTCTGTAAACAAAGTTTTAAGTCGTATATTTCCTATATATGATGTATCATTTAATATAGCTCTTACAAGAGAAGTATAGTATTGTGTATCATGATTGCTGATAGAAGTTTCTTTTAGTAAATCTCTTAAAGAGAGATCTCTATGTTCATCATATTCTTTTATATATACATTTACAGGTGTATTTAAAATAGTAGATAAGCTAATATTATACCAATCTGGCTCAGCAGCATCTTTGTCTGGAGAGTTTAACCAATTAGAAAAAGCAGCAGAACTTGTATCAACACCATTTTTATCTATAAACCATTTTTCCTTTACTTGGCCATTAAATCTAGATACTAAGAGGTTGTTTCCGTTATTCATTGTCTCTGGGTCAGTACTGTTCAATACATCTTCAAATAATTGCATATGAGCACCATTTGTTTCAAGAGAGTAAGTAACTGTTTTATCATCTACACTTTTATCTCTTTGAGGAGAAGAGCCAGGTGATTTTAGAGTATTTAAATTATAGTGAGCGATAAGCAACTCGAAAGAAAGTCCAAAACTTGTTAAATCGCCTTCAGCTACTTCCATTAGAAAATGTTTTTTAATTAAATTTTTATATTTTTTATTATTATTATGTTTATCTGCAAGTTCCGCAGTATAAGAATAGTGATTTTTTAAATAGTCCTCTAAAGAATCTTGAATTGGAGACTCAGAGTTAGTTCCAAAAAGATCTTTCCAGAAGGTGTGTTTGTTCTTTTTAGTTGTATCTTCCTCATAAGATATCATAGAGTAAGCTTTGGTGGCCTCTTTTAAATCGTTAAACTCATCTTCAGTAAGTTCGCCAGTAACAGCATTTCTTCCAGCAGTTCCGCCAAATAAATTAGATATCCATGCGACAGAAAGTAAAGGTATAAGAATTATTAATAGTGGAATAAGGCACCCAACACCGCAAGTAATACACCCAATAAGTTTTTTTATGGATTTACCTGTTTTTGTATTGCCTATGAGTTTATCTGCTGCACCGATAACTTTACCTGCTCCAGGTACTACCGCATCTCCAGCTTTTGAAGCTATTTTTACAGCAGTATCTCCAGCTAATTCATGCATTTTATCTGTATCAAAATTTTTAACAGCATCTTTAGCATCATTAACTTTGTCTTTTACTTCTTTAGCTTTATTAACTTTATCAAGTGCATTTGAAACTGCAGGATTGTTTTTTATATTATTTGCTTTTTGACCAAGCTTAGAGTCTTTAAGTTTATCTTTAGCTTTGTCTTTTGCATCATTTAGCTTTTGCCCAGGTTTAGTTTTTCCAAATTTATCTTTTAGATTTTTAGCTTTATCGTCTTTGTCTTTATCTTTAGGGCTATTATTATCTTTACCTTTAGGTTGATTGTCGTTTTTATTTATTGGATTGTCCTCAGGTTTGGTATCATCTTTGTCGTTGGTTTTATCAGTATCATTATCTTTTTTAGGTTTTTTATTATTGTCGGTATTATCTTTCTCAGGAATATCATTATTATTATCAGTATCATCTTTCTCAGGAATATCGTTATTACTCCCAGTATTTTCTTTTGGCATATCGTTATTATCTTGCGGAGCAGCAGAAGGTTCGGCTATAGGGGCAGGATTATCATTATGAGATACTTTATCTGATGGCTCAGGCTCTGGCTTAACTTCTTCTTTTGGAGTGTCAGCTGGTTGAATGGGAGTAGGGGAAGGTGATACAAGCACATCATTTTGAGATTCAATTATGGTGCCTTCAGTATCATCTTCAGATTTATTTTCGTTATCATCTTTTTGAGTTTCGTCTAATTCTTTACTTGTATCAGATGTAGTAGTTTCATCGGAATTTTTTGCTTTTTTTGACTTTTTTTCGGTAGATTCTTCCTTAATGTCAACTTTTTTTGGCGTCTTTGGAATATCTATTTCTTTAGATATAGTTACATTGGCAGATTCATCAGGATTAATTTTTATTTTTGCATCAGGATTTGAGATAGAAGAAGTAGGATTTACTTTTAGGTTATCCGAATTGCTATTTGAAGTTTTTATATCACTACTTTTATTATCTTCATTATCTTTATTGTCTTCATTATTTTCAGCAAAGAAATTAATAGGTATTCTGAAAAGAGAAAGAGCAAGCTCTTTCTCTTTTTTTTCTTTAGAGGTTATTTTATGTAGTTTAGTCATATAAATCACCTTCTTGGTTACTGGAATAAGTGTTGTTATTTTTCTTTTATATACCATCTACCATCTTTAAAGAATATTGTTACAGGATCATCTGAATCGCCAAATATTGCTTCCATAGTTAAGGTACTAACATCGTAAATTTCTTTTACAGGTTTAAGAACACCAAATTCTTTAATACTAATTACAATATTAGCAACATTTTTTTGCAAAATTATAAGTTTTTGGCTCGTGTCTTTTAAGAAATCTGATAATTCAGTACAAGCACCAGAAGCAAATAAGTCTTCATCTAACGTAGAATCTATCATAGAGGCAGTAAAGGCAGGCGTAGGAGTATTAGGATTAGCAGCTATACTAGTAAAGAGACCTCGTAAATCAAGAGATGGTCCGAAATCAGTAGTATTAGCTGGAGCAGAAGAAGGGTTTGCAGTATATGCGTTAAATGTATCAGACACATCTTTAGAAGTTTCATTAATGAATTTATTTAACGCTCTGTCTGCAGTATTTATTGCTTTAGCATCTTCACTCTCTATAGCACTAATATAATTGTCTCTTAACTCAACATATTTTTCTTGTTTAGCTTCAGTCATTACAGATTGATATATAACATGTTGAGCTTGCTCTACTGAAGCAGGATTTACTACTGGAATACTAAATGTTTCTTCTTGTTGTCCTTTTTCAGCATTTGCATTTACAGTTACAGTATAATTGTTTCCAGATTGAATGTAACTTCCTTTAGAAGGATTTTGTACAACCATTTTATAAGCAGCAAGTCTTTGTTGTTCACTAGCCTCAATACGTCTTAAATTAGCATTATTCATAGCAACTGTATCATTAGCTGCAGATGCTACATTATAATCAGTTTCGGCTTCACGTAAAGCGGTTGTAGCATCGTCATACTCGGCTACTACTCTTTGAGTAGAATCTAGCATGTAATCAGGAGTTTGCATAGTATATGATTCATCCTTATATGTAACTATCATACTGCGTCCATCTATACTAATATTTCCGTTATTTGGATTTCTCTTTATTATTCTTTCGCCTGCATTTCTACGATCTAACCGTGCTTGATCATAAGCTGCTTGAGCTTGATCGTAAGCTGTTTGAGCTACGGCAACATCAGCGGCAGAAACACTACCAGGATCGCTGAGATTTTGGGCAACAGCTAGTTGTAAGTTATTTTGTGCTGCAGTTAGGGTGGTATCAGCAGTAGCGAGTGCTTCATTAGCAGCATAATAGTCGGCTACTAGCTGTTGAGAAGTATTCAACATATTGCGAGGAGTTTCTGTTGTAAATGTTTGACCTTGATATGTAATAGTAAACGTACGAGGATCTACACTATAATCTATATTACCATCAGAATCTACGCCAGATATTGTGTAAGAACCTTTGCTAGGATCTTTTCTTATTAACTTAACTGCAGATTCAGCATGCTCAGGAGCAGCCTCTCCCATAAATTTAGTATGGTAATCAATATCTGCATCTATTAGTGAATTCAATGTTTTTTCAGTATCATCTCTTATTAGTTTTGCTTCACGAATTTCAGTCTTTTTAGATGAGATTTTATCACTATTAATATTAATTTCGTGTTGCAATCTAGTTGCTTCTTCAGTATTACCACGAGATTTAGCTTTATCGCGTGCTTTTACTAATTCAGAATGTGTAGTATTAAGATCACTTAACTCGATTTCAGCAGTATTTACCTTGGTTGAAGCAGCATCATAAGCTTTCTTAGCATCAGCCCATTTAGTAGGATTGTTAAAGTCAACAAGGTCATCTTCACTGCCTTTGCCACCAATATAATATCTTTGACCATTATATTCACCAGTATATCCATCTTTGGTACGTTGAACATTTGTAAATAGAGATTTATCAAATGTAGCACCGCTTCCGTCAGGCATAAGCCCGTCTTCAATTAATTTCTTCTGACGAGAATAAGACGTAAAGTCTTTAACTTTATCTGAAGGTGCACCAAATCTAGCAGCAGTAGCCATAGCATTGATATCTAGTTCTAGTCGTGCTCTATTAGCCTCAGTTAAAGCAGATTCAGGGATGCCAGTTAGAGTCGATATACGTTTCTTTTCAGTTGAATCCATAGAGTCTAAATCTGTATTCTTAATCTTCTTAAGTAATTTTTCATATTGTTTAGCTGATTCATCATCACCATGAATAAACTTATCTACAGCGCCAGGAGCCTTAGCAATTGCTCCTGCTGCTGATCCTGCAATAGCAGCATTTGTAGCGGCCTTGGATAAGAATTGACCTGACCCAGCACTTGTTATAGCACCACCTATACCATAAGCAACACCGGCAGCTGGAGCATATGTTTTAGCAAGAGCTCCTGCCATATTTTTAGAATTGGTCTTTTTCTTAACAGCTTTTTTATAATCCTCATAAGCTCTTTTATATTCTTCGTTATTTCGAGAACTAAGAGCAGCACGAGCTCCGCTCAGACCTCGTTGGTCTTTTGAATTAAGATGTAGTTTACCATCTTCACCTTTACTGAATAAAGCAGCTCCTTTTGTAGCAGTCTTGAAGCTAGATTCTATTCCATGCTGTTTTCGTAAATTCCTTAAATCTTTAATATTCGAAAAATTACTCTTTAAAGCTCCTCCCATTTCTCTCATACCACGAAGAGCTAAGCCAGCTTGAGCAACAGAACCGGCGATACCATGAGAACCAGGTCCCATTTGAGAAGATATCTGGAATAATTTCTTTAATAATTCTTCGCCCATAGGTATTAATCTTAGAGCTAGTAAACAGAAAATAGGGCCAAAAAATGCATTATTAAGTAATAGGGAAGAAGAAGCTTTCGCAAACATAATACCAATGAATGTAAGTATTAGGGCGTGAATAGGTTGTATCATTACGTTAGTTACAAACTCTTTAATCCATATCGAAAGGGTTTGAGCTTTCCTATCTCCTATTTTATCAAACACATAAGAAAGTACTACGATAGGGAATAGTAATACTAAAACTAATATGGTAAACAAACGTTTAAAGTAAGTAATAATAATACTAAAAGCGGATCTTATAAGCATAATTGCAAATACAAGAGCAAGAATTGGTACAGCAAATACCAAAGCCCATCCAAAAACGGAAGCTACCAATCCTATTTCAGCAACTGTTCCTAAGAAATGAGTAATTTCATAAAATATATAATCTGTAATAGGTGATTGATTATAATGAGTAGCAGAAAAATGAGATACTTTAGAAACCTCTTCCCAAACAGTAGTGGAAGACATCATAGAAATAGTTGTCTTATATAAAATCTCTACTATTGTATTAGATAGCCAAATAACACCAGCCATTACCCAGTGGAAGGAGAAGAGGAGTAATAGTCCTATAAGCCAATATTTAAATAATTCTTTATATTTTGCTTTTTGACGACCTACAGAAGATAACATCATTCTAATTGCTAAATAAACTAAAACTACTATATATACAGCAGTAACTAAATATCTAAAAGCATTGTAAACTGCTGAGATAGAAGATTGAAGATATGCTGAAACAGACCCACTTTTAATTGTTTCAGTTGCTGTACCGGCTGCATCACCCGTACTAGCTGTACCGGCTGCATCGGCTGCATCACTTGTATCTGCTGGCACAACTGTATCAAAAAGAGTAATACTAAATAGTCTATTTGTATTAAAAATTATTCCATCTAAAGTAGGAATTAAATATATTATCCTTAATACCATAGAAGGTAAAAAAGCTAAAATATCTTCTATAAGACTTATTATAGGCTCGAATATTCCCCACCTTGGTTTAGCACCTTCACTTCCGAAATCTGGATCTTCATCATCAGTTTCAGGGGGAGTAGAAGGCTCAGGAACAGAAATTACAGCATCTGGATTAACATCAATAAGTCTATCTATAGTATTAACAGTATCTGCGTATGAAAAAGATACAAAATTTAATATTAAAATCATTACTAAAAATAGACTAAAAAATTTTTTCATACTGACACCCACTTTCTAATTAAATATCTTCTTCGTTATTTTCATCATTTTCATCATTTTCATTTTTTGCATTCTCGCGTTCTACAATCTTAGACATATTTGTTTCTACAAAGTCAAATTCTAATTCTGTAGGATGTATCTCTAAAATAGCAGTAGCAGGTCCGACTTTTAATAATCCGCTTCCTCTTGTACAAGTAGTTAGGAAGGAAGCCTCTCCTGAGCTAAGTTTAAATACTTCTTTTAAGTATTCAATTTCAGATTTATCTTGCGCTAAGAAAAGTTTAGTATCTGAAGATGTTAAAACTGCTTGAGCTTCTTTTGTTTCATAGAAGTCTTGGAACTTCTGAGAAACGACGGCTAGAGAAACGTTTCTCTTTCTAGCACGACGTGCCATAGTATTTAAGAAGTCTACGGCCTCTGGATATGCAAGCATCATCCAAGCCTCATCAATTATAACACGTTTTTTTCTAGCAACAGTTTTATCTTCACTATTTTTCTTAACGTATTTTTCCCATATCCAAGATAGAAGTATTTGTTGAGCAAGAGGTCTTGCAAAACGTTCCTCTAGTTGAGATATGTCTAAGTTTATGAATGGAACATTATCTAACAGATTAAAGGTAGATTGTCCATCAAAGTAACTCATTTGTCCATTGTATTTTCTTACGTATTGTTTCATAACCTTTACAAGGTAGCTAAAGTGGAATTGGTAATCTGGATTTGTATTTTCTTCAGCTTTTTGACAAATTCTTTCATACCAAGAACCAACAGTTGGCATTTGTTTTTTAGGTTTTACAAGAACACCATTTTCCCAAACGGAAGCAGAATTCATATCGTATAAAGATTCAGGATCACTTGTAATTCCGATAGCTCGGTATTCTTCAGCAACTGCCTCAGCGATAATCTGCTTTGTAAGTTCGTTGACTTCTGTACTCTTAGTAGAACCACGTGCCATTGTAACTAAAGATTGAGTTACGTCTTCAACTTTATTTTCTATATTTACAGTATTTCTTTCACGACCAGTGATTTCATCTCTTGTTTTTTCAGCTTCAACATCGAATAGATTTATTATTGTATTTGATGTTGGGCTTATAACTACGTTAACTCCGTCTAAGGATTGAGCAACAACTCCATATTCACCTTCGGCGTCAAGAGCTAAGGTTTCAATTCCCATAAGAACAGAGGAACGAGCAGTTAATACTTTTATAGTAACACCTTTACCGGCACCAGACTTACCAAACACAACCATATTATAGTTGGTTAGGGAAGGGTGGAAGTTGTCGAATAATACGGGAACTCCGGTTTGAGCGTTAATACCTAGTGGTACACCTGTTGAATGACCAATTTCAGCAGTAGTAAATGGAAATACTGTTGCAACTGATCTTTTATCAAAGGTATGTTTTTTCTTTACCAAATCAAGATTGAGTGGTAAATTGGATTTAAAGCAATCTTCTTGAATTGCCCAAGCAGTTTTTAGTACTAAAAGATTTTTTGAAACTTCCATTGCAAGTAACTCGGACAATCTATCAAGTTCATTTAGGTCATAAGAAGATATTGTACAAAATATGGAGACATCGTATAGTTTATTAAAACCAGCAGCAATTTCACTTCTTAATTGGTCTGCTTCAGAAAACTTATCTTGTAAAACTGATGCACGATTTGTATCTCCTTTTTTCTGAGCAACTATGATTTCGGATTCTATGTCTGAAATCATTTTGTTTAAGTCATTTTGAGACATTGCTTCAGGAATTGGCTCTATATGTACGGAAACATTTATATCTCCGAAATCATACATAGAGCTTAAGAATTCTACGAATGTAGCCATACGTGGAACAGAAGCTACATAAAAGCTTCTACAATATCTAGTTGCTTTCGCAAAAAACTCTAAATGGTTATATGAAGTCGCATCAATTCCAGATGGTAGAATTATATCTTCTATTGATGTGACATTTTTTTCAAGTATATTT
>JAEEGL011521837.1_pt1 | contig 10014 bp, 8 predicted proteins | sample 9134231 | NCBI WGS metagenome assembly JAEEGL01 (sample SAMN16246548, study PRJNA631951) | gut metagenome | biome: gut microbiome; feature: rumen; material: fiber-attached | host: Bos | place: Iran: Karaj | collected 2018-10 | reverse complement strand
GAAGACTTCGCCATCAAGCCCATGAACTGCCCCGGCAGCATCCTTGTCTATGAATTGGAACCCCATTCTTACCGCGAGCTGCCCCTGCGTTATTCCGAGCTTGGCACCGTTCACCGCCACGAGCTGTCCGGCGCCCTCCACGGGATGTTCCGCGTCCGCTGCTTCACTCAGGACGACGCCCATATCCTTCTGGCGAAGGAGCAGATCAAGGATGAGGTCATGCGCATCGCCCAGCTTTTCGACGAGGTTTATTCTCTCTTCGGCCTGCCTTACACGATAGAGCTCAGCACCATGCCTGACGATCATATCGGCACCGAGGCTGACTGGGAGGTTGCGACCAATGCCCTTGCCGATGCCATCACAAGCCTTGGCAAGACATATACCATCAATCCCGGAGACGGCGCGTTCTACGGACCGAAGCTGGACTTCCACATTGAAGACTGCCTGGGCCGTACCTGGCAGTGCGGCACCATTCAGCTGGATTATCAGCTTCCCGGCCGCTTCAATCTGGAATTCATCAACGCTAAAGGCGAAAAGGAATGCCCGGTTATGATCCACCGTGTGGTCTTCGGTTCCATTGAACGCTTCATCGGCGTCATCACGGAGCATTTTGCCGGCGCCTTCCCCCTGTGGCTGAGCCCCGTGCAGGTGAAGGTCCTTCCCATTACGGACCGTGCCCGTGCCCGCTGCGAGGAACTTGTCAGTATTCTGGAGGACAAGCGGTTCCGCGTGGAGGCGGACTATCGCAATGAAAAGATCGGCTATAAGATCCGGGAAGCCCAAATGCAGAAGATCCCCTATATGCTCGTCATCGGCGACAAGGAAGCGGAGGACGGCTCCCTCAGCGTCCGCACCCGCACCGGCGAACAACTGACCATGTCCGTAGACGAATTCATCGAAAAGATCCGCAAGGAAGTGGCGGAAAAGAAGATTTGACCTTTGCCACGGATTCCCTGACATAGAATTCCGGCTCCTCCGTACAATAACCGTACGGAGGAGCCGATTTATGAAAAAAGCAAAACTGACGGCGGCACTGGCCGCCCTGTTCCTGGTGAATATCCTGCTGATCAGCCTCAGCCAGCAGACGGAGGCTGTCGCCTATAAACAAGGATCTAGCGGCAGCGTCGTATCAAAGATCCAGCAGGCCTTGAAAAGCGCCGGATATTATACCTACGCGGTGGACGGCATTTACGGCAGCCGTACCACCGCGGCGGTAAAGAAGTATCAGCGGGCAAAAGGCCTGACGGTAGACGGCATCTGCGGCACGCAGACCCTGTCCGCCCTGGGGATCAGCGTACCGTCGGCCAGCGCGGACCGGAACACCAGGGCGCTCCTGGCCCGGCTGATTTCCGCCGAGGCCAGGGGAGAGCCCTACGTAGGTCAGGTGGCCGTGGGGGCGGTGGTGCTCAACCGCGTGAAGCACCCGTCCTTTCCCAATACCATCCCCGGTGTGATCTATCAATCCGGCGCGTTCAGCTGCATCGCCGACGGGCAATTCGACCAGCCGGTGGCGGAAAGCGCCTACCGGGCTGCGGACGATGCATTGAACGGCTGGGACCCCACCGGTGGTGCCATCTATTATTTCAACCCCAGCACGGCTACCAGCGCCTGGATCTGGTCCCGACCGCTGATCCTCACCATCGGAAAACACCGTTTCTGCGCATAAAATATCGGCAGCCACCGGGCTGCCGATATTTAACAAATATACGTATGAATCAATACTTGCCGATGAAATCCAGCAGATGCACGGAGTAGCGGTAGGAGAAGGCGATCCCCGCTGTTTCCAGAAGTACCGCCAGCCAGAGGGGGCAAATGCCGAGGATCGTCAGCAGCAGGAGAAAAGCCTTCACAATGAGGGCAACCAAAAGGATGCCCTTCCTGCCCAGCCTGGCGTTGCCAAGCTGCTCCATTAAGGCCGAGACGCCGGCGCGGCCGCACCGCTCCACGGTGATCTGATCAAAACGGTCCATTGCGCCGGAATCAGCGTTCAGATCCTCCTTCTGCCCGGACACCGGTGCCGAGGAGGGCCGGACAAAGAGCAGCTTTTCTCCCGGCAGCCGCTTTTCGCCGGCTTCCGCTTCATCCTGGAAGAGGAAGAACCCGGCGCTGTCCATGGCTTTGTCGCTGCTTTCGGCCTGCTGCTGTTCTGTGAAGTCGATGCAGCCCACATAATGGCCGTTGACGCCCATGTGGAGAACTTGCCTGTTTTCGGGGAAGGGAAGGACGGACAGGCCGGAACGCTTCATGAATTCTGCGCTGCCGGCAAGCACCACGATATCCTTTACCTTTGCTATGATCCCTAGTCCCGGAAGTTCCTGACGCTGGATCTCCGCATTGCTGGTATTTTTGCTGACGGCGGCAAGCTTCTCAGCAGCGTCAAACTCCGTGCCTGCATAGGCGGTAGCGGCCAGGCGAAGCATCAGCTCCGGGCCTACCGCTTCCGGACGGGCGGGAAAGACGGAAGCGGTGCCGATGCTCACGGGCTCAACTGTCCTGGCACAGGCCAGCTTCAGGCCCATCAGGCGGGTGAGGGTATCCCGGCGGAAGAGGACCCCGGATTCACCGGCGCTGATGGCGGCCGCATAGTCGCTGAGGGGAAAGGCAGAAAAGAGGGGGAAGGTGCCGCCCAGAGCGAGGACCACGGCGGCACGGCTGGCGGCTTCCGCGGCGGACACATTGCCGATCACGGTGGAGAGAGCGGCGATGATAGCCGCGAGCAGAAGCATAACATAGGTGAGATAATTGTTCAGAAAATGCTCAAGCGGGTGGATCAAAAGCGGTTTTTCTTTGGCTTTGGGCAGCTGTTCCTTCAGCGGGTTCAGCTCCTTTCTGGTATCCAGCAGATGCAGCACCCCGCGGCGGAGCCGGGGCAGCAGAAGGCCGCCCAGCACACGCAGAAGGAGGGCAAGCGCCGCGTAGGTCCCTTTGCCTGTGCAGAAGCAGATGATGCCTGCAATGACAAGAAGCAGCAGGCCGGAGCGGATATCCTTGGTCCGCAGAGCGGTCAGCAGGTCATCACGGAGGGCAAAGGCGGAAACCAGGAAGCTGAGAACAGAAAAGACGAGCCGCCATGGACCCTTTGTACCGACGGCCAACGCGATAATGAGCAGCAGCAGTGCCGCGGCGGGCAGGAGCAGAAGCCCGATCCAGCTATTTTCAGCCGAAGTATTCTTGCGTTTCATATCTTCTCCTTTCCGTCTGACGGTCAGCTGCCCATCAGAAAAACGGAAGTATCGGTGACGAAATCAGCCAGGCTGTAGGTGACCAGGATGGCGTCGAACCCGCCCTCCAGGGCATAGGCGGAAACACTCTGCCGGTAATACCGCAGGTCCAGCACATGGATCTCGGCGTAATGGTCGAAAAAGAAGGGGAGCTCACAGTCGGCATAGGAATCCCGGATCACCAGCAGCTTCCCCCCCTCGGACCCGGTGCGGATCGTGAGACGGGAGGTGTTGCCCCCCAGGAACATGCTGTACTTATCCTTCGTTTCCAGCTTGCCCATGTCGTAAACGGGGCTTTCGGTCCCCTCCGCGGTGTCATAGCGGGTCAGACAGGCTTCCCCGGCGGGAACATAGATCTGAATGCTGTCCGGCTTTACCCAGCGTACCCCGGAGGAGGAATAGACCGTGCCGTAAAAGCCGGTGCTGACGGTTTCCGGTCGATAACTGTCCAGGCTGTGAGGCGTCAGCCCCAAGGCCTCCGCGGTGACGGCATAGCCGTAATAGGCTCCCAGTGTGGTCCAGTGGTGGTCCGTCCGGTAATAGATCGGCTCCTCCGCGTGGGCACGCAGGGTTGAAAGGACGTCCACCGTCTGCACGTTCACAGCGCCGTAAATCTGACGGATAAGGGCGTCCTGATCGGCCGTGTCGGCGTTGGCGGGCAGCCGGTCGGACCATACCTCCGCTGCCGAAGGGATCAGCGCCAGACAGACGGGCAATCCGGTGTTCTCCGCCAGGGTGTTCACCGCGCGGACAGCGCCTTCTACGGCGGCTTCGGCGGGCGGTTTGAAGCGGGATATGAGGGTATCCTCCCGCCCGAAAAACACGCCGTTGTTCTCTGTCTTCCCGCTGGCCCGCTCCACGCGGGCCTTCAGGTCCAGCCAGCGGTCGCGGAATGGGAACTGGTCGGTGATGTAATCTTCAAAATCCTCCGTAAAGCTGCCCGAGAAAAGGGCGCGCAGACGGAAGGCGGGTGCTTTGGCCAGCATGCGGTTCTCGTTTTCGCTGCGGTCCTTATCCGGCAGCGCCAGATGCAGGGCGGTCAGCAGAGTGAGAAAGGCGGCGAAACAGAGGATGACGGGCAGGACGCCGCGGCTTTGGTTCTTCATCGCACACCTCAGAAACGGAAATAGAGAAATGGATTATATGTGCTGTCCACCAGATAAGCGGTGCACAGGATCAGGGAGGCCAGCACCAATATGGGATTCATGATTCTGGTGAAATGCTCCGGAAGGCGGCCGTAGAGGGACTTCGCCAGCGGGGTGGAAGCGAGCGCCATCACAAGGATGCCAGGGGCGAAGGAGCGCAGATAGTAGAGGAAGGTGCCGGAGACGAGGCCTGCGCCGCCGAAGAACATGCTGCGAAGGTACATAAGGCAGCTGGAAAGATCCTCCACGCTGAAAAGCACCCAGCCGATCACCACCAGGATCAGGGCGTATACATGGCCGAGCCAGGCGGGGGCTTTCTGCAGACGGTCATAAAGAAACAGCTTTTCCAGGATCAGCAGCAGAGCATAATAAAGCCCCCAGAAAAGGAAGTTCCAGCTGGCTCCGTGCCATATGCCGGTCAGGGTCCATACGATCAGCAGGTTCAGCAGCTGGCGGCCCTTGCCCCGGCGGTTGCCCCCCAGGGGGATATAAACATAGTCCCGGAACCAGGTGGAGAGGGAAATGTGCCAGCGCCGCCAGAATTCGGTGATGCTGCGGGAAATATAGGGGTAGTTGAAATTCTCCACAAAGTCGAAACCCAGCATGCGCCCCAGGCCGATGGCCATGTCGGAATAGCCGGAAAAATCGAAATAGATCTGGAAGGTGAAGGCCAGCGCCCCCAGCCAGGCATCCGCGGCGGAAAGAGAAGCCGGGTCCATGGCCTTGTAAACGTCCCACAAGGCGCCGATGTTGTTGGCGAGCAGGACTTTCTTTGAGAGACCGACGCAGAAACGGCAGACGCCGGAGGCAAATTTCCCGGTCGTCTCCTCCCGGTGGTCCAGCTGCCCGGCGATGTCCTTGTAGCGGACGATGGGACCGGCGATCAGCTGAGGAAAGAGGGCCACATAGGTCCCGTAGCGAATGAAGCTGTGCTGGCTGCGGGCATCCCCCCGGTATACGTCGATGGGATAGGACATATTCTGGAAGGTATAGAAGGAAATGCCGATGGGCAGGGATATGCCAAGGGGACGGAGAAAGCTGAGGCCGGTGACGCTTCCCAGGCTTTCGGCCAGGAAATCGTAGTATTTGAAGAAGAACAGCAGGCCCAGGTTCACCACGGCGTTCAGCACCAGGATCAGCTTAGCCCTGTCCCTACGCTTGTCCACCAGCCAACCGGCGGCATAGTTCACGGCGATGGAGAATACCATCAGAACGACGTATACCGGCTCTCCCCAGCCATAGAACACAAGGTTTACAAGGAAGAGCCAGAGATTGCGCCAGCGGGCGGGGAACAGGTAGTAGACCAGCAGCGTGACCGGCAGATAAAAGAAGAGGAACAGCAGGCTGGAAAAAACCATGATTCGTTCTCTTATCCTTTCTCCGGCTTGAATTTTGCCAGCGGATTGGCCTCTGCGGCCATCCGCAGGTCGGTGTTTTCAATGTGGGTATAGATCTCCGTAGTATTCAGATGCTCGTGGCCCAGCAGCTCCTGAAGGGTGCGCACGTCAACGCCGTTGCGGAGCATGAGCGTAGCTGCGGTATGCCGGAGCTTATGGGCGCTGAAGCCGTCCTGCTCCAGCCCAGCTTCTCCCAGGTGGACTTTTACCAGCCGGTGCACCGTGCTGCGGGCAATGCGCTCACCCCGCTCGGAGACGAAGAGGGCCGGAGTGACCGCCGTACCGTATTTTTTCCGGAAGGGGAGATAGGCGTTGATGGCGTCCGCCACTGCCTGGTTGATGTAGACGATCCGTTCCCGGTCACCCTTGCCCACCACCCGCAGACGGTTTTCGTTCACGTCGCCGAGGTTGAGGCCCACCAGCTCGCTGATACGCAGGCCGCAGTTGAGGAAGATGGTGAGGATGCAGCGGTCCCGTTCCGGGTTCCTGCCGCCGACGTTGTTCAGCAATGCGAGGCTTTCCTCCAGCGTCAGGTATTTCGGCAGGCTGCGGCGAAGTTTGGGGGAATCGAATCCGTCCAGGGGATTCTTTTCCAGCTTGCCCGTCTTGATGGTGAGATATTTGTAGAGGGAGCGCAGGGTCGCCAGCTTTCTGGCCCTGGAAGCCGGGGAGAGACCGTATTCCGCCTCCCTGCTTTGCGGGTTCTTCACCCTGTCCCTGCCCAGGAAGCTCATGAAATCGTAGACCTCGGTTTTCGTGAGCGCACCGAGAAAGGCTAGGTCCACGTCGCCGATGCCGATCTCCTCAAAGGGAGTGGATTTGCTCACCAGTCCGCGTCTCTGCTTCAGATAGCGCAGAAAGGTCCTGAGATCGAGATAGTATTCGTCGATGGTCTTCCGGGAATGACCCCGGACGACCTCATGATAGCTGAGAAAATCCCGGATGACCTCCGGGGCTTCATCCCGATAATCCATGCTGCCCCCTGAATGAAAATAACACCAGTTTAATAACTTATATTATAACAGGAAGAGCCGGTATGTCAAACGAAAAGTCTCTTGCGGAAACGGGATGCTGCTTTCGGCTGGAGATCAGCGGCGGTTTCCTGCTCCTCGTGTCCCTTACGGGATTCCTTTGCGGCGGGAGAGCTCTGTGTGCTGCCGTCCTGGCCGCCGCTGTCCATGAGCTGGGGCATCTGGCGCTGATCCTCCGGCAGGGGAATCTGCTCCGGCGGTTGACCCTTGATGTCTCCGGTGCGTGTCTTTATTGCTTTGGGCCGGAGCCCGGTGTCTGGCAGGAGATGCTGCGGGCTTTGGCGGGACCGGGGGCGGGTCTGCTGCTTTGGCTGTTGCTTCGAGGCAGCGCAAACGGCTTCCTGCGTTCCGTTTCGGAAATGAGCCTGATGCTGAGCCTTGTGAATCTGCTGCCTGCGCCGGGGCTGGACGGGGGAAGGGTGCTGCGCTGCCTTCTGCCGGGCATCCTGCCGCCGCATCAGTGGGAACGTCTTTACGGAGCTTTCGGCTTCTTTTCCGTGTTTCTGACCACGGCGCTGGGCATCCTCCGAAGCCCGCAGCTGTTTCTCTATGGCCTCTGGCTCCTTCTGCGTCAGCTCAGAATCCGCCTGCGTGATTGATTTTCGCCGGAAAATCGTGTATGATAATCTGACTTTACCAAAGGAAGGGAATGCGATGCATCCGTCGCTGGAAGCGATCCTGCCGAAGGTACAGAAGCCTGCCCGGTATACCGGCGGCGAATTCGGCGAAGTAGTGAAGAATAAGGCGGAAACCGAGGTTCGATTTGCCCTCTGTTTTCCGGACACCTATGAGATCGGCATGTCCAATCTGGGCCTGCGCATCCTCTACGGCGTGCTGAACAAGCTGCCGGGGGTGTGGTGCGAACGAGTCTTTGAGCCATGGCGGGACATGGCCATGGCCATGCGGGAGGCCGGCGTACCGCTCTATGCCCTGGAAAGCGGCGACCCCATCCGGGATTTCGATCTCATCGGATTCTCCGTGGGCTATGAGATGTCCTTTATCGGCATTCTGGACATGCTGTCCCTGGCGGGCATCCCTCTGCGCAGCTGTGAGCGAAAGGGACTGAAGCCCATCATTTTTGCCGGCGGCACCTGCATGTACAATCCGGAGCCCATTGCCGATTTCATCGACCTGGCCGTCATCGGCGAGGGGGAAGAAGTGGACGCAGAACTGACGGAGCTCTACCGGCAGGCAAAGCGGGAGGAATGGACGAAGGAACGCTTCCTGGCCGCTGCCGCCGGGATCGAAGGCGTCTACGTTCCCTCTCTTTATGACGTGCGCAGTCAGCCGGACGGAAGAATAGAGAAGATCACGCCAAGGAACGGAGCACCGGAGCGGGTGCGCAAGCGTATTATTCAAAACCTGGACGCTGCGGATTTCCCGGTGCATACAATCATCCCCTCCACGGAGATCGTCCATGACCGCACCATGCTGGAGCTGTTCCGCGGCTGCATCCGCGGCTGCCGCTTCTGCCAGGCAGGCTATGTCTACCGGCCTGTGCGGGCCAAAAAGGCGGAGACCCTGATCCGGCAGGGCATTGAAAGCCTCAGATACTCCGGCTACGAAGAAATCAGCCTCACCAGCCTGAGCACCAGCGATTTCAGGGAACTCGGCCCGCTCTGCGACGGGCTGCTGGATTGGTGCGAGCCCAGGAGCGTCAGCCTGTCCCTGCCCTCCCTCCGGGCGGACAACTTCTCCCTGGATCTGATGCAGCGGGTACAGAAGGTGCGCCGCAGCGGCCTCACCTTTGCTCCCGAAGCGGGGACCCAGCGCCTGCGGGACGTGATCAACAAAAATGTAACGGAGGAAGACCTGCTGAATGCCTGCCGTACCGCCTTTTCCGGGGGCTGGAGCGCCGTCAAGCTCTACTTTATGCTGGGCCTTCCCACGGAGACGGACGAGGACGTGATGGGCATCGCGGACCTGGCCTATAAGGTTTTCCAGGTCTGGCGGGAATCCACCCCCAATCGGAGCCGGGGCGTGCGGATCACGGTATCCACTTCCTGCTTCATCCCCAAGCCCATGACCCCTTTCCAGTGGTATCCCCAGGACAGCCGGGAGGAGCTCATCCGCAAGCAGAAGCTGCTGAAGGAATCCATGCGCTCCAAGGCCATCAGCTATTCCTGGCATGAGCCGGACGTGAGCTATGTGGAAGCTGCCCTGGCAGTGGGCGACCGGAGGCAGGGGAAGGTGCTGGAACGGCTTTATGAGCTGGCCGGCGGTTTGCAGGCCTGGGAAGAATACTTCGATTACGAAGCCTGGCTGCAGGCCTTCCGGGACGCGGGCCTTGACCCTGACTTTTATGTGTGCCGGAGCCGGGGAGAGGACGAGATCCTGCCCTGGGACGTGATCGACGACGGCGTCACCAAAGCGCATCTCCTGCGGGAAAAGCACCTCTCCGAGGCGGGAAAGGTCAGCCCGGACTGCCGGAAGCAATGCCTGGGCTGCGGCGCCAACCGCCTGCTGAAGGGAGGAAAGTGCGATGCCTGAAAAACGCTTTCGTTTTGCAAAGCGGGGGAGAGCGGCTTACCTGAGCCACCTGGATGTGATGCGAACCTTCCAGCGGGCCTTCATCCGGGCAGGTATCCGCATCCGGCATTCCGAGGGCTTCAACCCCCACCCCAAAATGTCCATTGCCCTGCCCCTGCAGCTGGGCTGCGAAAGCATCTGCGAGCTCATGGATGCTTCGGTGCTGGATGGGCCGGAGGATATGGTCTCCGCCCTGAACCGCGTCCTTCCCGAAGGGATCGAGGTGCTTGGCGTGGGGGACCCTCTGCGCCCGGTGCGGGAGATCGTCTGGACGGAATGGGCGCTCCGCTTTGCGGACGAAACCGCGGCGGAACAGGCGGAGCAGGTGTTCCGGCTCCCGTCGCTTCCGGTGGAAAAGAAAACAAAGCGGGGCCTGTCCACCCTGGACATCGCGCCGCACATCCATGTCCTTTCCCGCGAGGGGAACGAACTGCGCCTCCGGCTCCGGGCAGACTCGCCCACAATCAACGCAGCGGACTTACGGAAGGCACTGAACGGCAGCCTGGGGGAGGAAAGACCTGTGCGCTGCCTGCGCCTTCGGCTGTTGACGGAAAATAAGGAATCTTTTCAATAAAAGCTCTTGCAATTTGCCGGAAGCTGTGGTAATATCCCTTAGTCTGTACTGAACAGACCTAATAGGGCAGTCCTATGCCGTGAGGAGCGGTACGAATGCCTTTTTGCGGAAAGGAGG
>JAEEGL011496446.1_pt1 | contig 10014 bp, 7 predicted proteins | sample 9134231 | NCBI WGS metagenome assembly JAEEGL01 (sample SAMN16246548, study PRJNA631951) | gut metagenome | biome: gut microbiome; feature: rumen; material: fiber-attached | host: Bos | place: Iran: Karaj | collected 2018-10 | reverse complement strand
TTTACGTTTATGCTCTTCACCTTGTATTTCAGCGGTGGCAGCAGGGCCGAGAACTCTCCAGTGAGCGAGTCGGTGCGTATGGTGATGTACTTCGCATTGTAGTCGGTGCCCGTAAAGGCATGGCTGTTGATGCTTGTGGTGTCGCTCTCCCACGTGCGAGCGGTGAGGGCATTGCTGATGTGGTCGTCCTGACAGTTCAGTGAGAACGACTCATTGTTCAGTGCCAGTTGTATGGTGGCTATTCCTATGTTGTTCTTCGACAAGTTGAAGCCTACGGCCAGTGTGTCGTTGCTCAGACCGCCACCCACACGACCTACGAAGTTCACCAGTGTGGAGTCGGCAAAGTCGTACTGCACGGGGCGGTCGAAGTGGAACGTCCCTGCAGTGGGCCAGCGTCCGCCCGCCACCATCGTATGTCCGCCCAACTTGGCTTCCACGAAGTGGTGACCAATGGGTACGGAGACGTTGTATCTGCCACTACCGTCGGTCTGCACCACCTGGCCGTCCTTGTTCTGCAGTATGCCGTCGATATACATCTGCACACCCTCTACGGGTACGTTGGTGCCGGCGTAGTAGATGTACCCGCTCATGGGGAACGATGAAACGTCCTCGAAGTCGGCGGTGTGGACAAGGGCGTTCTTACCCACGAAAAGTAGCGTCTTGGCGGGGTTGAACTCGTGGATGCCATAGAGGGGCATCACCGAGTAGGTCGTTCCCTCGCCGGTGAACGGTATGCCCTGAATGACGTAGTTGCCGTCGGCATCGGTCTTGGCCTTCAGCTTCAGCGCTGTGGGCGTGAGGGTGGAGGGTTGGGCGTTGCTGCCCACGACACCGTGGTGCTTGCGGTAGTTGGTGCCGTCGCGCGAGTAGTCGAAGAACTGTGTGCGCAGGCCCTCGTCAAAGGTCCAGTAGGTCTCCAACTGCTTCTCGTCGCCCACCAGCAGGTGGTCGTAGTTCTCCAGGATGTCAGCCTCGCTGAGGCACCTTGTCCACAGGCGGAACTCATCTGCCAACCCCTTGAAACGTCCCAGGTGGAACTCTTCAGCATTGGTCAGGGTTAATGAGCCGTCAGCCATCGTCAGAGTGGTTTTTTGCACATTGGGTTCGCTGCTGTTGGCATCCTTTGTCAGCACATAGCAGGTCAGTGTCTTGCCGTTGCGGGTCAGTGCTACGTGATTATAGACATCCTGCTGGAGCACGATGCCGTCGAAGGGCTGGCCGTTGAAGGTCAGTCCGCCACTGGCTGTCATGCCCAAACCGATGCCGTTGCCGAAGTCCACAACCGTGCTTTCGTTGAACAACTCCGGGTAGAGCCACATCTGCACGGAGAAGTCGCCGGTGGCGAACTTTTCATCAGCGTAGTTCTTGCCCGAGGATTGCTGGTTGCCTCCAACAGGGTATTGCCACGTCACGGCACCGTTCACGTCGGTAAAGTACATGGAGTGGAACTGCTCTAACTGGTCACCCTCAGAACTGGTCATGGTCATCACCACATCGACACCCTGCACCGCCGTACCTGTGGAGCCGTAGGCTATGCGGCCCGTCACGGTGCCGGTACTCTTGGCGAAGCCTATGTTGGTCACATCGCTGTTGATGATAGAGCCGTCTTCGCACTTATCCTCCACGATGATGCGGTAGTCGTAGTAAACGCCGGGCAGCGCCGTCTCGTCGGTATAGAACAGATAGTCTTCGTTGCTCGACAGGCGGGTCAGCACCTCCCATGCCTCCTCTTGTTGTTCGGCACGGCGTCGCTCCACAATGTAGGTCTTGGCATAGAGAGAGCCTTGCTGGTCGACATGCCATGACAACTTCACCGACCCCTCATAGACCCCCTTCGAGGCATCGAGCGAATAGAACTTTGTAGCATCGCCGATGGCCTTCGGGTTGATGGTAATGGTGTTGAGCACAACGTCGCCAATGACACCCTCTATGCGGTAGGGCTTGGGGGCGCAGGCGTTCAGCGGCTCCTCGGTATAAGGTACGCCCGTCTCCGAGTCAACTTTGTTCTGTCGGTTGTTGTGCTTGTCGGTGGTGCGGTGCTCCCATTGCAGCGAGTCCTGCATGTCGGCGGGTGTGAGTGTGTAGATGGGGTCTTCCTCGTCATCCACATAGATGCGGAACTTGTGGCCGAACCCCTCGGGATAGGCATCCGATGTCCATGTAAACACAATGCGGTCGGTCTGCTGATCCACCATCAGATTGCGCACGGGTACGGTGCGCGTGGTGTTGACAGTCACCGTGGCCTTCGTGTCGTCGCGCTGCGTCGTCAAGTCCCAGAAGTTCGAGACATAGTACACGTCGTAGGTCGGCGACGACTCGTTGGCGAAGCCGTCATCGGCGTAGGTGTGTACGTTGGGAGCGAGTTCGGCAATCTTCGTGCCGTCACGATAGATCACCCACTTGAAATCAGAGTAATTGTTGGGAATGGAAAGCGTGTCCCACATGAGGTTCACCCGTTTGTCGCCCTGGTTGAACACACCGTGCAGGTTGTCGGCCTTCACGATGGGCGGGTTGATGGTGACGGTCTTCGTGACGACTTCGCTGTTGTCGGCGAAGACGATGCCGCTGGCCGAAGTGCCTTCAAGGCGAGCCTCCACCTTGTAGTTGCCCACATCAATGGCTCCGGGCACGGCGCACGACCATGGCCCACCGTCGACACGATATTTCAGCGTGCCGAAGTTGTTCTTCCACGTGTCCTTGGCGATGAGGTTCTGTGTCTGCCCGTTGTAGGTAAGGTCCGAGGCGAAAGTGGGCTTTTCTCTCCACCTCAGTGACTGGGTGGTGAAGTGCTGCTGTATGTAGATGTAATCGCCACCGGCCCCGTTGTTCATGTCACAGATGCCACTGTGTTTTGAGGTGTTACGCCAGGAAATGGCGGCAGTCCAAGAATTACCGTCCTCGGTTTGGTTTGTTACTGATAACTTTGTTATTACGCGTTTGTCGGCCCCATATGTATTAAGGTTTCCTCGTTCACGCGTGTAATAAAGGATGATGGTTGCCCCGTGGGCTCCACAGTTGAGGTCACCGTTGAATCCGCTGTTGTTCTCAGCCTTGTAGTAGGTTCTTCCCTCGAAGCTAAAGGAGTCAACCCGTTTGTCGGATGTACAGATGTCGGTGATGTAGCCGGTCTCGGGGTTGGTCGTGCTACTGGTCTTATAGGCGATGTAGATATCCCATCCACCAGCACCTCTGTTCAGGTCATTATTAACGACAGTCCAACCTTTGTTTTCGTACTCGCGCCTAACATTACTACCTTTGCCTTTCTCTGCACCGATTGTGATCACTTCGGTGATGTATTCCTGGGCCAGTACGTCGGTTGCCGCTCCGATGAGCAAGAGAGCCATCATGAGCAGTCGGGAGAAATGTTTTGCCTTAATCATATTTTTTCAGTTTTTTGTTATTACCTGGATAGTTCTAGACTAGTAGTATAGTATCTGCCGGCTTTCAAAGAGGCCTTGGCCATGCCAGTATAGGTGCCGGAACTGTTTGTCACGGTAAAGTGCATATAGCCTGTAGGACTATAAGGGAAGAGGGCAACATAGACTCCGTTGGAAGTCTCTTCGTCGAGGGTGACGGAAAGAGGCGTTTTTTCCCAAGTCTCTGGTCCTGCATATGCGAGAGCAAGGAAATTGACATCTGTCGCTGGTGCCAGCGTAGCCGACAGGGCATAGCCCATCGGGGAAGGGGAGTTTTTATCATAATAGTTGATGGTCAGTGACTTTACAGGTATGGTTTCCGAACCATCAGTGAACGAGAATTTGCACACTGCCAACAGCGACTGCATGTTGTCTATTGTGGCAGTGGCCTTTTGTTCTGTCACGGAAGACACCTGTGCCACACCATAGACATAGTGGAAGTGCTCTGCAATATCATCTAGCGTGCCCTTCTGTCCGTTGAGGGTGATGGTGAATTTGCCTCGGTCATTACCTGAAAGAATCGGATCCCTGGCGGGGTAAAACAATGCTATGAAATCGCCTGTGTTACAGTAGACATTGCCTTGAAACATCGAAGTGCTGGTAGAGGATGCTGCTGTCAGTTGCCCGTAATCAATATCAATTGGACTGAATGAACTCACATTGAAATATGTGACATTATCACCCATGGTCCATGAGGCGTCGAGCGATGATGAGTTGTCGGTGAACTTAACCTTCTTGGATGTGGGTGCGTCTTTGGTGACCGGCACTTCGGCAATAGTCAGTTGACGCAGTTTTCTGTCGTTGTTGTTTTCCGTCAGTTCATCATTATCGGAAGAACAGGCTGCCAATGCCATGCCTGATAATAAGAGTAAAAGATAACCAGTATGCTTCATAATTCCTTGTCTTTTAAGGTATTAGTACGTCTTTTTAAGGTATTAGTTCTCAAAATCTTGTGAAAAACCGTCAAAGTCATCACCGTCATCAGCATCAATATGATCATCATCAGACGACTGATAACCAGAAATGGTAGCCCTGATGCCATCGGAGTTGCTCCTAGCGAGCAGGGGGCAGTCCATATTCAGAGGCACTGCCTCTATCGTGGGCTTTGTGTAGTTTCTTTTCATCTTGTAATAATGTTTTTCTATATGTTAAATTCAGGTGGTTGATAGTTACCCATCGCCCTATGTAGCTAAGCCTATAGCCACAACCCTTCAGACCCGAAAGGCAGACAACAGACAATGTGAAACAGTGTCTTTTCTTGAATGCGACAAATATACGAATTATTCCTGTAAAGCCATCATTTTTTCAGTTTTTTCATCCATGTCGCCAAAAAGTGGAACTACGACATCAGATACAAATTTATAGAATCAAAGCTTATATGGAAGCCTTTTGTAATCATATAAGTCTCTGATAGTCAATACTGATTTGAAATGCCCAATTTTAAACGGTACAAAAACAATGCAAACCGAGCACAATGGGAAAAAGTGACGTTTTTCATTGTCGAGGTGCTAATAGTCCTCCTTTTCGGTATGTATATGCTTTTGTCTATCAACGAAAGCAAAGCCCTTACCCAATTCCATCAGGAAAGGGATAAGATGGTCGATGATGCTTTGCTCCAGGCTACTCTCCGAGTAGTTGGTGTTGTTCTTGAAGCCATGAAACTCTGCCACAATAGGGTTTTTCAAATATTCCAACTTGTCTTGCAGTGGCGCAGTGAGGGCTTTCATTTCGTTGCGAACGGCATCCTTGTCCTGCGACTTAAACAAGCGATGGTAGTATTGTGATGAAATGTTGCGCCGCAAAGTACGTGTACCCCACATTTCTTTGACGGCTTCATTCTCATACCACGTCCGTGCATCAGCATTCTGCTCTTGAAGGATGATTCGATAATGGGTCCAAGAAAGGCGTATTGACGAATTAGCACAGATGAAATCAAAAATGTTTTCAGATTTTCCACTCACTGCGTGGAAAATTTCAGCCATAATATCTCCAATAGTTTTTCCACGCATGCGTGGAAAAACTATGGCAATGACATTCCCTTGTTCTTATTTCACCACCTTCTTTCCATTCACAATATAGATTCCCTTGGCAGGAGTTCCTGCGACTTTGCGACCAGACAGGTCGTAATAGTCGTGGTTGTGGGCATCACGGTTGACGATGTAGAAGATGCCCGCAGAGTTATAGTGGTTGCTGATGATTTTACTGATGGCAGCAACGTCATAGAGCGGATCGTAGTCGCCGGAAGAAATGTCGATGACGTAGTTGGGCTCAATACCGCTGTCGATATTCTCCCACTTGTCGTTGGTCAGACGGTAGCGGGCCGACGACAACTGGAACTGCATTCCCTCGGGGGTGATGAATGGCTGTACAGAACAGGCTCCACCGCCGCTCCGCTCTCCGATGATGGGGAATCCCGCGTCTTTCAACAGCGAGGGCAAGAAATTGCCGCACGAGAACGACATGTCGGAAATCATCACGGCGATGTTGAGGTCGTACTTCACCTCCTTGTCTTTTTCGTCAAAAACACCGTCGAAGTTGCTGTCCACGTCGAAGTAGAATTTCTGCCGTTGTCCGGTCACGAGGTTCTCGGCATAGTAATAGTTCGGTCCGCCCATAAGCACCGACATGGCCATCAGCAGGTCGAAGTCGCCGCCCGTGTTGCACGACAGGTCAACCACCAGGTTCTTCACCTCCGGGTCGTCGTTAGCCCGCTTCAGCGCATCGAGCACCACGCTCAGGTCGCCCAGGAACTCTTCGTCGACGGCAGGCGTCTCGCCCTTGCAGCCACCGTCGTAGTATGCTTTCCATGCCTCAACGTTGATCGGCCCGAACAAGTTGTACATCAGATAGGCCGTGTCGCCCTCCTTGTAATAGGTTCCATCCGATGCCGACGGACGAGCCATGCTGATAAATTCGCCCTTAAGATTTGTCATGGTTTCGAAATACTCCATCAGCGGTTGGTAAAGCGCGGGATATTCCTCCTCTATTGCCTGGTTCCCCTCCGTCCATGTTTCAAAAATTTCCGATATGTCGTCACCTTCCTCCGTAGCCTTGAAGAGGTTCCAGTCGAGCATCAGGTCGGTATGTCCACCATCCTGGAGCAGCACCTGCAGGCTTTTCATGCCCGTGAAGTAGTCGTTCGTGCTGGTACTCTTGAGCAGTTTTTTGATGGTCGGTCCGTTCTCGATGGCGTCGAGCGTCTTGTCGAGACCGTCTTTTTTGATGCCACCCTCGAGAGGCGAGCGCCCGGGCATGCCGTAGAAGTGGTCGATGACGAAGCACAGTTCGGCGTAGCAGAAGGCAGCCATGTCATCGTTACGGTTCTCTTTCTCCAGCAATTCCTTGGCCCTCTCTGGCTCCAGAACGGACACATCGCTCACATCACCCGTCAGCAGAATCACCTTCTCACCGTTATAGCCGGCGAGGTGGAAATCGGTATCGCTGAAGATGTCGGAGATGGTGGCGAAGGGGAAATACACGGCCGTCTCGTCGCCTCGCAGGTCGATGCCGTACTTCTTGAAGTCGAAGGTGACCGTGGCCGCAGCTGGAGTCAGTTCCTGGTGGTTGTAACGCAAGAAGGGCGAACCGCCGTAGCCAACATTGTCCATTCCCTCCTGCACCTGCCCCATCAGGTTGGTGAAGGCCATGTAGTCGTCCGACGAGAACTGCTCGCTGGCAATGTTCACCGTGGCATTGGCATACGGACCCTTGAGGAGATACTCGCTCTCGCCCGTCTTGCTGACTTCTATCATGGTGCCCGGAAGCATCAGTTGCTGGAAATCGGCCACGGAGATGTAAGGTATCGAGGGAAGGTCGCTATAGAAGCGCAGACTGACCGTTCCGCCGTCCTCCCCGCCACGGTTGACGGGCACTTGCCGTGTCTCCATCGAAATCGTCGCATCGGCCAGCGCGTGAAGCGACAGCACGAAGACCAATTGTAGTATAAAAAACTTTTTCATCTTTTTGAATTATTTATTTGCATACTTAGTCGTTGTCAACCCGTCAACCACGCCATTCCAAATGTTTCCTGTTCCTCGACACCCTTCAAGCCAGTCATACGCAACCCGTACCTGTGACTCACTGCTCTTCTTCATCGTTATGATCTCCAAAATGTTCTCCATTGTTATCGTCTATTTCTATCTTCTCTGATTTTGAGAGCACAGGCTTCATGCCGTCCCATTTGAAGGTGTGTATGAAGTGTCCCTGTGAGCCGAATTCTGTAATTTGCAACTCTTTGCCTTTTTCTGGCAAATCATAGTAGAATTTTCTGTCTTCCGTCGTCCGGAAACCGTCGATGATTTGGGGTTCTGGAGTAAGTGTATGTTTCTTCATGTCGTAGTCGTAGAAACATACGAAATGTATGTTGGGGTAGTTGTCAGTCCCACCAAAGTATATTCCGAGCAAACGGTGGCCATTTGTACGTTTCCAGTAACATGCTCTCATGAATTCATGTCGTTCAACGTGACCGTACCAATCGACCGATACAAAACCGTCCTTAGGCTTGTTGTGTACAACAATTTGTCCATCGTTATGTGTGTCACGGCCTACCACGCCTTTTTTCATCGTTTTGACAGCTGATTTCAGCATCCATGTGGGCCATTTCTTATTGAAGCAGTCAAGCATGGTGGCGAGAGAGCCATCGGGCACATTCCTCAGGGTTACATTCTCCCATTCGTTGGATATTACTTCCAAGTCTGTTGAACCACTGAACATATTCTGGCCTACTGCTGTCATGCTTGTAATCAGTGTGATTACGGTCATCAAAAAATACTTCTTCATGGATAAAACTATTTATGTTGGATCATCTTTTGTCTTTCGCTGCAAAAATAATCCTTATTAGTCATTCTTGCAAATATTACCATGGTTTTTGTTGAATTGAGCCGACTTGTTGGCACTCTTTAAAAAAATGAAAGCAGAAGATTTTCTACCACCCCCTTCTCAATGAACAAAAGTGGCAAAACTGTCATCATTCCTGAAAAATATTAGAATCCTTTTGTTTTGCCACAATTATTTCGTAATTATGTGGCAAAATTTGTTATGGCCAACCAGAATGAATTATTCGTAAAAAAATTGTAATTCTTTGTGTGTTCGGGAATAAAGCATTACCTTTGCGTAAAATTTCATTATTGTTTAATCCAACTTTCGCATAGTTCAAGTTGCAGGTTTAAGATTCTTAGGTTAAATGTTTTTAGCTCAGAATGCGATTAACAACGACGACCTTATGACCCTCAAACCTTATAACCTCTGTAGTGAAGCTTGCGATACTTCAGTAAACCAAATCTATTAAAAATGCGTATATTATTGTCATCTTTTTTGCTATTAATGGCAAGCAGCGGATTGAAAGCGCAGACGGAACAGTCTGATTCTATTCTACGGACTCTTAAGGAAGAGCTGAACTATTCTATGGTGCAGCTGAAACAGAAACCTGTACCTGCGTACTTTATGAGTTTGCGTATGCAAGACATTCAGAGTCTCTCAATTAACAGTGTCTTTGGTTCGGCGTCTGTAAATGACAATCATAGTCGTTTCATTGTGCCGAACATACGCATAGGCAGCAAGGAACTCGATAACTATAAGTTTGAGAATCAGGGCATAGAGCAAGCGAATAACAATGGTGCTCAAGGTAATGGCGTGGCTATATCTGGAGGGCCGTTGCGTCAGTATCGTGATGAGATATGGTACGCTTCTATGAATAGATACCGCACGGCTGTGAAACGCTATGAGGAGGCTGTGGCGAAGTCAAGGACGGATGCACAGTTCGAGGATAAGTCACCATGCTTCTCAGATGCTCCTGTTGAGTCATACTATGAGGCTGCTCTCTCGCCATGGATGGTAGATACCTTGGCATGGAAGAACAAACTCAACAAGGTGAGCAGCGTGTTCAAGGAGTGCCGTATGCTCGAAGATGGTTCTGCAAATATTGAATTTGGGACAATCAGGACGTATATTGTAAACTCGGATGGTACGTCGGTGGTGCAGAACCGCCGTAGTGTCCGTATTGTGCTGCAAGCCATGGTTCTTGCTACCGATGGTATGCAATGCCCTCTGTATGAGGATTTCTTTGGTTTCAGTGAGGCTGAACTTCCTTCCGAGGAGGTGCTTGTAGCTAAGGCGCATGATATCGTGAATCGTCTGCTTGCGCTTCGTGATGCTCCTCTTGCCGATCCTTATGCCGGTCCTGCTATTCTTTCTGGTTCTGCAAGTGGTGTGTTCTTCCATGAGATCTTCGGTCATCGTCTTGAGAGTCATCGCATGAAGAAGGGTGGTGAGACCTTTAAGCACATGGTAGGCGAGAGGGTTCTGCCTGCTTCTTTCAGCGTGTATTGTGACCCTACGCAGAATTACTACGGCAAGCAGGCTCTCAATGGCTCGTATAAATATGATGACGAGGGAGTCAAGGCTCGTCGAGTGCAGAATGTTGAAAATGGCGTGCTGAAGGATTTCCTTACGTGCCGCATTCCGATTGACGGATTCCCTGTCAGCAATGGCCATGGAAGGGCTTATGGTGGCAATGATCCTGTGGCACGACAGTCTAATCTGGTTGTTGAGACCAACCAGCCATATACCGAGGCTCAGCTTCGCGAGATGCTTATCAAGG
>JAEEGL010328416.1_pt1 | contig 10014 bp, 9 predicted proteins | sample 9134231 | NCBI WGS metagenome assembly JAEEGL01 (sample SAMN16246548, study PRJNA631951) | gut metagenome | biome: gut microbiome; feature: rumen; material: fiber-attached | host: Bos | place: Iran: Karaj | collected 2018-10 | reverse complement strand
CTGAAAACATGATCAGTACCAATATGAGCATCGCAGGCGAGAACCATATTATCACCACCGGTACTGCCGCAATAAAGATCAGCAGGAAAGTGTACGGCAAATGCCTGACGCTTATAAGAAAAGCATTCTTTATCGTATTTACTATGGTGTTGTCAAACTGTGCAAGTATCGGGAACACATATGTGACCGTCATCAGCATCAGTATCGTCATTACCCCGACGGCAACGATAACAACATTGTTCACTGCGGCAGAGCTCATGATATCCGTAAGACTCCCGCCGTTCGCTATCCGAAGATCGAGCAGCATGATAAATCCCACGGCAAGGAATATTATCCATATGACGGTCGCCTGTATAAAGTTATCCCGAAAAGCCTTGAAAAAGGATTTTGTGATGTAACCCTCCTCATCCTTTGCCATCTTGAGCGTCACATAATAGAGTGCCGTCTGCGCCGCACCCGCCGTTACAACGGGAATACTGCATATTATGAACAAAAGATTCAGCCAGAAAAGATCTGCCAGCCGGGACAAAAAAGAAAATACAGGTCCCTCATAATTGAAAACTCTACTCATTGTTTTTATTATAAATAGGCGCCGTTAAAAAAGCAATCAAAACAGTTCTATGCTCATCGGCGTATACCTGATCCCGTCCGTCGTCCTTTCATGATCAAGATCCGTGAACCCGAGCTTATGATAAAACGGGACTGCGTATGGCGATGAGTTGACTGTCATCGTATCCACACCCTGTCCGACAGCCTCCGCAAAAGCGCTCTTTAAAAGACTCGTTGCTATCCCCTGATGATGGAGTCTCGGTTCGACAAACAGCAGTGATATATGCCAATGTTTGCGGATGCCGAGGATCCCGACAAGAACATCCTGTTCATCATAAGCTGCCCATGCACGGTACTCACCGAGGACAAACATGTTCCGAAGCTCATCACCCTTTACAAAATCATGGAAGTTCTTCACTCCCTCCGCTGAATACTCCGGAGCTTCATATACAAGGAACGTATCCCATGCAAGCTGCATGGCCATATCCCATTCGTTCCTTTTCAGGTATCCTATCCTGTAACCCATCACTAAAACAGGCTCGAGAAGAATCCCGCAATACTGTTTCCTATGCTCTTGGCCGTATTTGTGATCGCATTTCCTATGATCTTGGTAAGGCCGAGATCGTTTATATCCACTTTGTTGATATCAAACGTTCCCGCCTTGATATCATCCTTGTACTTTGCATATATATCGTCAGCCTGCTCCGCAAGCACCTTATAGTCGATACCCATTGCCTTGACCTTCATCATAAGATCGACTATCTGTGCGATCTCATCCTCTGAAAGCGTGATATTCTTATCGACCATTCCTTTCCTGATCGCTGCTTCGATCTCCTCTTTTGTGTTAAGATCATTTGTCGCTATCACAGTCTTGATATAAGCGATCAACTCTTCCGCCTGATCGTCGTTACCTACCGCATCCTTTATCTCTCCCGTCGTTACGAGCTCGTTAAGGGAAGTATCAAGTGCTTTACTGCTTACCTCTTTTCCGCTCATGTTCTCATAAGCCTTGAGGGCTCCGATGAGAGCAGCAGTACCCGAGATCTGGGAAGGTGCCGTAACGAATATGTCCGCATCCGTAACTCCCGCGGTAATAAGTGCGTTCCTGTACATATTGGTCGTGCAGTAATTGATATTGTTTGTCGTAACAACAACACCGTGGCCGCTTTCCGCCGGCTTTACAAGAACAGATGAAAGCGACTTGGTACCGATAAGTGACGGTGAGATATACTTATCAAGAGCATCATGCTCCTCCGCATTTGTTGTAGTTACGATATCATATTCCCCAAGATCCGCTTCACTGATACCCATGGAAGCAAGGACCGCCAGCTTCTGATCTGCGGTAAGGTCCGCACCGAGTGCAAGGTAACCCTTCTTATCGCCCTTGGGCTTTTCGTCATCCTTCTTCTCATCTCCACCGAATATGCTGTCGATTATCGACGAGATACCGCCTTCATCCGACTTTGCAGGTGTAGGCGTAGGAGTGGGTGTTGCCGTTATTATGGTCGTTGCCTCTTTTGATTTTTCCGTTACGGTCCCGTTACCGGACTCGTCAAAAGTAATGGCCTGCGAACCCATAGCAGTTACCGCCATCGATAATGTAAGTGTTAAAACCGTGATAATGCTTACTATCTTCTTCATGATCATTTTCCTCCCTTTATCATCAATTAACATATCTCCGATCCGGACTCCATATCCTTTTCGGGTGTCATAAGCGCAAGATTTCCTTCCGGATCCTCCGCGCACAGAAGCATTCCTTCCGAGAGCACGCCGGCCAGTGTGGCGGGCTTTAGGTTAAGAAGCACCATGACTTTCTTCCCGACCATCTCTTCGGGCTTGTAATATGCCTTGATCCCGGATACTATCTGCTTTACACTGTCTCCGACCTTAACCTTCGAACACAGCAGCTTCTTGGACTTGGGCACCTCTTCGCACGCGATGATCTCACCAACCACAAACTGCATCCTGGCAAAATCATCATACTCAATTTCTTCCTTCGGCTCAACATGAACCGCACCTGACGTATCGCCGCCTTCTTCCGCGATCCCGTTTTCTCTTTCGTATTCTGCTCTCTGGGCTTCCTGTATCTTCGAAACCTTTTCCATAACCTCATCAAGGTTAAGCCGTGCGAACAGAACCTCCGGCGTATCGGTCACCTTTGTACCGCTCCTGTATACTCCGAACTCGGACAGTATGTCAAAATCCCTTTCGGTACCGTAGAGCATCATGAGTATCTTATCCGCGGTATCGGGCATAAATGGCTTGAGCAGATTGGCTCCGATGCATATGCCTTCAACAAGATTATACATCACCTCGGACAGCCTGTTTCTGTTCGCCTCATCCTTGGCAAGTACCCACGGTGTCGTTTCATCGATGTATTTATTGAGCCTTCTGAAAACCGTGAACACTTCCGTGAGCGCGTCGGCCATATGCATACCGTTCATCCTGTCCCTGAACTTTTCGGCGGCACCGGTACAGACCGCTTTAAGATCTTCGTCAACGTCTTCGGTAATGCCGGTGGAGCTCACAAATCCGTCGAAATACTTGTTGCTCATTGATATCGTACGGTTCACGAGGTTTCCGAGAATGTTCGCAAGATCGGAATTGTAACGTTCGGTCATGAGCTCCCACGTTATGGTCCCGTCATTGTCGTAAGGCATCTCATGAAGTACGTAATACCTTACCGCATCTACTCCGAACAGTGAGATCAGGTCATCCGCATATATAACGTTGCCCCTGGATTTACTCATCTTCTCGCCGCCCTGCAACAGCCACGGGTGTCCGAATACCTGCTTGGGCAGAGGGATCCCCAGACTCATCAGGAATATCGGCCAGTATATCGTATGGAAACGTATGATGTCCTTTCCGATCAGATGAAGATCCGCAGGCCAGAGCTTTTTGAACTGATCCGTGTGATTCCCGTCGGTATCATATCCTATACCCGTGATATAGTTCGACAGTGCATCAAGCCATACATAAACAACATGCTTGTCGTCAAAGTCAACCGGGATTCCCCATTTGAATGAAGTACGGCTGACGCACAGATCCTGCAGACCCGGAAGAAGGAAGTTGTTCATCATTTCGTTCTTACGTGATACTGGCTGGATGAACTCCGGATGCGAGTTGATGTATTCTATCAGCCTGTCGGCATACTTACTCATCTTGAAGAAATAAGCCTCTTCCTTTGCAGGCTTTACTTCCCTGCCGCAGTCGGGACACTTTCCGTCGACAAGCTGGCTCTCTGTCCAGAACGACTCACAGGGCGTGCAGTACATTCCCTCGTAGCTGCCCTTGTATATATCTCCCTGATCATACATTTTCTTAAAGATCTTCTGCGTCATCTTTACATGGTCTTCATCCGTTGTCCTGATAAAACGGTCATATCCCACATTAAGACTGTCGCATATATCTCTTATCTGGCCGGCCACATTGTCAACGAACTCCTTCGGCGTGATGCCCGCTGCCTGCGCCTTCTCCTCGATCTTCTGTCCGTGCTCGTCTGTTCCCGTCTGGAACCAGACATCATATCCTTCCAGTTTTTTAAACCTTGCGATCGCATCCGCCATCACTATCTCATAACTGTTCCCGATATGAGGTTTGCCCGATGTGTAGGCAATGGCGGTGGTGATGTAATACTTTTCCTTATCCATATTCCTTACTCCTTTACTTGCCTGTATCTTCAAGCAGCATACGGTATACTTCCCTTTTGGGGATATCCCTGTCGGCTGCTACCCTTTTCATGGCTTCCTTTCTGTCCATACCCTGTTGCTCGTACATGGCCATATGTTCATTTATATCAATACTTCGAAAATCATCCGCCCGCTCTTTCTTTGCTTCCTCGCGTGATCGTCCTTCCATCACGATCACGTATTCGCCCTTCGGCTCATGTTCGCCGTAAAACTTAAGTGCATCCTCAAGACCGAGCCGCATGACCTCCTCAAACTTCTTGGTCAGTTCCCTGCATATCGCGATATTTCTGTTCCCGAGATGCTCATACAGTTCGGTAAGCGTTGCAACGAGATGATGCGGAGCCTCATATAACACCGTCGTGCGCATCTCTTCTTTCAGCTGCGAGATTATCTCCCGGCGTTCTTTTTTCCCGGAGGGAAGGAAGCCTTCAAACGCAAAACGCCTTGTATCAAGTCCGGACAACGACAATGCCGTAACGACTGCGCACGGTCCGGGCAGGGAAGTCACCTTTATACCCGCTTTATGGCACATATCGGTCAGTACCTGTCCGGGATCCGATATTGCCGGAGTCCCTGCGTCGGTAATAAGTGCCACATCCGCTCCGTTTCTCATCTTTTCAATGAGTTCTTCGGCTTTATCGTACTTATTATATTCATGATAGCTTGTAAGCGGAACCTTTATATCAAACCGGTTCAGCAGCTTTATGCTGTTTCGCGTGTCCTCCGCCGCAATGATATCAACGCTTCTTAAAGTATCAACCACCCTGTTCGTGATATCGGAAAGGTTCCCTATAGGTGTGGCACACAGATAGAGCATACCCTGTTTTTGTGAATCATTCATGTTCAATATCCGTAAATATCGTATATCTCCTGTGTATAACAGTTCGGTGACTCATATACGATCAGCGGTCTTTCAACCGTGAGTCTCCTTCTCGATCCGAGATCCGCCTCGATCAGTACCATGTTCGGTTCCCTGTTAACGTACGGGTGCACGAACTTCATTCTTTTCGGTTCAAGATCGTATTTCGTAAGGGTCTCAAATATCTCCGTAAGCCGGAACGGCCTGTGTATGAGAAACAGTCTTCCTCCGGGGTGGAGCATTTTTGCCGAGATCCTTGCAACATCATCAAAGTTGCACAGTATCTCATGTCTTGCGATCGCCTTCGGTGAATCGGGATTTTTGATCCCGTGATCGTTTATCATATACGGAGGATTGCATGTTATGACATCAAACGCTCCCGGCTGAAGATACTCCTGGGTATCCTTGATATTGGCGCAGATGATCTTTATCCTGTCGGCAAGATCGTTTGCCGCAACACTCCTCCTGGCAAGGTCGGCAACCTCCTTCTGGATCTCTATGCCTACTATCTGATCCGCCTTTGTCTTTGCGGCCATAAGGATCGGGATGATCCCGTTACCGGTACAAAGATCGAGGACCTTCTCTCCCCGCTTTGCAAATGCATAGCCTGAGAGCAGAACGGCATCCATTCCGAAGCAGAACTTATTCGTATCCTGGATTATCCGGTATCCGCATCTTTCAAGATCGTCGATGCGCTCTCCTTCGTTCAGTTCAATCGTCGTCCAGTTTGGATTTGCCATCGTTTTGCTCTAATCTTTCGAGTTCTTCGAGTTCTTTCTCTTCCTCTGTCTCTTCCCGGTTTTTCCTGTTCCTGTTATCTTTATCCTTATCCCTGTCTTTGTTCTTTCCTTTTTTCGATCCCTTTTCGTTCTTTTTGTCCTGATCGTTCTCTTTCTTATGTCGTGGCTTGAACTTAAGCTCGTCCACGTGATATTCACGAAGCTCCTTTTCATCATCGACTTCAACGACAACCTTTACGAGCTGCTTTAACACATTTGTCTCTCTGACCTCTCCCTTAAGTCCCTCGGGCGTTGTAACCCCGTCACCGACTCTCGGAAGCTTCCTGTTAAGCTCTTCGTATACTTGCGCCTCGTTCTGCAGACAGCACATAAGGCGACCGCATATTCCCGAGATCTTTGTCGGGTTGAGGGACAGGCTCTGCTCCTTTGCCATCTTGATCGACACCGGTGCAAAGTCGGAAAGGTATGTATGACAGCACAGAGGACGGCCGCATATTCCCATTCCTCCGAGTATCTTGGTCTCGTCCCTTACACCTACCTGACGAAGCTCTATCCTAGTGCGGAACACTCCCGCAAGATCCTTGACAAGCTCCCTGAAGTCAACTCTTCCGTCTGCCGTGAAATAGAAAAGTACCTTATTGTTGTCAAAGGTGTATTCCGCATTTATAAGCTTCATCTCCAGTCCGTGCTTTAATATCTTCTCCTGGCAGACCTTATATGCATCCTTTTCCTTTTCGCGGTTTCTCTTTTCTCTCTCGTCATCATCGGGAGTGGCTTTCCTGATGACATTCTTAAGGGGCTGTGTCACCTTGCCGTCTTCGACTTCCATATTGGGCAGTACGACCGTACCGTACTCCACTCCCCTGGCAGTCTCCACGATCACATGATCCGATCTTTTAAACTCAATGTCCTTCGGTCCGAAATAGTATATCTTTCCGGCGGTTCTGAATCTGACACCTATAACTTTAGTCATTTCTGGTTCTCCTTTATCGTAAGCAGCAAAAGCTCCATCGAAAGCTCGAAGTTCACATTTGCCTTCAGTCTGGCCTTTGTCTTCTCTATTGTCTGCAGTATGTTCTCTATACCTTCATAACTGCTCTCCGATGCCGCGGTCTTTATGCTGTCCGCTTCATCCGCAAATACGATCGCTCCGGTATCCATTGTCGCTTTGTACAGCAGCACATCCCTGTACCAGATCATCATGATGTCCAGAAGGTCGTTTATGTTCAGCTTGTATTCCTCAAGAGTCTTCAGCGTTTTTATCATATCCGACATGTCCATCTTCTTGATATACTTTAGGACTCTCACCGCTTCTTCCCGGATGCTGTCAAAGTCTTCGCTGACGGCAAGACTTCTTGCTTTCCCGATATTCCCCCTCGCAAAAGCGACGCATATATCGGCCTGATAGTCCGGTATCTGTACTTCCTTCATTAGAAACTGTCGTACGATCCTGTCATCCACCGGACGCATATCCAGTTGAACGCATCTTGATATGACCGTCGGCAGCATCGCCGAAGCAGACGTTGTAAGGAGCATGATGACCACGTATTCCGGGGGCTCTTCAAGAGTCTTGAGCAGGGCATTTTGTGCCTGAGGCGTCATCTTCTCGGCCTCATTCATGATGTATATCTTCCATCTGCTCTGATACGGTTTGATCTGAACATCGGAGATGATCTGCTTCCTGACATCATCTATCGATACCGTTCCCGGCTTCTCGTGCGTTACCGTTATCACATCGGGGTGATTACCCGACTGTACCTGGATGCAGGACTTACATTTGCAGCACGGATCGTATCCGTCACCGGGATTTTCGCACACAAGGGCGTTCGCGAAGATCCTCGCAATGTATTCCTTGCCCTGCATGCTCTCACCGGTTATGAGGTATGCCTGACTGACCTTACCTGATGTAAGGGTCGCGCGGATGTGTTCCTTGATATGCTCCTGTCCGATTATACTGTCGAAGTTTTTCATCTTATCATGTCAGAATGTCGAGGAGGAGACCGCGGATCTCGCCTACCTTGGCGAGTATCGACAGATGATCCTTCTCATCCTTCATAAGCTCCTGTGCAAGTTCATCAAGCGTCTCATCCACACGCCTGATGATCCCGTATACCCTGTGACGTCCTTTTCTGTCAAGGAAGTTCTCTCTGGAGAACTTGTGCGATCTGTTCACGATCTCATTCATGAACTCCTTGATCAGTGCGCGGTATCTCTTCATGTCGGCGACATCCATATGCTTGGTGATCTTGTTGCCCTGCATGGTGATGTCCTCATACATCAGCCCGAGCCTCTCCTGCAGTCCTTCCTCTTCGATCGCACTCATGAGCGTGAATCGGAATGCATCATCCGTAGGAGCGTTCACCTGGCTGTTATCTGTGACCGGTGTCGGTTGTACTACCTGATTGACTTTAATATCCATGTCCTGATCCTTTTGGCACATTCATCAAGATCGTCGTTGACGAATCTTGCATCATCCGTTATCCCGAGCTGTGCTATCCTCTCTTCGCGAAAATCATCCGCATCGGATAAGAATCTCCGGCACATCTCTGCATATCTATGATTCTCCGGCAACCGCTCACGGTCGAGTGCCCGCTGCAGCCGCTCCCCATCATCAAGCTCTATATATATCGGAAATACTCTGTCGGCTCCGAAGTGATCCCTCGTTCCGGCAAACGATTCAAGCACGCCTATGGCAAGGTAATCCTTCTCCGAAAGGTCAAGGCTTCCGTCATCCGCCGTAAAATAATACCAGTCTCCGTGAACTGTATGATATACCTGCTCCTCTATTATCCTTCCGGAAGACGCAAGCCGGTCATGCTCGTCCATGCTTACAAAATGATAGTTCACTCCGTCCGTTTCCCCGTCCCTGATCGGCCGTGTCGTATACCTTACAACGGGATAGAGACCGAGTTCCTTATCCTTTATCAGTATTTTGTACAGGCTGTCCTTGCCCGCACAGCTTTTTCCGATCAGATACCAGATGTGTCCCATATCACCGCTATTTTCCCATCCTTAAGTCCTGTTACATGCAGTCCTTCATCAAGTGCACTCTTTATTTTCTCAACGGCCCTTTCCGTTATTGTTTCTCCCGGAACGGTAACGGGTATTCCGGGAGGATATATCATTACCATGTCCTTTGATGACTTTCCCGCTGCCCGCTCTATATCAACGTATCCGAAGTTTTCATCAAACATCGCCACCTTCATGCTACGGCTGCAATGGCAGAGATCTTTCCCGGTATCATTTTGCAAGGCACTCTCCGGTTCCGATCTTCCAACAGACGCGATCGATGCGTCGATATCAGAAAGAGCCTCCGACAGGCGATCGAATCCTTCAGCCGTATCCGCGATACCCGTCATCAGGATAACATATCCTTCAGCCGCCATTTCAGGAATGATCCCATACTTTTTTGCCAGAAGATCCGACAGCTGTTTTCCCGAATATGTTCCGGTCACATCCTTTACGACTATCTTGCCCCGGTCGTGATCCTTCGATCCCTCAGCTTTTAGCATACACTTACGAAGGAGTACGAGACTCTTCAGATCTTCCGCTTTTTTATACAATCTGTCCAGTCTTTTCTCATATGCCTCAAACAGCTCCTTCCCCTTCTTCTCCAACAGCGATGTCATGGAATCGATCGAAGCCATGAGCACATATGAGGGACTTGATGTCATATAGACCGACAGCATTTTTATCACACGATCTCTTGACGGACATTCTCTTTTTATATGTATGAGCGCAGTCTGCGTCATTGCCGGCAGTGTCTTATGAACGCTTGTCACAACGATATCCGCAAACCGTACGGCGCTTTCGGGAAAGCCTTTTGAGAACCCGAAATGTGCACCGTGTGCCGCGTCCACGATAAGAACAGCTCCTGCTTTGTGGCATGCCTTTGCGATACCTTCGATATCGCTTGTGATCCCCTCGTAAGTGGGACTGGTTATCACTACAGCCTTTCTGTTATCTTTAACGGGAAGCTCACCCAGTGCGGCTATGACCTCTTTGGCGCTTATTCCCGCATTTATTCCAAAGCTTTTCTCTTCTTCCGGTGTAATCAGATGAAGACTCGCACTTGATAGCATGACCGCGCTATATACCGATCTGTGACAGTTTGAGGCGATCAGTATATCGTCTCCTTCGGTTACACAACCGGTAACGGAAGCTAAGATCCCCCCTG
>JAEEGL015373014.1_pt1 | contig 10015 bp, 7 predicted proteins | sample 9134231 | NCBI WGS metagenome assembly JAEEGL01 (sample SAMN16246548, study PRJNA631951) | gut metagenome | biome: gut microbiome; feature: rumen; material: fiber-attached | host: Bos | place: Iran: Karaj | collected 2018-10 | reverse complement strand
TGTTGAGTGACGATTTCCCCAACGAGGTGGTGGAATATCTTGCCGGAAAAGGAAAGATCTCCATCGATGTGCAAGGCTATCTCCGTGAGGTTCGCAACAAGGTGGTTTACCCTATCGACTGGAAGGATAAGCTGAGAATCCTCCAATGTACTGATATCCTGAAAGTGAATGAGCACGAGATGGAAGTCGTTTCCGGACTGAAAGATCCTCGCGAGGCAGCCAAACGTCTGGCATCATGGGGTGTCCACGAGGTGATCATCACACTTGGGAGTTATGGATCGCTGATCTACGCCGTGGATAAGTTCTACGAGATTCCTGCCTATACACCGAAACAGGTGGTAGATGCCACTGGCTGTGGGGACACTTATTCCGCAGGTTACCTATACACCCGTGCCTTAGGTGCTGACTATGAAGAGGCAGGGCGCTTTGCCGCCGCTATGTGTACCCTTAAGTTAGAGCATCATGGCGCTTTCGAAAGAACGATAGAAGACGTTTATAAAATTATCAAATAGCCATTGTCCAACACATCACCTATACAACACTTAATTCAACAACGGCTATTGCTGGAATTGGAGTATGCGACCGAGAAAGAAACTTTTCGGTTACAGACGGAATCTGTCGGATTGGAACGTAAGATTAAGCGTGGTGATGCGTGGTGGCCCCTACGTATCGGAAGAAGCTACTATAACAGTCTGAATCAGTTGTGCATCGAAGTGTACCGGCTGAAAGATGATGATGTGGAACACAACTTTGAGTATGGCAAACCTGTTATCTTCTTCACCTGCAACAACGGACAACTCTCCTATCCATCTTTCGGCGTGAGAAACGGAAGCTACAGTGTTTCGTATGTTGATGGTGACCGTATGGTCATCGCCCTGCCCGACAATATCCGGATAACCGATCTGCAGAACACGGCCGATCTGGGCATCCAACTGTTTTTCGATGAGACCAGCTACAAGACGATGTTCGACGCCCTCGACAGGGTAATACACGCCAAGAACAACCGACTGGGTTATCTGCGTGACCTCTTCTATAGTCGTCGCTCTCCCGAACGCTTCACCTTCCGTCCGATGACCTTTCCTTATCTGAATAAGACGCAGGAGGAGGCTGTCAATAAAGTACTTACTGCCAAGGATGTGATGATTGTTCATGGCCCTCCGGGGACAGGTAAGACAACCACCCTTGTGGAGGCTATCTATGAGACCCTGATGCGTGAGAATCAAGTGCTGGTATGCGCCCAGAGTAATATGGCCGTTGACTGGATCTCCGAAAAACTGGTCGATAGGGGAGTCAACGTACTGCGTATCGGTAATCCGAGTCGTGTCAACGACAAGATGTTGTCGTTCACGTATGAACGTCGTTTTGAGTCACATCCCGACTACCCCTCCCTCTGGGCCATCCGCAAGGCTATACGGGAAGTGAGAGACCACCGTAAACGGGGAGACGAGAAATACCACCAGAAAATTGAACGGTTGAAGGCGCGTGCTACCGAGATTGAGATACGTATCAATGCCGAGTTGTTCGGAGAAGCACGGGTGATTGCTTGCACACTGGTGGGCAGTGCCAACCGACTGTTACAAGGCATGAAGTTCGGCACACTATTTATCGACGAGGCAGCACAAGCCCTTGAGGCAGCCTGTTGGATTCCGATAAGGAAAGTCACTCGGGTGATCCTTGCCGGTGACCACTGTCAGTTGCCTCCCACCATCATGAGTCTGGCAGCCCTGAAGGGAGGACTCGACAAAACACTCATGGAACGTATCGTGGAGAATCATCCCGATGCTGTCTCCCTTCTGAAGGTACAGTATCGCATGAACGAGGAAATCATGCGTTTCTCCAGTGACTATTTCTACCATGGACAGGTGGAGTGTGCTCCTGAGGTGAAATACAGAGGTATTCTCGACCTCGACACGCCCATCGTATGGCTCAATCCAGAAGAGCTTATCGATCAGCCCACGGCAGTAGTACGTGAGGAATTCGTGGGCGCTACCTTCGGACGAATCAACAAGACAGAGGCACGAATCACGCTCATCGCCTTGCAAAGTTATTTCGAGAAGATCGGAAAACAACGGATTCTTGACGAACGCATTGATGTGGGAATCATCTCACCATACCGTGCGCAGGTACAGTACATCCGTCAGCTCATCAAGAAAAAGGAGTTTTTCAAGCCTTACCGCCATCTGATAACCGTCAATACCGTTGACGGCTTCCAAGGACAGGAGCGTGACATCATCGTTATCTCCATGGTGCGCTCCAATGATGAAGGACAGATCGGGTTCCTTCGTGACCTACGACGGATGAACGTGGCCATTACCCGTGCCCGCATGAAACTCATCATCCTCGGTGATACCCAAACCCTTACCCGTCATCCCTTCTACAAACGGTTGTATGATTATATCAACCAAATGCCATCGTCATAGTAATTGTGATTGTTTTCAACCAATAAAGACTTACACTTTAAATGGTATTTCAATAAAAAAGTATCAAATTTGTGCTTTTTAATGATTTTTTCTTTAAAAATATTTGCATATTTGTTTTTTTTATTTATCTTTGCAAACGAATATACAATCTATGCTGGACAAAAGGGTTAATACATAGAATTGATTTATCATCGTTTCATAATATAATTATACTTTTGGGGTGAAATCAGACGAGAGTCTCGTTTCACCTTTTTTTATTCCCCAAAAGTTATCAGCTCATCAAGTGGTTGATTGTTTTTCATGGACATGATCCTCATCATGCTCATCCAGTCTTCCACTCCACAGGTATTTCTTTGTCTCACTGACAATGACTCCACTGAGGAACAACAGTGAGAGCAGGTTAGGGATGGCCATAAGAGCATTCATACAGTCGGCGATGTTCCATACGATATCCAGACTGACGACACTACCGATAAACAAGGCTATGATGAACAGGACACGATAAACCGTGTGCTTGGCTCCCAGATACTCTGCCGCACGCTCACCGTAATAACTCCATCCAAGGATAGTGGAAAAGGCAAAGGTGAGGATTCCAACGGTTAACAACGGTGCACCTATATAAGGAATCTTACTGAAAGCCATCTTTGTAAGGACCGCCCCATTACTATAGTCGATATCAGGGAAAGCGAGAATGCTGCTCACGATGACAATACCTGTAAGGGCGCAGATAACAACGGTGTCCCAGAAAGTGCCGGAAGCAGACACCAGGGCCTGACGCACAGGGTTACGAGTCTGAGCAGCTGCCGCTACAATAGGAGCAGATCCCAATCCTGACTCATTGGAGAACAGACCTCGGGCAATACCGAAACGGGCAGCCATCATCACTGATGTGCCGATAAAACCGCCACCGGCTGCCTCAGGCGAAAATGCCGCCTTACCGATTAACTGTATGGCCGGCCATACATAATGGCTGTTCATAACTAGGATGACGATACATCCTACCACATAGAACACTGCCATAAAAGGTACGAGCATGGTGCATACACGGGCAATACTCTTCACGCCACCGATGATCACGGCTCCTGCCAACAGACACACGACACTGCCTGTGAGATAAGGAGAGATACCATAAGTCTCATTCGTCAACGTAGCAATGGCGTTAGCCTGTACGGTATTGCCGATGCCAAAGGCTGCAATGGCCGTAAACAAAGCAAACAATATTGCCATCCATTTCCATCCGAGTCCTCGTTCCAAGGCATACATCGGACCACCCAGCATACTACCGTCAGGTCGTTTCACACGATATTTGATAGCCAGCAACCCTTCTGCATACTTCGTGGAGATGCCGAAGACACCGGTCAACCAACACCACAATACAGCGCCCGGACCACCCAAGGCCACCGCCGTTGCCACGCCGACAATATTCCCCGTTCCAATGGTAGCTGCCAAGGCTGTTGCCAAAGCACCGAACTGACTCACATCGCCCTTGGCACCTTCATCGCGTTTGAACGACAGTTTGATAGCCGTGAAGATCTTTCGTTGTGGAAAACGAAGACGGACAGTCAGGTAGATATGGGTTCCTAACAGTAGGATGATCATCGGCCATCCCCAGAGGAAGCCACTGATATCAGAAAGTATCTGGTTCATAATTATACCTTATTAAAAAGGCAAAGATACGGAAAAGTGAGGGAAAAGCAAAAGAAAAAAGTGTTTTCTTTTCGTTTACAGACAAGAATAACTTCGACAAAGGCTTAGAATGCAAAAATATTTGCAGGATTGGAAAAATTATTTTACTTTTGTTTCATGAAGTATTTATGGATGCTGTTAGTGGTAGGATGCTAGCGGAAAGTCAGTAAGTAACAAAGGATAAAGAAACAGCTTCTATATTATCGTTGATCCTGAATTTATCTGCGATGATTTTTTGCTTTTCTCTCATTTATTCGTACCTTTGCACCCAAATTGATTGTAAATAAAAGATGAATATAGAATTTGAACTGACGAAAGCCGTTATTGAGGCGATAGAGGCACTGTACGGACAGAAGGTTAATGAACAGATGGTACAGTTGCAGAAGACGAAGAGTGGTTTTGAGGGTAACCTCACGCTGGTGGTATTCCCCTTTCTGAAGATTTCCAGGAAAAAACCGGAGGATACAGCCCAGGAGATAGGTTCTTGGATCAAAGAACACTGCAGTATCATCGCCGACTTTAATGTAGTGAAGGGATTCCTCAATCTGGTCATCGCCCCCTCTGCATGGATCGCATTACTTAACGACATTCACACTCAGGAGCACTTCGGCGAGAAGCAAGCTAACGAGCAGTCGCCGCTGGTGATGATCGAATATTCATCGCCCAACACGAACAAGCCCCTCCATTTAGGTCATGTACGTAACAACCTGCTGGGATGGAGCCTTGCACAGATCATGGCAGCCAATGGTAATAAGGTGGTGAAGACCAATATCGTGAACGACCGCGGTATCCATATCTGTAAGTCGATGCTCGCTTGGTTGAAATGGGGCGACGGCATCACACCCGAAACTGCCGGCAAGAAAGGCGACCACCTGATCGGTGATTTCTATGTGGCTTTCGACAAGCACTATCGTGAGGAGGTGAAGACACTGCAAGCACAGTATATGGCAGAAGGTCTCGATGAGGAGGCTGCTGAGAAGAAAGCCAAAGACGAGGCACCCTTGATCAAGGAAGCTCACGAGATGTTGGTGAAATGGGAGCAGAACGATCCTGAGATAAGGGCATTGTGGAAGAAGATGAACGACTGGGTTTATGCCGGTTTTGATGAGACATACAAGGCCCTGGGCGTTGGCTTTGACAAGATCTATTATGAGAGTGAGACTTATCTCCGCGGAAAGGCAAAGGTGGAGGAAGGTCTCGCCAAAGGACTCTTCGAGCGTCATGAGGACAACTCCGTATGGGCTGACCTTACCAACGAGGGACTCGACCAGAAACTGTTGTTGCGCTCCGACGGCACAAGTGTTTATATGACTCAGGATATCGGCACGGCCGAGATGCGCTTCAACGACTATCCCATCGACAAGATGATCTATGTGGTGGGTAACGAACAGAACTACCACTTCCAAGTGCTCTCTATCCTACTTGACCGACTGGGTTTCAAGTGGGGTAAGGAACTCGTGCACTTCTCTTACGGTATGGTAGAACTGCCGAACGGTAAGATGAAGAGTCGTGAGGGTACTGTCGTGGATGCCGACGATCTCATCGCCCTGATGATTGCCGATGCCCGCAGGACCGCTGACGAGGCAGGAAAGAATGCCGACCTTACCGAAGAGGAGAAACAGGAGATTGCCCGTATCGTCGGTATGGGTGCCCTGAAGTATTTCATCCTGAAGGTCGATGCCCGTAAGAACATGCTGTTCAACCCCGAGGAGAGTATCGACTTCAACGGTAATACGGGTCCTTTCATCCAATACACCCATGCCCGTATCAAGAGTATCATGCGCAAGGCTGCCGACCAAGGTATCATCATTCCCGACAAACTGGATGAGAACACCGCCGTGGTCAATGCGAAAGAGATTGACCTGATACAGAAGATGAATGCCTACGGAGCTGCGGTAGAGCAGGCTGGCAAGGATTATTCTCCCAGTGGCATCGCCAACTATTGCTATGAGCTCACGAAAGAGTTCAACCAGTGGTATCACGACTTCAGCGTGCTGAATGCTGAAGATGAGCAGGTGAAGATCACCCGGTTAGTTATGGCGAAGAACGTGGCTAAGATCATCAAACAAGGTATGGCCCTCTTAGGTATAGAGGTGCCCGAAAGAATGTAATTTAGTGTATAGTGCATAGTGCATAGTTATGATTACCTCAACATCTCAAGCTGTAAGCTATACACTTTAAACTTTAAACATTAAACTTTACACTTTAAACTTTAAGCTATGAGCTCTGAACTCCTCAACCCTCCTGACAACCGTCACGACACGGTCCTGCCGCTACCTTTAGAGGTAACAGCAGACGCTTGGGCGGTGGATGCCGGATGCTCCGGCAACCCCGGACCAATGGAGTATCAGGCCATCGACTTAGCAACCGGTGCACAGGTATTTCATTTCGGTCCGATAAAGGGCACGAACAATATCGGGGAGTTCCTCGCCATCGTCCATGCGCTGGCACTCTGCTGGCAGCAGGGACTCTACGACAAGACGATCTACAGCGACTCCTACAACGCCATCCTGTGGGTGAACAAACGAAAATGCAAGACAAAACTGGAGCGCACACCTGAAACAGAGAAACTCTACCAGATCATTGCACGGGCTGAGCAATGGCTGAACACCCACAACTTCCGCAATCCCATCATCAAATGGGAAACATCACAGTGGGGTGAGATTCCCGCCGACTTCGGCAGGAAATAGTTGTTATGTAGATCACGGGGTCGGTTCTGTGATCTATTTTGGATTGCCGGGCCTCTAATCTCTTTTTTTTTCTATACAAAATATTTGTTAGTAATTGAAGAAAAGTATATATTTGCAGGAAAAAGAGTATTATGCCACGACAGAGACGAAAGACAAGCGCAACAGGTATTTACCACGTGATGCTGCGAGGTATCAACAGACAGGATATATTTCAAGACGATGATGATTATGTCAGAATGTTGACATCGCTTCGTTTGCAGACAGATCGTTATGATGAACATGGAAACAATCTCCCCCCCTCATGCCAGATATATGCATATTGCCTGATGAGCAATCATATACATTTGCTCCTACGGGAAGAATCCGAGAATGTTGCCGATACGGTAAAGCGCATCGGCATCTCTTATGCCACTTACTTTAACCGAAAGTATGGGCGCAACGGACATTTGTTCCAAGATCGTTTCAAGAGTGAACCGGTAAATGATATTACATATTTTCTGGTCCTTCTTCGTTATATCCACCCGTTCATCGGGATATGTCATCCCGATGTCAGTAATGGCGGATATGCTATCCGCACCTAATATAAATTACAGAAATAGCTAAGATGCATAATAAAAGCAATAAGCATAGAGCTGCAAACGGTTACGATAAAGAACTTTTTGCGGATCACAGATCCTAATATTCAACACCGGCGGATGACATATCCGCCGGAACAGGGATATAAGACATTCGATTAGTAACTTCTTAAATAAAGTATGGACAAACTTTAAAAAGATATGGTAAAAAAAAAGCATATATTGGTATTAATATATATAATCATCATATTTGCACCGATCATTTGTTATATGTTTATAACATGTCGTAACCACAATAGATTGTATACATATTATTGTAAACAAATAGATTTCAAATTTCAAATAATAGAGAAAGACACATGTGATATATTGGTGTTTGGTGACAATGACTCCATTTTCTACTCAGCACCTTATAACGGCAATTATCTTGGTGTAGATTTTTTACTATCTGTTGATTCAAATACCATATATTTAGGCCCTTATTTCCCTACCATATACCATCAGATTAGTAAGAATTATCATATAAAAAAAATAAAACAGAATCTCTTTGTAGGAGATTTATATGAGCCATATAAAAACCGCGACTTCTGGGATTTTTTTGGAGGCTGTGACCAAGGGAGTTACACATTCAATATAATGCATAATTCGAAATTTGTTGAATCAATAAAACCATTAGAATGGAGTACACATACTATGCAATAGAACCCGTTCTTCGGGATAACGTTTTCCCGATGTCATTAATAGCGGATATGCCATCCGCATCTAATATAAACAACAGAAATAGTTAAAGTGCATAAAAACGGCAATAAACATGGAGCAGCGAACGTTTACTATAAAGAACTTTTTGCGGATCACAGATCCTAATATTCAACACCGGCGGATGACATATCCGCCGGAACGGGGGATTTTTTAAAAACAAAGATGAAATTGAAGGGTAGCAGCAACTATCATAAAACAGCTGAAGAACTAATAAAAAATAATAGTAAACTCAAAACAATATTTGATAATCAATTAAATTTTTATGAAAAACTGTATAAGTAAATCATGTCTACTATTTCTGTTTATTCTCATATTATCATGTGCGAAAAAACATAAATTCGAAGGAGAAATATTCTATCCATCGCTTGATTATGAAAGATTCCTTGTAGAACATTTAGGTGACTCGATAATTATTTCTTCTGAAGGAAATGTAGGGCAAAAGAAACATATTCTTACAAAAGAAGGAAGAGACTATTATATAAACATGGGAAGTTATAAAAAACTGTTTTTATCAAATAGCATTTATTTTTCTGATAGTACTTATATAGACCGGAATATAGGTCCTCAGAAAATATCTATTGTAATAAAGCGATGCAATGATCACTTATATGAATCCACTATCTTTATTAATGTTACAGATTTTCATAGGAATCCTCTTTTGTCCATAGTCTATGACAAAGATTATAAAATAGTAAGAATAAAACAGGGTATTATATTCCTGAATTATGATAAGGAAAAGGACGTTTAGATTAAAGATCATTTGAGAACGGAGCTGAAATGACCCGTTTATCGGGATATGTCATCCGCAAGATCAAATCGGGACGGAGCTGAAATGATCTGTTCATGCGTCAGGAAAGATTTAAAAGCACTCATCTTCTACGAAAATCAGTATAAACGACAGAAATACAATAATATACACTATTTTTATCTTCTACGGGATCTTCTACGGCCAGAGAGCCTCTCATTGTATGTCTTTCTGATGGAATTTGGCTTGAGTATTGATTAATAAAAGCCGACTAATTAGTACTCAATTAGTCAAGTATTAGTACTCTTTACCAGACTAATTAGTACTTAATTAGTGGAGTATTAGTACTTAAAAGTCGGAGAAAAGGGTATCACAGGCCGGGCCTGTAGTACCCTTCTCTCATCGGTTTAAGTACTAATGCTCATAACATTCGTAGGGGTAGGGTTTATCCCTACCCGGTAGCAACGGGCAGACATGAAGTCTGCCCCTACAATTTGATGAGAGACTATGCGTTATGAATCGACCCCCCCTTCCTGTGGGGAGGGGACCTCTGGCAGGAATAACGGATGATACTGTCAACCAAAATCGGGATTAAGTGCCTTCGGTCGGCCGACGAGATCAAATCGAGACTGAAATGATTTAATAGAAGCATTGTCATGCATAAAAGATGACGACGAACTTAAAGTGGCAAACGTTTATTACAAATGATTTTAGGACTAAGACTTGTCGATATCGGCATAAAAAAGAAACTCTTTTCTTTTGTTCTGCTCTCGTTTTTGTGTATCTTTGGCATCGCCGATACTCCGTCTCGGAATAGCTCAAATTATTTTGGCTTTTCTCTCGACTTTTAGATAAATTCTTTACGTTCGAGAAAAGAAACAAGCTTCTTTTCTTCTCACTTACTCAGAATTTTGTGTATCTTTGCAAATAAATAATGTTGAAGAAACAATCCTTATGAAAAGAATTCTGTTCCTAAGTCTGTTATCCCTGCTCTCCCTGCATACCTTTGCCCAGCAGGCCGTTATCAACAAACAACGTAACTTCCCAAAGACAGTGCCCGCCGGTAACTACAGTGGTATCACTTGGTTAGGAGGTGACCGCTATGCGGTTGTCAACGACAAGGCGCGCACGGCTGGTTTC
>JAEEGL015289517.1_pt1 | contig 10015 bp, 18 predicted proteins | sample 9134231 | NCBI WGS metagenome assembly JAEEGL01 (sample SAMN16246548, study PRJNA631951) | gut metagenome | biome: gut microbiome; feature: rumen; material: fiber-attached | host: Bos | place: Iran: Karaj | collected 2018-10 | reverse complement strand
GAGAACGTCATCGGCGATCTTCGCACCATCACCGGCCAGCAGCCCGTTATCACCAAGGCGAGAAAATCGGTCGCCAACTTCAAAGTGCGTCAGGGCATGAACATAGGCGTCAAGGTCACCTTAAGAGGCAGCAGGATGTATGAATTCCTCGAGAAGCTCTTCGCGGTCTCGCTCCCCCGAGTCAGAGACTTCAAGGGCATCAATCCCAACGCCTTCGACGGCCGCGGCAACTATGCGCTCGGCGTCAAGGAGCAGCTCATATTCCCCGAGATCGAATACGATAAGATCGATAAGATCCGCGGAATGGATATAATCATCGTTACTACCGCGAAGACCGACGAAGAGGCAAGAGAGCTTTTGACCCTTATGGGCGCTCCCTTCGCGAAGTAAGGAGGAGTTATAATGGCTAAAACGTCACTTAAGAACAAACAGCAGAGAGCTCAGAAGTTCTCGACCAGAGAGTATAACAGATGCCAGATCTGCGGCAGACCGCACGCCTACCTCAGAAAATACGGTATTTGCCGTATTTGCTTCCGCAATCTTGCCTACAAGGGCGAGATTCCGGGCGTGAAAAAGGCAAGCTGGTAAGGGAAAGGCAGGTATGTGAAATGTATTGCACCGATCCTATAGCCGATATGCTCACGAGGATCCGCAACGCCAACTCCGCGAAGCACGAGAAGGTAGACGTCCCCGCTTCCAAGATGAAGAAGGCGATAGCCGAGATACTCAAGAACGAAGGCTACATTAAAGATTACGAAGTGGTCGACGACGGCCGTCAGGGCGTCATCACCATCACCCTGAAGTACGGCGCCAACAAGGAGAGAGCCATAAGCGGACTCAAAAGAGTCTCCAAGCCCGGTCTCCGCGTCTACGCCAACAGCGAGAACATGCCCCGCGTCATGAGAGGCCTCGGAATAGCGCTCGTTTCCACCTCCAAGGGCATCATGACCGATAAAGCGGCGAGAAAAGAAAATGTCGGCGGCGAAGTGCTGGCATTCATTTGGTAACGGAGGTAAGTTAAGATGTCACGTATAGGAAGAATGCCCATAGCCATCCCCGCGGGCGTCGACGTCGCTCTTAACGGCTCCCATATCGCCGTCAAGGGCCCCAAGGGCTCGCTTGAGAGAGAGCTTTCTCATCTTGTATCCGTCAAAGTCGAGGACGGCCACGTAAAGGTCGAACGCGACGGCGACGAAAAGGAGAAGAGAGCGGCTCACGGTCTCACCAGAACCCTTATAAAGAACATGATCGAGGGCGTCACCCACGGTTACAGCAAGATGCTCGAAATAGTCGGCGTCGGCTACCGTGCCGCCAAGAGCGGAAAAGACGTCACCCTCACCATCGGTTATTCGCACCCCGTGGTCATAAGCGATACCGATCTTGTCAAGCTTGAAGTCCCGCAGCCGAATCAGATACTGGTCACCGGTATCGACAAGCAGGCGGTCGGCGAATACGCCGCCGTCATCAGAAAGATAAGGGCTCCCGAGCCCTATCACGGCAAGGGCATAAGATACGCCGGCGAAGTCGTCCACCTCAAAGAGGGCAAGGCCGGCAAGAGCGCGAAGAAGTAAGGAGGAAAGACAGTATGGTCAAACAGATCAACAGGAAAGCCGAACGCGCCAAGAGACACACCCGTGTCCGCGGCAAGATAAGCGGCACCGCGGAATGCCCGCGCTTAAACGTCTTCCGTTCCGAGCGCCACATCTATGCTCAGATAATCGACGACGTCAAGGGAGTAACGCTGGTTTCGGCCTCTACTCTTAAGGACGTCGAAGGTTACGGCGGCAACAAGGAAGCCGCGAAGAAGCTCGGTCTCGTCATCGCCAAGAAGGCGCTTGACGCCAAGATCGAAACGGTCGTCTTCGACCGCGGCGGCTACCTTTACCACGGCAGGATCAAGGAATTGGCTGAGGGCGCCCGCGAGGGCGGACTCAAGTTCTGAGGAGGAAGACCATGTCACAGATAATAGACGCATCCACTCTCGACCTTAAAGAGAAGCTCGTTGTCATAAACAGAGTATCCAAGACCGTCAAAGGCGGCCGTATCTTCAAGTTCGCGGCGCTCGTCGTCGTCGGCAACGAGGACGGCATCGTCGGCTTCGGTCTCGGCAAATCTTCCGAAGTTCCCGAGGCCATCAAGAAGGGCATCGAGGACGCCAAGAAGAATCTCATCAAGGTCGCCATTAAAGACACCACTATTCCTCACGAGGTCATCGGCAAGTTCGGAGCCTCCGAGGTCATAATGAAGCCCGCCGCCCCCGGTACCGGCATCATAGCCGGCGGCGCCGTCCGCGCCGTTTTGGAGATGGCAGGCATCAAGGACATCAGAACGAAAGCTCTGAAGTCGAGAAACCCGAAGAACGTCGTCACGGCGGTTTTCAACGGCCTTGCGACTCTCCGTAACGTCGAAGACGTTGCCGCTACCAGAGGCATTTCCGCCGAAGCGGTAACGCGCGCATAAGGAGGAAAACGCAATGGCTAAAATGCTTACGATAGAACTCACCAAGAGTCTTATAGCGAGAAAACAGGACCAGATAGCCACCGCCAATTCCCTCGGTCTCAAAAGACCCGGCGATTTCTCCGTCCAGCCCGATAACGAAGCCACCCGCGGCAAGATAAAGAAGATAGCTTTCATGCTCAAGGTGACCGAAGGCGAGCTTCACGAGAACAAGTCGGTTTACGTCGGCGTCGTCGAAGTCGAGGCCAAAAAGCCCGCGGCCAAAAAGGCCCCCGCCAAGAAGGCGGAGCCCAAAGCCGAAGAGAAGACCGAAACCAAGAAAGAAGCGGTAAAGGCCGCGGCCCCGAAGGCTCCCGCCAAGAAGGCGGCCCCGAAGGCCGAAAAGCCCGCCGCCGAAGCGGCGCCCAAGACCGACGCTCCGAAGGCCGAAAAAGCCCCCGCCAAGAAGCCCGCGGCCAAAAAAGCCGCCGCTCCCAAAGCGGAAGGCGAAGAAGCCCCGAAGAAGGCTCCGGCCAAAAAGCCCGCGGCTAAGAAACCCGCCGCGAAGGCCGAGTAAACAACTTAGGAGGTGTCAAATCAATGAAACTCAATGAGTTAGCTCCCGCGCCCGGGTCGAAGACCGAAGCCAAGAGAAAGGGCAGAGGCCCCGGCACCGGAAACGGCAAAACCGGAGGCAAGGGTCACAAGGGCCAGAACGCGCGTTCGGGCGGCGGCGTCAGACGCGGCTTTGAAGGCGGTCAGATGCCCATAACCAGAAGACTCCCGAAGCGCGGCTTCCATAACCATTTCGCAAAAGACTACGTCACCGTAAACGTATCCGACCTTGAAAGATTTACCGGCAAAGAGGCCACCGTCGAGTCGCTGCTCGAGGCCGGCGTCATCAGCCGTTCCGGAGACGGACTCAAGGTGCTCGGTAACGGTGAGATCAAGAAGGCCGTGTCGGTGAAAGCCGCGAAGTTCACTGCGACCGCGAAGGAGAAGATTGAGGCGGCAGGCGGTAAGGCGGAGGTGATCTGAGGTGATACTCGATCCCATCAAGAACGCCTTTAAGATCCCCGACCTCAGAAAGAAGATATTTTTCACCATCTTCATAATTCTTCTATTCGAGATCGGTTCGGTCATAACCGTCCCCTTCATGAATAAGGCGACTCTCGAGAGTCTATTTTCGCTGTCGAGCGAGACGACCCTCGCCAACTCGATGTTCGGATACCTGAACATGCTGTCGGGCGGCAGCCTTGAAAAGGCCTCGCTCCTCGCAATGTCGGTCTCTCCCTACATCAACGCGTCGATAATCATCCAGCTTCTCACCTACGCCATCCCCGCTCTCGAAAGACTGCAGAAGGAAGGCGAGGAGGGAAGAAAGAAGATAAATATGATAACCCGCTACGTCACCATTGTTCTGGGTATCATCGAAGCCATCGGCTACTTCTTCATCCTCGATAATTACGGCGCCCTCGAGACGGGCGACTACAACAAGTTCTTCGTCGCCACCGTCATCGTCGCCAGCTTCACCGCGGGTTCCGCGATAGTAATGTGGATGGGCGAACTGATAAATCAGAAGGGTATCGGCAACGGTATCTCGATAATTCTTTTTATCAGCATAGTCACCCGTTTCCCCACCTTCGTCGTCCAGGTATTCCAGGCGGCGGAACAGCGCCTCGCGTGGGGCATCGTCATCCTCGTCATCTTCATCCTTATGATAGTCGCGATAGTCGCGATGAACGACGGCGAGAGAAGGATCCCCGTTCAGTATGCCAAGAAGGTCGTCGGCCGTAAAATGTACGGCGGTCAGTCCACCTTCCTCCCCCTGAAAGTCACCATGTCGGGCGTTCTGCCGATAATCTTCGCTTCGGCCTTCGTGTCGATGCCGAGCCTTATCGCCAGCTTCTTCCCGAACAGCGGCTTCGCGACGTGGCTCAACCAGAACTTCGGTTACACCTCGTGGGCCTACGCGCTGGTTTATTTCATTCTCATCATAGCCTTCAATTTCTTCTACGTCTCGGTTCAGTATAACCCTGTCGAGATGGCCAACAACATCCAGAAAAACGGCGGATTTGTCTTCGGACTCCGTCCCGGCGCCCCGACTGCCGATTATATCAAGCGCGTCCTCAACAAGATAACGATAGTCGGCGCCATCTGCCTCGCCATGATAGCGATAATCCCCATCTTCTATCAGATGTGGACCGGCATCCAGGTCGCCCTCGGCGGCACCTCGATCATAATAGTTGTCGGCGTAATTCTCGAAACCATGAAGTCGCTTGAGTCGCAGATGCTCATGCGTCACTACAAGGGCTTCCTTGACTAAGACCGATATCCGGCAAGCGGCGGCGTCAAGCCGCGTGCGAAGCGCCGCCGCCCCGGTGAATTGAGAGGTATTGTATGAGATTGATCTTACTGGGCGCGCCGGGCGCCGGCAAAGGCACTCAGGCGATGCTCATATCGGAGAAATACGGCATCCCGGTCATCGCGACCGGAGAGATAATAAGACGTGAAGTCGCCATGGGCACGGAGATGGGCGAGGCCGCGAGAAAATATCTCAACGCGGGCAACCTCCTCCCCGACACCCTCGTGAACGACATCGTCATCAAAAGGCTTAGGGAGAAAGACTGTGAAAACGGTTTCGTTTTGGACGGTTTTCCCCGCAAAATAAGCCAGGCCCGTTTTCTCGAAGACGAAAACGTAATAATTGACAAAGTCATAAGCATAGAAGTCTCCGACGAGGATATCCTCGACAGGATAACGGGGCGAAGAGTCTGCCGCACCTGCGGCAAGAGCTATCACCTCGAGTATAATCCCCCGAGGACCGCGAATATCTGCGATAACTGCGGCTCGGAGCTTTCGGTGCGGCATGACGACGAACCCGATACAGTCAGAAATCGGCTTGAGGTCTATCACAACGAGACCGAACCGCTGAAGGATTACTACGTCAAGAAAGGCATCCTCAGCATAGTCTTCGGTTGTGAAAAAGTCGAAGATACGACCAAAGCGGTCGACAAAGTATTAGAGGCTTGAAATGATCGTTATCAAGACAAGTAAGGATATAGAACTCATGCGGATAAGCGGCAGAATAACCGCGGGAGCCATGGAGGCGGCAAGAAAAGCCTGCCGTCCGGGCGTCACCACCGCGGAACTCGACGCCGTCATCCACGAATATATCCTCGGTCACGGCGCTTCTCCGACCTTTCTCGGATATGCCGGATTTCCCGGCAGCGCCTGTATCTCTGTGAACGATGAGCTTATCCACGGCATCCCGGGAAAGCGCGTCATCGAAAAAGGCGACATCGTTTCAGTCGACGTCGGTGCCTGCTATAAGGGCTTAAACACCGATATGGCGGACACGTTTGTCACAGAGGATTCCCCCGAAAACGCCAAAAGGCTTTACCGAATAACGAGAGAGAGCTTTTACAAGGGGCTCGAATTCATGAAGGTCGGCTATCGCCTCGGCGACGTTTCGGCTGCTATACAGGAGCATATAGAAAGCGCCGGATACTTCGTAGTGAAAAAATACGTCGGGCACGGAGTGGGGTTCGAACTCCACGAAGACCCTTCGGTCCCCAACTACGGTATCGCGGGTCACGGCTTACGTCTGCAAAGAGGCATGACGCTTGCCGTCGAACCGATGGTAAACGAAAAATGCGAAGACGTCAGGGTCCTTTCAAACGGCTGGACGGTCGTGCCCGCAGCGGGCGGCCTTTCGGCTCACTATGAAAACACCGTGCTTATTACCGACGGCGAGCCCGAACTCATCACGGTAGTATAAGAGAGGTAAAGATGGATATAAAAACCGGCGATATAGTCCGTTCCCTCGCGGGAAGAGATAAAGACCGCTATTTTTACGTTCTGTCTGTCACCGAAGACGGCGTCGCCCTGGCGGACGGCATAGTCAGAAAAATAGATAACCCCAAGAAGAAAAAGCCGAAGCACCTTCTCCTTGTCGCCTCCCCTCAGACGAGGATCCGCGAAAAGCTCGCGGCGGGCGAAAAGGTATTCGACGCCGAGATAAGAAAGTCTTTAAGACAGCTCGGATTTTGCGAAGACGTGGACGGCTACGGCAAGACCGAAGATGATTGACTGTGAAAGGATGATCGCTTAACCAATGTCTAAAGAAGACGTAATCGAATTCGAAGGAACCGTTGTGGAAGCGCTGCCGAACGCCATGTTCGTCGTCGAGCTCCCCAACAAGCACAGAATAATCGCGCACATATCCGGAAAACTCAGGATGAATTATATACGCATACTGCCCGGCGATAAGGTCACGGTCGAGATGTCGCCCTACGACCTCTCCAAAGGCAGAATAACGTGGCGCTCGAAATAAGCGCGTGAAAGGAAGAATCGAAATGAAAGTTCGTTCCTCGGTAAAACCCATGTGTGAAAAATGCAAGATCATCAGACGCAAAGGAACTGTCATGGTGATCTGCGAAAACAAGAAGCACAAGCAGAAGCAAGGCTGAACGGAGGTGTGTTAAATGGCAAGAATTGCAGGTATAGATCTCCCGAAGGAGAAAAGAGTCGAAGTCGGACTTACCTATATCTACGGTATAGGCATCAATAAGTCGAGAGAACTTCTGGCGGCGACGGGCATCAACCCCGACACCCGCGTCAAGGATCTCACCGACGACGAAAACGCCAAAATAAGAGATTACATCGACAAGCACTTCGTAGTCGAAGGCGACCTCAGAAGAGATACCGCTCTCGACATAAAGAGACTTGTCGAAATAGGCTGCTACAGAGGCACCAGACACAAGAAGGGCCTGCCTGTCAGAGGCCAGAGAAGCAAGACCAACGCGAGAACCAGAAAAGGTCCCAAGAAGACCATCGCGAACAAGAAGAAGTAACAGGAGGATTGTTAAATGGCTACACAGTCAGGTGCCAAAAAGACGGTCATCAGGAAAAGAAGAGAGCGCAAGAACATAGAGAGAGGCGCGGCTCACATCCAGGCCACCTTCAATAACACTATCGTCACCATCACCGACGTTGACGGCAACGCGATATCTTGGGCGTCGGCCGGCGGACTCGGCTTCAAGGGCTCCCGTAAATCCACCCCCTTCGCCGCCCAGCTCGCGGCGGAGACCGCCGCCAAAGCGGCCATGGATCACGGCCTCAAGACCGTTGAAGTCTACGTGCGCGGCCCCGGTCAGGGAAGAGAAGCGGCCATAAGAGCCCTTCAGTCGGCGGGACTCGAGATCAACATGATCAAAGACGTCACCCCCATCCCCCACAACGGTTGCAGACCGCCCAAAAGAAGAAGAGTATAACGGAGGTAGCAGATAAATGGCAAGATATACCGAATCCGTCTGCCGTCTTTGCAGACGCGAAAATCAGAAGCTTTTCTTAAAGGGTGAAAAGTGTTATTCCGAGAAATGCGCCATGAACAAGAGAGCCTACGCTCCCGGCCAGCACGGCCAGGGCCGCAAGAAGGTCTCGGAATACGGCACTCAGCTCCGCGAGAAGCAGAAGGCCAAGAGATTTTACGGCGTTTTGGAGAGCCAGTTCGCAGGCTACTTCGAAATGGCCGAGCAGAAGTCGGGCATAACCGGTGACAACCTGCTCCAGATACTCGAAAGCAGACTCGACAACGTCATCTACCGCGCCGGTTTCGCCATGTCCCGCCCCGAGGCGCGCCAGCTGGTGCGTCACGGTCACTTCACCGTAAACGGCAGCAAGGTCAACATCCCCTCGTATCTCGTAAAGGCCGGCGACGTGATCGCCATCAAAGAGAAGAGCCTTTCGAGCGAAAAGATAAAGTCGATACTTGAGAAGAACGCCGGACGTCCCGTGCCGAAGTGGCTCGACGTCGACGCCGAGAACAAGATCGCCAAGGTCGTCACTCTCGCCGCAAGAGAGGACATCGACCTGCCGGTGGAAGAGCACATGATCGTCGAGCTTTACTCCAAGTAATCCCGAGGCATTGCTTTCCCCGAAAATTAAATATATATCAGGAGGGTAATTATGTTAGAGATCACGAAGCCGAACATAGCGGTGGAGGATATGTCCGAAGACGGCCGCTACGCGAAGATAACGCTGGATCCTCTGGAGCGCGGCTACGGCATCACGCTCGGCAACTCCTTGAGAAGAGTCCTTCTTTCGATACTGCCCGGCGTCGCCGCGACCAGCGTCAAAATAGAAGGCATCCAGCATGAATTCTCCACGATAGAAGGCGTCAAGGAAGACGTCACCGAGATAATCCTTAACGTAAAAGGCATTCGCGCAAAGCTCCACTCCGACGGACCCAAGGTCGTTTACATACAGGCCGAGGGCGAGGGAGTCGTGACCGCCGCCGATATAAAGTGCGATTCCGAAGTTGAGATAATCAATAAGGATCTTTACATCGCCACTCTCAATCAGGACGGCAAGCTCTTTATGGAGATAACTCTCGATAAGGGCAGAGGCTACGTTCCCGCGGAAAAGAACAAGCAGCACGGCCATCAGATAATCGGTCTCATCAACGTAGATTCCATCTACACGCCCGTTCTCAAGGTCAACTACACCGTCGAGAACACCCGTGTCGGTCAGATAACCGACTTCGATAAGCTCATCCTCGAGGTCTGGACCGACGGCACCATCACCGCGCAGGACGCGGTCAGCATGGCGGCCAAGGTAATGAGCGAGCATCTCGCGCTCTTTATCGATCTTTCGACCGACGTAAAGGACACCGGCGTCTGGACCGCCCCCAAGGAAGCGAGCAAGGGCAAGATTTACGAAATGACCATCGAAGAGCTCGAGCTATCGGTCAGATCGTTCAACTGCCTCAAGAGGGCGGGCATCAACACCGTCGAGGATCTTGTCAGCAAGAGCACCGACGATATGATGAAGGTCAGGAATCTCGGCAAAAAATCGCTCGACGAAGTTATCAACAAGCTCGATTCTCTGGGCTTGAAACTTCAGGACGACGAAGAATAATTCGAGCAAAAGGAGGATAATAACATGCCCGGCACCAGAAAATTAGGCAGGCCGACCGCGTCGAGAACTGCAATGCTCCGCGCCATGGTCACCTACCTTTTCGAAAACGGAAAAATCGAAACTACCGAGACGAGAGCGAAGGAAGTTCGCGCCGTCGCGGAAAAAATGATAACCGTCGGCAAGAAGAACACCCTTGCCGCGCGCCGTCAGGCGCTTGCTTACATCACCAAGGAGAGCGTCGTCAAGAAGCTCTTTGAGGAGATAGCTCCCAAATATGCCGAGCGCAACGGCGGTTATACCCGCATACTCAAGACCGGCCCCCGTCGCGGCGACGCGGCCGAGATGGCCATAATCGAGCTGGTATAACCGGCGCTTCGCAAAAAAGCGCATAAAGCGGTTGACAAAGACCGCTTCGGGTAGTATAATAGCATAGTCAAAAAGGGCTTCGCGTCAGCGAAGCCCCGACACGGGCTCGTAGCTCAGCTGGGAGAGCGCCGCGTTCGCAACGCGGAGGTCAAGAGTTCGAACCTCTCCGTCTCCACCACGTCGTCGCAAGCTTCATATCGCTTGCGACGACGTTTTTTGTTAAAACCCCGCCTTTCGCTCATTATGCCGTTTCCTTCCACGGTTGAAATCACAATTAAAATATGTTAAAATT
>JAEEGL014192607.1_pt1 | contig 10015 bp, 8 predicted proteins | sample 9134231 | NCBI WGS metagenome assembly JAEEGL01 (sample SAMN16246548, study PRJNA631951) | gut metagenome | biome: gut microbiome; feature: rumen; material: fiber-attached | host: Bos | place: Iran: Karaj | collected 2018-10 | reverse complement strand
TATCGTTGATGAAGCTGACTCAATTTTAATTGATGAATCTCGTACCCCACTCATTATTTCCGGTGGTGCACGTGCAAGTGCCTCACAATATACAGTCGCGGACCGTTTCGTTAAAGCATTAAAGAAAGATGTCGATTTCTCTGTTGATGTTAAAGAAAAGACTGTTAACTTAACTGATTCAGGTAACGCTAAAGCGGACAGAATGTTTGGTATCAAAAACTTATATGATCCAGAATATGCTGATTTAGTTCATAGAATTCATAACGCCCTTAGAGCGAACTATATTATGGCTAGAGACGTCGACTATTTAGTCGATGCTGAAGGACAAGTTCAAATTATTGACCAATTTACTGGCCGTGTTCTTCCAGGAAGAGAATGGTCTGATGGTTTACATCAAGCTGTTCAAGCCAAAGAGAACGTTGAAATCAAACAAGAAACCGTCACAATGGCGACTATTACATATCAAAACTTCTTCCGTCTTTACAAGAAGATGGCAGGTATGACTGGTACCGCTAAAACCGAGGAAGAAGAGTTTAGAAAAATTTATAACATGCGCGTAGTATGTGTACCAACCAATAGACCAATCCTTCGTTATGACGCTATTGACTATGTTTATGCGCATAAAGGACCTAAACTAGCAGCCCTTATTAAAGAAGTAAGAATCAGACACGATTTAGGACAACCAATCCTTATTGGTACTGTCTCAGTTGAATCTTCTGAAGAAATTTCTAAATTATTAAATGAAGCTGGCTTACCACACCAAATGTTGAACGCGAAAAACCACGCTCGTGAAGCGGAAATCATTAAAGATGCTGGTAAATATGGAGCCATTACCCTTGCTACTAACATGGCAGGTCGTGGTACCGACATTAAGATTGATGACACAGTTAGAAATCTTGAATCCAAAATTTCTGAAAATGATTTAAAGATTTTAGCGGAACATGGATACACCCACTTCTCTGGATTATGTGTTTTAGGTACTGAAAGACATGAATCTAGACGTATCGATAACCAATTAAGAGGCCGTTCTGGTCGTCAAGGTGACCCAGGATTCTCTCGTTTCTATGTTTCCTTTGATGATGAACTCTTAGTGAGATTCGCTGCTGATAATATGCGTAACTTCATTGAAAAGAACTTCGGTGACGAAGCTCTTGAAGCAAAAATGGTTTCTAATGTTATTACCAGTGCTCAAAAGAGAATCGAAGGACAAAACTTTGATACACGTAAATCCCTTCTTGATTACGATGATGTTTTGGCTAAACAACGTCAAATTGTCTATGACAAACGTGACCGTATTATCGAAGGTAAAGATATTACAGACATTATTGATGAAGTCTTTAAGACTACAGGTATGTTCTTAGCGAATAAAGCTGTTCCAGTTGGTAACACTGATAAAGTAATTTCTGGTGAACTTCTTATTAAAGAAGTCGAACCAAGATTCTTACCAGCAGGATCTTTAAAAGCAGCTTTATACGATGAAGCATATGTTGATGATGTTGGACCAGATTTAGGCGAAGTTATCTATGATAGATACGTCGAAAAGAGAAAAGAATGGCCAGAAGAACTTAGAGGACAAGTTGAAAGAAACTTCATTTTAAGATGCATTGACCAAAACTGGACCAAACATATTGACGCAATGGCAAGATTAAGAGAAGGCATTCACTTAAGAAGCTATGCAAACATCAACCCATTACAAGACTATGTTAACGAAGGCTACAAGATGTTTAGAGAATGCTTAGACATCGCTTCTGTTGATGCAGTTTTAAACTTAGTTAATGTCAAAATCGAAAGAAAAGAACCAGCTCCTCAAGAAGAGCAAAAACCTGCTGATAACAACGTTGTTGATGCAGAAGCTAAACCTGCTGATGGTGGAGAAAATAAATAATGAAAGACCTCGTTACTTTAAGACAAGAACTTGGTGCTGTTGGCGAGAAAATCCGTCAACTCGGGTCTTCTCTTTGACCTCGATAAATTAGCTACCGAGATTAAAGAATTACAAACTAAAAGTGAAAAAGAAGATTTTTGGAATGACCAAAAGTCTGCTTTAGAAGTCATAAACGAACTCAATTCCAAAAAGAGTGTTTATGAAAGATATAACACATTAACGACAAACCTTAATGATTTAAACGAACTAATTGAATTAGGGGATGAATCATTACTAGATTCATTAAATGAATCTTTTGATGAACTCAAATCACTAGTAAATGAATTTGAAGTAGATCGTTTATTTAATGGTGAATTTGATTATTTAAACGCGATTCTTGAAATCCATCCAGGCGCAGGTGGCACAGAAGCACAAGATTGGGCGGATATGCTCTACCGTATGTATGTTTTATATGCGGAAAGTCATCGCTTTAAGATGCAACTTATCTCCTTAGAACCTGGAGAAGAAGCTGGTCTTAAAAGCGTCACAATCAAGATTGCAGGTAAGCACGCTTATGGGCTTCTTAAGAGTGAAAAAGGTGTTCACCGTTTAGTGAGAATCTCTCCATTTGACGCAAATAAGAGAAGACACACTTCCTTTGCCTCTGTAAACGTTATTCCAGAGTTCCTTGATAATTCAATCAACATCGAGATTAACGAAGCAGATTTAAAGGTTGATACATATCGTAGTGGTGGTGCAGGTGGACAAAACGTCAACAAAGTTGAAACTGCAGTTAGAATTACCCACTTACCTACTGGTATTGTTGTCTCTTGCCAAGTGGAAAGAAGCCAACTTTCTAATAGAGAAACCGCAATGGCAATGCTAAAGAGTAAGCTCTATCTTTTGGAAGTTGAAAAGAGAAATAACGAGCTTAATTCAATCGTTGGAGAAAAGAAGAATATTGAATGGGGCAGTCAAATCCGTTCATATGTCTTCTGTCCATATACTTTAGTAAAAGATAACCGCACTAATTATGAAGAAACTGATGTCCAATCTGTAATGAATGGAAACATCGATAACTTCTTATATCAATATTTACAAATGGAGGCGAAAAACAATGCATAAGTCAATCTACAAACAACTTAGTAATTACTTCTTAGTTATTTTAGGAACTTTCTTACTTGCTTTCGGCTCTGTTATCTTTTTAACTGAGTGTGAATTAGTCGCTGGAGGTATCTCTGGTATCGCGATTATTATCCAACACTTTGTTGACCTACAAATATATGATTACTTAGTCGCTGCATTAACCGTATTTTTCTGGTTAATTGGCCTTATATTTGTCGGTAAAGATTTCGCCTTAAAAACCGCTTTATCATCAGTGACTTATATCGGCTTTACTTTCTTATTAAAAAGAGTTGGTTTCTTTACTGAACTCGCTCAAACATTCGCCGGCACAATTAATGACGGAACTATTGAAGTAGGAAATTACATCTTGTGTGGCTTATTCGGTGGTGTTTTTGTCGGTGCTGGAGTCGCAGTTACTTTCTTAGGCGGAGGATCCACTGGAGGAGTTGATGTTCTTCAAGTCCTTATTAAGAAAATCTTTGGAATTAAAGAATCAATTGGTTCATTTTTAATTGATGGATTAGTCATTGTTGTTGGTATGATTGCAATGCGTCTTTGGGTTCCTGCTTTATGTGGTATTTTATCTTCGTTTGTGACTGCAGTCCTTATTGAAGTTGTCTATATTCGTAACCAAACAAGTTATCAAGTTGATATCATTTCTGACCAATGGAAAAAGATATCTGAGTTCGCTCAAAGTGAGCTTGAAAGAGGTGTCACAATCATCCACGCTCAAGGTGGATATAAGGGTGAAGAACGTATTATTTTACGTATTGTTTTTGATAAGACTCAATACGATAAAATCCGTGATTATATTGCCTCTGTTGACCCTAAAGCATTTATAACTTTTACCCAAACAAACGCTGTTTATGGTGAAGGTTTTAAAAGAAACAAGAAAAGCATTAAAATCAAAGAAAAATAGGTATTTTGCATGAAAATTATGGATAATTCCCACAAATTTGAAATAATTTCCAAGTTTAAACCAACCGGAGATCAGCCTACTGCTATCAAAGAATTAGTGGAAGGATTAGAGCAAGGTAAGAAGCTTCAAGTTTTGCTCGGAGCGACTGGAACTGGAAAGACTTTTACTATGGCGAATATCATAGAAAGAGTTCAACGTCCTGCTCTTATTTTAGTGCATAATAAAACTCTTGCTGGTCAACTCTATTCTGAGTTTAAAGAACTGTTCCCAAATAACCGCGTTGAATACTTTGTTTCTAACTTCGATTTCTATCAACCAGAAGCATATATTCCTAAAAGTGATACTTACATTGATAAGACTGCTTTAATGAATGATGAAATTGAGATGCTTAGAACAAGTGCGATTAATTCTATATTAGAAAGAAGAGATACGATTGTTGTTGCCTCTGTTGCTTCAATTTATGGATTAACCGATCCTGATGAATACCGCAACTTGGTGTTTGATATTCGTGTTGGAGAAGAGATTAATCGTCAAGAATTCTATAAAGCCTTAGTGGATGCTCAATATAAACGTAATAATTTAGATACTCCACCAGGCAGTTTTAGAGTAAGAGGAGACATTATTGAAATTGTCCCTGCAAATATGAATGATAATTCGGTCATTAGGATCGATACTTTTGGTGATGAAATTGAAAAGATTTACGAAGTTGATTTATTGACTGGAGAAATTCGTCATTCTTACCATACATTCCCAATTTTCCCAGCGTATGACCACGCCTCAACTAGAGAGCGAATTAAAGAAGCATGTGTTTCTATTAAAGAAGAACTCGCTGAACGCTTAGAAGTCTTTAAGAAAAACGGCCAATTATTAGAGGCCGAGCGTTTAGAGATGAGAACAAATCAAGATGTTGAAAATATGGAAGAATTTGGAATGTGTCCTGGTATAGAAAACTATTCAAGACATATCGATAAAAGAAAACCTGGTCAAAGACCATTCTGCTTAATTGATTACTTCCCAGATGATTTCATTATGTTTATTGATGAATCTCACGTTTCCTTACCTCAAATTAGAGGCATGTATAACGGTGATAGAAGTAGAAAAGAAACACTCGTGGAATATGGTTTTAGACTTCCAAGTGCGTTAGATAATAGACCACTTAATTTCGAAGAATTCGAAAAACTTATGCCTCAAACTATTTGTACTTCTGCTACTCCAGGAGACTATGAATTAAATAAAACCGATAGTAAGGTTGTTGAACAAATCATTAGGCCAACTGGATTACTTGATCCTCAAGTGGAAATCAGAAAGACACAAGGACAAATAGATGATTTGCTCTTTGAAATCAAAGAGAGAACAAAGAAAAATGAGAGAGTAATGATTGTTACTCTTACCGTCAAAATGGCGGAAGATTTAACTCAATTCCTCAAGGAAAGAGGAATAAAAGTTGTCTACCTCCATCATGAGACTAAAACCCTTGAAAGAAGTGAAGTTATCTATCAATTACGAAAAGGCAAATATGATGTTTTAGTGGGTATTAATCTTCTTAGAGAAGGTTTAGATATTCCTGAAGTCTCTTTAGTGGCAATTCTTGACGCGGATAAAGAAGGCTTCCTAAGATCCACAAGAAGCTTAATTCAAGTTATCGGTAGAGCATCTCGTAATGCGGGTGGTAAAGTCATTATGTATGCGGACAATATGACCGACTCTATGAGAAATGCGATTAATGAAACTAATCGTCGTCGAAGTGTTCAAGAAGCATACAATGAAGAAAACGGAATTGTTCCTAGAACAATCATTAAAGAAATTAGACCACCAATCCATAATTCTGATGATGAAATATCAGAGATGGTTAAACTTTCTAAACACGGAACAAGAACTCAAATTACCGCAAAAGTAAAAGAATTAGAGAAACAAATGAGACAAGCTGCTAAAGAATTTGATTTTGAAAGAGCAGCGGAACTTAGAGACATCATTTTAGAGATGAAGGCCGAACTCAATTCATAGGCAAAAGAAATAATCATTGATTAAATGATTTACTTTAATTACAATATTCATCAGCGAAAGGAGAAAAAACATGCTCGCTTGGTACGATTGGTTATTACTTGCAACTAGCATTATCATCATCGTTTTGTGCTTATTACAAGGCGGTAAATCAGAAGGTGCTTCTGGTGCTATTACAGGTGGTGGTCTTAACGTTTTCGTTAAAACAAAAGAAAGAGGTGCTGAAAAAGTTATCTCTTATCTCACTCTCGCGATGGCGATCATCTTCTTTATTCTCGCTGTCCTTATTAAAATCCTTAACGGATAATAAGACATATCAAACTAATATCCCTAGGCAGTTAATGCTTAGGGATTTTTTATTTATAAAAAAACTAGAAGATGAATTCTTTCTTCTAGTTTCCTCTCTAAACAATAGTTCCTTATGCTTTGCAAAGGAAGAGGTGTTTGAAGAGCAAGACCCAGATAATGTCTAACCATCCAACGAAACCACCAGTGATGACTGCTAAGACAACACCAAGGATGTTTCTGAGGTCTGGTTTTTCAAGTAACGCACTTACACGGACGATGACTTCGGTGAAGAAGTTAACGACAGGAATTAAAAGTAAGAGGACTTGAACAAGTCTTGAAAGTTTTTGGAATTTTTTTGCCATGACAAATAATTCTCCTTATACAAATATTATTTCATTATTCAATTTTTTCCGTAAATAAAAATAATTATGAAAAACACTCAACAAATCAGTTATTTGAAATTCATCCATTACAAAAGTAAATAAAATCAGTATCATAGATATAGAGAAGATCGTATGAAAAGAAAACATCTATTTAGGGAGCACTTTACCTTTTTATATCCTAACTTTGTTATTAAAAGTAAGAATTTTACAAGGCAAGATGTTCGTAAGATAAAAGATAACATTACTACTAACTTCGGGGTTATTAGATTAGCCACAGCGGTTTTAATATTCCTTGTTTCCTTTTTCCTCATGCTCTTTATGCGTGATAAAACAGGAGGCCAACAAATTGAAACTTATGGATTAGCGTCAATCCTTTCCCAAATCATTTCGATGTTTGGGGCTCTTATCACTGTTGCGTTAATTATTCCAACCTTATTTATTAAAAACGAAAAACTAAATGCGATTCTTAATAGAATAGCCGCGGTTATTTTATTCTCAGCATTAGGCACTCAAATGCTTCTTGGCATTTATTCTGATGCGCATATGCAAATCTCTACTCAAACAGAGACTATTTCCGCCTCAGTTATTATTATTTCATTACTATTCTTAATCCAACCAGCGTATTGGATTGATGCTTTAATATGCAATGCATCTTTAGTTATTGCATATTTAGTAATATGCACATATTGTTCTTACGCTTTTGAGATGAAAGTGTTTTATTACTATGCGCTTGTAGGAACTTTATATCCAATATTCTGCTACTGTGTTATCTCTCTTCTTTTCTACGCGGAGAGTCAGCACTATAAAGATATCTTGGATAATGAAAGATTAACTGATGAAGCATATTATGATTCTCTTACTCAATGTAAGAACCGTTATTCTTTAACCAAATACTTAAAAGACAATGAGAAGAGATGGGAAAATGAGGAAGTAAATTTACTTATCATCTTGTTTGATATTGATAACTTTAAACAATATAACGATCAATTCTCTCACATAGGTGGAGATTATTGCTTAAAACTCATTACCGAAAGCATTAGAAGAACATTTGTCTCTCCTAGCTTAGACTTCTTTAGATACGGAGGAGAAGAATTCTTATTGTTCTTTGAATTAGATAATCCAGATGAGGCTGCTAGTTACTTAGAAAAAGCGAGAAACTCAGTTAAAGAATTAAAGATAGAATCCCCTAAGGGATCTCCAAAAGATGTTGTCACTATTTCTTTAGGAGGAGTTTTATTAACCAATATCAAAGATTTCTCGTTTGAAGATGAGATGAGAAAGGTTGATGAATATCTCTATATTTCTAAAGGCGCAGGAAAAGATATCAGCTGTCTTAACGGACACCTCATTAGTAATAAAAGACCAAGGAGACAATAATTATTTATTGTTTTCTTTTTTATCTATTCTAAAATTAAGTCATGAATATTGAAATTGAGAGACTATCTCACCTCATTGATATATCCGAAAATATCGTCTTTTTTGGTGGCGCGGGAGTGTCCACTGAAAGTGGGATTAAAGACTTTAGAAGTAAAGATGGATTATATAAGCTTCACTCCAAATACGGAGCGCCATATGAAGTGATGCTTTCTCATACATATTTTATGAATCACACAAAAACCTTCTATGACTTCTATAGAGAATTCATGATTAATAAAACCGCGAAACCAAATAAGGCACATCTATATTTAGCAGAGTTAGAAAAAAGAAAGCATTTAACAGTTATCACTCAAAATATTGATGGCCTTCATCAATTAGCAGGTTCTAAGAATGTTATTGAATTACATGGCTCAATTCATCGTAACTACTGTATGGATTGTCATGAGTTCTATAATTTAGACGCGATTAGTGATTCTAGTGGAGTTCCTACATGTAAAAGGTGTGGTGGAGTAATTAAACCAGATGTTGTTTTATATGAAGAACCACTTGATGGAGATGTTATTAATAACGCTTTATATGCGATTAGCACCGCTGATCTAATTATCGTTGCGGGCACTTCTTTAAGTGTCTATCCTGCAAGTGGATTAATTAGATATTTTAGAGGCAAATATATTGTCGTGATTAATAAAGATCATCTTGATATTAATAATGGAGTGACTTTAGAAATCAATCGTCCAGTAGGAGAGGTATTTGGAGAACTATTATGAAAATAAAAACTACAGATATCTCTATAGAGAAGTTTCTTGCTTTACCAGGTGAAAAGCATTTAAATCCACTTAAACCTTCTATTCTATTTAGAACATTACTTAAACTTGTCAGTGGATCTGATTTAAAGGCCACTCATTTTAAACATAAAGAATATGGAATGGAACATTTATCTCATAAAGAACCAGCGTTGTTCTTAATGAACCATTCTAGTTTCATCGATTTAAAAATCGCTGCGACTATTTTATATCCTCGTCCATTTAATATCGTTTGCACTGAAGATGGATTTATTGGTAAGAAATGGCTACTTAGACATTTAGGTTGTATCCCAACTAAGAAGTTTGTCACTGATTATCATTTATTTAATGATATGAAATATGTAGTGGAAAAAGGTTCATCTATTTTGATGTATCCAGAGGCTAGTTATTCTTTTGATGGAACCGCCACTACACTTCCTTCTTCTTTAGGAAGATGTATTAAATTACTTAATATCCCAGTGGTGATGATTAAAACTTATGGTGCCTTTGCTAGAGACCCACTTTATAACAACCTTCAATTAAGACAAGTTGATGTATCTTGTGATATGACTTATCTCTTATCTAAAGAAGATATTGAAGAAAAGAGCATTGAAGAAATAAACGATATCTTAAAAGAACAATTCACTTTTGATAACTGGAAGTGGCAACTAGATAACAATGTCATTATTAACGAACCTTTTAGAGCGGACTATCTTAACCGTGTCTTATATAAATGCCCTCATTGTGGAAAAGAAGGCAAAATGGTGGGTAAAGGAATTCACTTAGAATGCCAAGAATGCGGAGCGAAATGGGAACTACTCGAAAATGGACAACTTAAGTGCTTAAACAAAGAAGATAAGTTCACTCATGTTCCAGATTGGTATAAATGGGAAAGAGAATGTGTTAAAGAAGAAATCATTAATGGAACATATAAATTAGATATTGATGTTTACATTCGTGGTCTAAAAGATTTTAATACCTTATATAACTTAGGTAAGGGACATCTTACCCACGATATAAATGGTTTCCATCTTATTGATGAAACTGGTAAGTTAGATTTTAAAGTATCTTCCTCTTCTCAATATTCTTTGTATTCAGATTATTATTGGTATGAACTTGGAGATATGATTTCAGTAGGAGATAGTAATAATACATATTACTGTTTCCCACCTAGTGATATTGATGTCGCTGCTAAAACAAGAATTGCAGTAGAAGAAATAAAGAAACTAAAAAAGATAAAATAGGGATATATGGAAAAAGAAGAAAACAAAGTTAG
>JAEEGL014000756.1_pt1 | contig 10015 bp, 8 predicted proteins | sample 9134231 | NCBI WGS metagenome assembly JAEEGL01 (sample SAMN16246548, study PRJNA631951) | gut metagenome | biome: gut microbiome; feature: rumen; material: fiber-attached | host: Bos | place: Iran: Karaj | collected 2018-10 | reverse complement strand
TCTTTTTCTGACCTTCTTTATCATTTCCCCTACCATAGGAAGGATAAGGACCGAAGCGATAAAACCCTTTGACAAGGGGCAGATAGGGCAGCAGGAGGCCTTTACTCTTGCCATGGATCCCATCAGAGAATTCATGTATCCTCAGACACAGCTCAAGGACGTGAGGATGTTCATGGAGATCTCGGGAACAGAATGGGACGGTAATCTTGAGAGTATTCCCAATGCGGTTCTGATACCGAGTTTCATGTTAAGCGAACTCAGAACGGCTTTTATCATAGGTTTTATGATATATATTCCGTTCATAATCATAGACATGGTAGTGGCATCCGTGCTCATGAGTATGGGTATGATGATGCTTCCGCCTACGACGATCTCTATGCCGTTTAAGATCCTTCTGTTTGTTTTGGCGGACGGATGGAATCTGGTGATAGGCAATCTGGTTAGGACTTTTTACTAAAGGGATACAAGTATGACGATAGATGATGTTGCGCAGATAATGAGCCATGCATTATATACGGTCGTGATAACCGCGGCACCGGTGCTGCTCACTTCGCTTGTCATAGGTCTGTTAGTGAGTATATTCCAGACCGTGACTTCGATACAGGAGCAGACACTTACGTTCGTACCCAAAGTTCTGGGTGTATTCCTTGCCCTTATAATACTGGGGCACTGGATGTTAAATAACATGGTCGAATACCTTACCGAGCTCTGGAGAGATTTCTCCGTATACATCAAATAACGGGATAATTCATACAGATGATCGATTATACCATCAGTTTGGATAACGTGGAGTATATGCTGTGTATACTCGTGCGAATAAGTTTGTTCGTATATACGGCGCCGTTTTTCTCACAGAGGGGTGTGCCCAGAATGGTCAAGGTTGCTTTCTCTCTGTTTCTGACCGGCATAATGTATACGATCTTAGGAGAGCATGAACCTCTGCAGTATCAGACCGTATACGGGTACGCGACCATAGTGCTCAAGGAAGCACTTACGGGTGTACTGATCGGTTATTCGGCGAACATATGCAATTCCATAGTGGATCTGGCGGGCAGAGTGATGGATATGGAATCGGGTCTGTCCATGAGCAATCTTATGGATCCCAATACCGGACAGATGGGAAGTATGACGGGTGTTTTCTATCAATATGCCGTTACGCTGATGCTCATCATATCCGGAATGCACAGATATCTTCTGTCGGCTCTGGCCGAGACGTTCACTCTCATTCCGGTCAACGGAGCCGTCTTTGATGAGGACAGACTGCTTGAATCGATAGTCAGATTCGCCGGAGATTACGTGGAGATCGGTTTCAGGATATGCCTGCCGGTATTCGCGGTGATGCTTCTGTTGAATGCGGTACTGGGTATCATGGCCAAGGTGGCGCCGCAGATGAATATGTTTGCTGTAGGTATGCAGCTTAAGGTCCTGGTAGGTATATGTATATTGTTCTTCACGGCAAGCCTTATGCCGATTGTGGCGAATTTCATATATACGGAGATGAAGACCATGGTAGCTACCTTTGTGAGCACCATGATACAGACATAGAATCGCCCGAAGCGGGCATAACATACAGAACATTGATACCCTTAGATCTTCAGTTTTTTGCGAATGACGAAGGCGGTGAGAAGACAGAACCCGCCACTCAGAAGAAACTCGAAGATGCCAGAAAGGAAGGCCAGGTAGCCAAGAGCAGAGAGATCGCCAACGGAGTCGGACTTTTGATGCTGTTTGTGGTGATGAGGCTCTGGTCGGGTCCGCTGGGTATCAGATTCCTGCAGACATTTAATTCCGTATATAACAGGATCCCTTACGTGACGAAGCTTCTTGGAGGCGTAACACCCGAGAGGGAGATGTTCACGTTATTCAGGACCCAGATGATACAGATCATCATAATGTTAGCACCCGTGCTCATAGTCGGAGTGGTTGCTGCATTCCTGTGTGACTACGTGCAGGTTAAATGGAAACCCACAGCCAAGCCGCTTCAGCCTAAATTTAGCAAGCTGAATCCGGCCAAGGGTTTTAAGAAGATATTTTCTGCTCAGTCCTTAGTTGAACTGATCAAATCAATAGCTAAGATCCTGCTCATCGGATACATCACGTATTCGTATGTGAAGGGCAAGGACCGACTGATCCCGGCTTTGCTTGATATGCCTATCCTGCAGGCCATACAGTTGATCGGAGATACGGTCATCAACTTAGGCATCAGGATATCGGCTGTATATCTGATCATATCCGCCGTAGATTTCGGTTATCAGAAATGGAAGTTCAACAAGGATATGAAGATGACCAAGCAGGAGGTCAAGGACGAATATAAGAACCAGGAAGGTAACCCTGAGATCAAGGGTAAGATAAGACAGCGCATGCGTGAAGCTTCCATGAGACGTATGATGCAGTCCGTTCCTTCCGCTGATGTCGTTATCACGAACCCTACCCATTACGCTGTTGCCATAAAGTATGATGCACAGACTGCACCGGCACCTTTGGTAGTGGCCAAGGGCGCGGACTATCTGGCGCAGAGGATCAAAGATATCGCCAGAGATAATGATGTATATATCATGGAAGACAAGCCGCTCGCAAGGATGCTTTATGCAAACGTGGATGTAGGAGCGATGATCCCGCCGGAACTGTATCAGGCCGTGGCTGAGATCTTGGCACTTGTATATCATGAAGAAGGGAGGTTAAGCTGATGGCAGGTATGAAGAAGGCCGACGTAGGCGTAGCGCTGTATGTCCTGGCTGCCTTTGTGATGTTCATCATCAGCATACCAAACTGGATACTTGATATACTGCTCGCGATCAATATCGCGATAGCCTTTACCATACTGTTCACCTGTATGTTCAGCAAGGAAGTACTGGATATGTCCTACTTCCCCACGATGCTTTTGTTCACCACGATCTTCAGGATCGCACTTAACGTATCGAGCACCAAGCTCATACTTACAACGGGTGATCCCGGTAACGTGGTAGAGACTTTCGGACAATATGTGGGCGGCGGTGATCTGATCATCGGTTTTATCGTCTTTATCATCCTGATAATCATCCAGTTCATGGTTATCAACAAAGGTTCCGAGAGAGTTGCCGAGGTTACGGCGAGATTCACTCTTGATGCCATGCCCGGTAAGCAGATGGCCATAGATGCGGATCTTAACACCGGAGCCATAACGGATCAGGAGGCTAAGGTAAGAAGAGATAAGATACAGCAGGAGTCAAGCTTCTTCGGTTCCATGGATGGTGCCGTTAAGTACGTAAAAGGAGATGCGACTGCGGGTCTTATCATCACGGCCGTTAACCTGGTGGGGGGACTCATCATGGGCATGGCCAGGCAGGGACTGGACTTCAATTCAGCCATACAGAAATATACGATACTTACCATAGGGGACGGACTTGTTTCCCAGATACCGTCGCTTTTGATATCGCTCTCAACAGGTATCCTTGTGACCAAGGGTTCAGCGGATGCGGATTTCGGTACCGTGCTCGTGGGACAGCTCTTCGGTCTTCCCAAGGTTCTGTATATGGTTGGTGCGGTCATATCCTTCCTTGGTATTGTCACACCCCTTAATCCCATAATCTTTATCACCATCGGCGTTATATTTGTGGTGGTCGGAAGGATCATGGCAGGGACACTGGAAACTGCCGGTATAGAGAAGGAAGTCACGGAAGAGGAAGTCGCGGCCGAAGAGATCAGGCAGCCCGAGAATGTCAATTCTCTGCTGCAGGTCGATCCCATCGAGCTGGAGTTCGGTTACGGTATCATTCCTCTTGCGGATGTCAATCAGGGCGGCGACCTGCTTGACAGAGTGGTAATGATCAGACGCCAGATCGCTCTTGAACTGGGTACCGTAGTGCCCATAATCAGATTAAGAGATAACATACAGCTCAATCCCAATCAGTACATCATCAAGATCAAGGGTGTGCAGGTTTCAGAGGGTGAGATACTGTTTGACCATTATATGGCGATGAATCCGGGTTATGTGGAGGAAGAGATAACGGGTATTCCCACATATGAGCCTTCATTCCATCTCCCGGCCATATGGATAAGTGAGAGCCAGAGAGAACGTGCGGAGAGTATGGGATATACGGTAGTTGATCCTCCGTCTATCATCGCGACTCATCTGACTCAGGTCATAAGAGAGCATATCTCGGAGCTTCTCTCAAGACAGGATACTCAGAACCTTATCAACAATCTCAAGGAGCCCAATCCTACGCTTGTTGAAGAACTGGTTCCCAAGATGCTGTCGGTCGGTGAGATACAGAAGGTATTGCAGAATCTCTTGAAGGAAGGGATATCCATAAGAGATCTGCTCACAATATTCGAGACACTGGCCGATTATGCGCCTACTACCAGAGATCCGGATATCCTTACGGAATACGTGAGGCAGTCATTAAAAAGAGCGATCTCAAGCAAATTCTTCCCGGCTAACGAGACTACCAGCGTGGTGACCCTTGATCCGAAGTTAGAGCAGAAGATCATGGGAAGTGTTAAACAGACAGAACAGGGTGCATACCTTAACCTGGATCCTGATACCACCAAGGAGATAATGAGATCCGTTGAGACAGAGGTGGGTAAGCTTGAAGAGCAGGGTAAGGCGCCGATAATAATAACATCCCCCATAGTCAGGATATATTTTAAGAGGCTTACGGAGGATTACTTCAAAGATATCATAGTGGTATCCTACAACGAGGTTGAGAGTAACGTTGAGTTGCAGTCGGTAGGAATGATAACGGCCTGATGCAAAAACTCTGCCTGCGCGTCCGTGCGTAGGACTTACCGCGTTTTTGCAACCCGACATCCTGTCGGGGGAGAGAAAAACAGATGGTTATTAAGAAGTTTCAGGGAAAAACCGAAGCGGAAGCTACAGAGAATGCCAGAAAAGAACTGGGCAGTGCGGTAGTGATAATGAATGTGCGCAATGTCAAAAGAAGGGGCCTTGCGGGCTTGTTCAGTTCACCCCTGGTTGAGGTGACGGTAGCCCTCGAAGAAGAGAATGAGAAGCCTGCAGCCAAGGCACCTGCCATGACGGCATTGGAGCAGCTGGCAGCAAGACAGAAAGAGATAAATGACAAGCGTGCCAAAGAAGCGGCAGAGAGCGTGACCAAGGTTAAACCGCAGGTATCTTCCGGATTGGAAGAGGCTATAGTAAGGGGAAGCGTATTGCCTGACGATACGCCACCCAAGCCCAGAGCCGACGTGATCGAGAAACTGGATTCGCTTGAGAGTCTTCTTAAGGACAGGCTTGAGAATACCGCCCCCAGAGATGATAAGAACAGATCGGATCAGGATACGGATTCTAAGGATTCCTCGGACGGTTCCGAGCAGATGCGTTTTACTAAGCTTCTGTATAATATGATGATCGATAATGAAGTGCATGAGAAGTATGCCGGAGCCATCATAGAAGAGGCTGAGAAGACCAATAAACCGGGAATGCCTTTTGATTACATGCTGACCAACATATATCAGAAGATGATACTTAAATTCGGTAATCCTACGGTGATAACACCTGCTTCCAAGGGCCCTAAGGTTGTATATTTTGTCGGTCCCACAGGTGTGGGCAAGACTACGACCATTGCCAAGATCGCATCCAAACTCTGTGTTGAAGACAGGAAAAAGGTTGCCCTTCTTACAGCGGACACCTACAGGATCGCGGCTGCAGAACAGTTAAGAACCTATGCCAATATTTTAGAAGTTCCCTTCAGGATCATATACAGTCCTTCGGAAGTGGAACAGGCTATAGAAGATTTCCATGACCATGATTATATCCTTGTGGATACGGCCGGGCATTCGCATCATAACGAAGAACAGCGTGCCAATACGAATCTTATGATACATGCCGTGGATGAGATGGCGGAATGTGAAGTCTATCTTGTCTTAAGTGCGACGACCAAGTATCGTGACCTTATCAGTATCGCCGATACATATAAGGAGATGGCTGATTATAAGATAATATTCACTAAACTTGATGAGACCACATCCTTAGGTAATCTTCTTAACCTTCGTCTGTATACGGGTTGTGAGCTGTCATATGTAACATACGGACAGAATGTGCCGGATGACATAGACAGGTTCAATCCACAGACTACGGTCAAGTCGATACTAGGAGGCGGAGAATAATGGATCAGGCGGAAACACTGCGTAATATCATAAAAGCGAATAATAACCACCAGAGGCCCCTGGCCAGAGTCATCACAGTGACCAGCGGTAAAGGCGGAGTGGGCAAGTCCAATACGGCCATCAACCTGGCGATACAGTTCCGTAAGATGGGTCAGAGAGTGATAATCCTGGATGCGGACTTTGGTCTGGCCAATATAGAGATAATGTTTGGTACGGTACCCAAACATAATCTCTGCGACCTTATCTATCAGGGTAAGAATATTAAAGAGATAATCACCTGGGGCCCCGGTGAAGTGGGCTTTATCTCGGGAGGATCGGGAATAGCCGGCCTCAGTAATCTGAGTCGCGATTATCTCATATATATTATACAGAATCTGGCAGAACTGGATGCCATAGCCGATATAATAATAGTAGATACCGGAGCCGGAATATCCGATGCGGTACTGGAATTTTTGGTAGCGAGCGGTGAGATACTCTTGGTAACGACACCGGAGCCCACATCCATCACGGATTCCTATTCGTTGCTCAAAGCACTTAACAGGCATCCCAGATTCTCCATGGAAGAATCCAAGATCAAGGTGATCGCCAATAAGGTATCGAGACCGGAAGAGGGTAATGCACTGTTCACCAAGCTTAATGTGGTTGTACAGAGATATCTTAAGATCCCGATCACTTACTTAGGATGCGTTCCGCAGGATGACAAGCTCTCAGCGGCAGTGATGCAACAGACGCCCGTATCTTTGGCAAGTCCGACATCAAGATCTGCCAAGGCCTATGAGAACATCGCGGCGATCCTTATGAACAGGGAAATGAATATGGATGTCAGAAAGCGCGGAATGGCTGCTTTCTTCTCTCATATAGTTACAGGTAAGAAACTGGACAAATAAATATTATAGGAGTTTTGTATGATCGAGAAATACGTTATACCGGGACAAAAGGTGGACATGAGGGCTGTTAAGAGACAGACTCCGCCCAGTGAGAGCGCTGTACCGGAGCGGACATATACGACCAAGATATTTGACGTTATAAGCGAAGACCGCATAGAGATACTTATGCCTATAGAGGCGACCAAACTTATATTGCTCCCGGTTGACGGGGAATATGAGATATTCTTCTATACGGATATGGGTCTGTATGAGTGCGTCGGAAGGGTAGTTGACAGATATAAGAGCAATAATGTCTACATTATCCTTGTGGAACTTGAGACAAACCTGCGTAAGTACCAGAGAAGAGAATTCTACAGATACAGCTGTGCGCTTGATATGAACGCCAGGAATCTCTTTGAAGAAGAAGTGGACAAGATGGAAGAGAGAGGACACTATCATCTGGTTCCCGGACTTCCTCTTAAGAGAAGCATAATCGTGGATATCAGCGGAGGCGGACTGAGATTCGTATCCGATTATAAATATGATAAAGACAGCCTGATACTGTGCAATTACAAGCTCTTTGTCAAGGGCGAACCCAAAGAATACAAGCTTGTGTGTAAGATCTTAGATGTTAAGGAACTGGAGAACAGGCCGGGAGAATATGAACACCGTGTTCAGTACATGAATATGGATAATGAAGAAAGAGAAGAGATAATACAGTTCATTTTTGAAGAGGAACGCCGTAACAGACACAGACAAAAAGGATTCTAAAAAGGATACGCATCGGGGTTAAACTGTCAGAAAAATACGGAAAGTATGGTGAAAAAATGAAAAAAATCCTAATCGTCGATGACTCTGCACTCATGAGAAGGGTATTCGGTGATATAATCAATTCGGATGGCAGATTCACGGTTGCTGATGAGGCAAGGAACGGTCTCGAGGCACTGGAACTTCTGAGAAAAAATACATATGATGCTGTGGTATTGGACGTCAACATGCCGCAGATGGATGGTATAGGACTCCTTCAGGCTCTGAAGAAAGAAGGCATCAAAGCCAAGATCCTGATGGCCAGCACTCTTACTATGGAAGGTGCAAAGGTCACGATGGATGCTCTGGATCTCGGAGCGATGGATTTCATCCACAAGCCCGAATGGTCATTCAAGGTCAAGGATGAGGAATTCATAGGCAGATTCAAGGAACTCCTTAACACAGTGGCCAATGCGAGCGTAGGCGCCACTTTCGCCAAGCCTAACATAGGCAGGCAGGATACCAAGAAGGTTGAAGATCTGGCACGTAAGAGTGCAGGCAGACTGACAGGTAACCGTATTGTGGCGATCGCGGTATCCACGGGAGGCCCCAAGGCGTTACAGAGTGTGGTACCTTTCCTGCCGGAGGATCTCAATGCACCGGTAGTGATGGTTCAGCACATGCCTGTAGGATTCACTGCTTCCTTAGCAGAGAGAATGGACAGCATGAGCAGGATCAAAGTGGTCGAAGCCCAGGAAGGAGATGTACTCCAGAAGGGCTGTGTGTATGTAGCCAAGGGCGGGATGCACATGAATCTCGTACGAAGCGGCACGGCCACCAAGGTTCATTACTCTGATGAACCGACCAGAGAAGGCGTTAAGCCCTGTGCCAATTATATGTATGAATCACTTGCCAACTGTAACTATGACGAGGTCGTGTGTGTGGTCATGACCGGTATGGGTGCGGATGGCACGGAAGGAATAGGACATCTGAAAGAGAAGAAAAAGATATATTGTATCACACAGGAAAGCAGTAGTTGTGTAGTGTACGGTATGCCGAAGGCGGCTGTCAAAGCCGGCTACTCCAATGAGGAGGTTCCGCTTAAGGACATTGCACAGGAGATTATTTTACACGTGGGGGTAAAGTAAAATGGATGTTAGCCAATATCTAGAAGTCTTTATTGACGAGACAAACGAACACTTACAGAATCTGAACACATCGATTCTGGAGCTTGAGCAGAATCCTGACAACATGGATACAGTCAATGAGATATTCCGTGCCGCACATTCCCTTAAGGGTATGGCAGGTACAATGGGATATAAGAGGATGCAGGATCTGACTCATGCAATGGAGAATGTATTCTCCAAGGTAAGAGATGGCGAGATCAAAGTTAACTCTGCCATGATCGACACCATATTCCAGTGTCTGGATGCTATCCAGGAATATCTGGACAATATCCAGGGCGGCGGAGATGAAGGTACCAATGACAATGCGGCCATCATCAAATCGCTCAACGGATTCTTAAACGGCGAGAGTGCTCCCGCAGAGTCTGCCGCTGAGGAAAAAGAAGCAGCACCTGCTGCAGCGGAAGCTCCCGCATCTTCTTCAGACGGAAGGAACAAGTGGAAAGATATTAAGCTCACAGAAGAGCAGATCGACGTTATCGATGCTGCCAAGAAGAGCGATAAGAAGGTTATCGGCCTGACGGTATTCGTTCAGGAGGCATGCATACTTAAGTCTGCAAGAGCATTCCTTGTATTCAAAGCTTTGGAGGAGCTGGGTGAGATCATAGTTTCCGTTCCTTCAACCCAGGATATCGAGGATGAGAAATTTGATTATGAATTCAGTGTGATACTTATTACGGATTCGGATGTCGATGCAGCCATCAAGGCAGCTAAGGGCGTATCCGAGATAGAAGACGCAGTAGGCGGATATTTAGAAGAGGTTTCTGCAGCTTCCAAGGAAGAGAAGGCAGAAGAGACAGCTGTGGCTGAGAGCACAGAGAATAAGGAAGTTCCTGCTGTTGCAGCTCATGAAGGCCAGAGCAACAAGCCTGCTGCAGAGAAGAAGAAACCTGTTGTCAATCGTACTGTCAGAGTCGATATCGAGAAACTTGATGATCTTATGAACCTTGTCAGTGAGCTTATCACTGCCAAGAACTCTCTCGTATCTGCAGCTACGGCTGACAATGAATCAGCCAATGATGTAGGCGAGCATATCGAATACCTTGAGAATGTGACCACTTCACTTCATGAGTCAGTCATGAAAGTTCGAATGGTTCCTATCGAGAGCGT
>JAEEGL013960112.1_pt1 | contig 10015 bp, 6 predicted proteins | sample 9134231 | NCBI WGS metagenome assembly JAEEGL01 (sample SAMN16246548, study PRJNA631951) | gut metagenome | biome: gut microbiome; feature: rumen; material: fiber-attached | host: Bos | place: Iran: Karaj | collected 2018-10 | reverse complement strand
CCCGGGAAATATTTTTTTACATCTTCTTTATTTCTTTATTTAACATTCTAATCATAATTTTATGTTTCACGTGAAACTTCTATTTATCATTATCTTTATACTTAAATTATTTCCCGGGAAATATTTTTTTACATCTTCTTTATTTCTTTATTTAACATTCTAATCATAATTTTATGTTTCACGTGAAACTTCTATTTATCATTATCTTTATATCTAAATTATTTCCCGGGAAATATTTTTTTACATCTTCTTTATTTCTTTATTTAACATTCTAATTATAATTTTATGTTTCACGTGAAACTTTTATTTATCATTATATTTATATCTAAATTATTTCCCAGGAAATATTTTTTTACATCTTCTTTATTTCTTTATTTAACATTCTAATTATAATTTTATGTTTCACGTGAAACTTTTATTTATCATTATCTTTATACTTAAATTATTTCCCAGGAAATATTTTTTTTACATTTTTCTTATTTCTTTATTTAACATTCTAATTATAATTTTATGTTTCACGTGAAACTTTTATTTATCATTATCTTTATATCTAAAATATTTCCCGGGAAATATTTTTTTACATCTTCTTTATTTCTTTATTTAACATTCTAATTATAATTTTATGTTTCACGTGAAACTTTTATTTATCATTATCTTTATATTTAAAATATTTCCCGGGAAATATTTTTTACACATTACATCACTTTTTTGTATAACTTTTATATTATAAAAAAAGGATGATTAAATTTCATCCTCAATTAATTCACTATCATTATTTATTAAAGAATATTTTTCTTCTTCCTTTTCTATTATAGCAACTGTAGAAACTTGTTGACCGTCTTTCAAATTTATAAGCCTTACGCCTTGTGTAGCTCTTTTTAAAGTTGATATTTGTTCCACAGGCATTCTGATAATAATACCATTATTAGTTATAATCATTAAATCTTTATCGTTATCAACAGCTTTAATAGCTACCATGTTACCATTCTTATCGGTAATATTAAGCGCTTTTACACCTTTACTACCTCTATGGGTTAATCTATACTCATCTATCATCGTTTTTTTACCATAACCGTTTTCAGTAACAATTAATAATAAAGATTTTTTATCCACAACTTCAGAACCAATAACAACAGAATCACCTAAATCTATACCTTTAACACCAACTGCACTTCTACCCATAGCTCGCACCTCGTCTTCATTAACACGAACCATACGTCCATTTGATGCTCCAATTACTATTTCATTTTCTCCGTTAGTTTTTCTTACAGCGATCAATTCATCATTATCTTTTAAAGTAATTGCCTTCTTACCATTTGCTCTAATAAGATCAAACTCGCTTAAATCCGTTCTTTTTACCAAACCATTTTTAGTAACAAATAACAAATACTTACAATCATCATTTTCCCTTTTTAGCATAATGATAGATGTTACTATCTCACTTTGTTCTAGAGGAAGTAGATTAATAATTGGTAAACCTTTAGATTGTCTTCCATATTCTGGAATTTCATAACCTTTTATTCTATAAACCTTACCTAAATTTGTAAAGAACATTATATAATCATGTGTGCTCATAGAAATTAAGTTTTCCACAAAGTCCTCTTCGTTAGTTGCCATACCTTTTATTCCAACGCCACCTCTGTTTTGACTTCTATAAGTATCAACAGGCATACGCTTAATATATCCTTTATTAGTTAAAGCAATAATTACATCATCAACAGGTATCAAAGATTCATCTTCAATATATTCAACGGCTGTCATATCAATAGTAGTACGCCTATTATCAGAATATTTATTTTTAATTTCAGTTAACTCATCCTTAATTATACCCATTATTTTTTCGTTGCTAGCCAAAATTGCAGTCAATTCATCAATTAATTTTACTAATTTATCATATTCATCTTCAACTTTGCTTCTTTCCAATCCAGATAATCTTCTAAGTTTCATTTCCAATATTGCTTGAGATTGAGCTTCAGATAAACCATAATTTCTAGAAAATTTATCGATTATTTCTGCATCATCATTAGATTCTTTAATTATTTTAATAATTTCATCTATGTGATCAAGTGCAATTTTTAATCCTTCTAAGATATGAACTCTCTCTTTATAACGAGCTAAATCATACTTAGTTCTTCTAATGATTATAGTCTTTTGATAATCAATATATTTTTCAATAATTGGTTTTAATCCCAAAGTCATAGGTTGACCATCAACTAACATCAATAAATTAATACCATATGATGTTTGCAATTGAGTATGCTTATATAAGTTATTTAAAATAACATTCGCATTTGCATCTTTCTTTAAATCAATTACTATCCTTAATCCTTCATTAACATTTTCCTCATGTAAATCAGAAATACCATCTATAATTTTATCTCTTACAAGCTCAGCTATTCTTTGCTCAAGCGATGTTGTGTTTACTTGATAAGGAACTTCTGTAACGATTATTCTTTGTTTATTTCCATGATCCTCTATATTAGCACGAGCTCTTATTGTAATTGAGCCTTTTCCAGTCTCATAAGCTTTCTTTATTCCACTATTTCCTAAAACTATTGCTCCAGTTGGAAAATCAGGCCCCTTAATATGTTCCATTAACCCTAAAGTATCAATATCAGGATTATCTATATAAGCAATACATCCATCAACAACTTCTCCTAAATTATGAGGAGGAATGTTAGTTGCCATACCAACTGCAATACCCATAGTTCCGTTTACTAAAATATTAGGGAATTTGCTAGGTAAAACTACAGGTTCTTTTAAATTTCCATCAAAATTTGGTTGAAAATCAACAGTATTTTTATTAATATCTCTAAGTAATTCTAATGATATTTTAGAAAGTCTAGCCTCAGTATAACGATAAGCCGCAGCTTCATAACCATTAATTGAACCAAAATTACCATGACCATCAATTAACATATATCTATAACTAAAATCTTGTGCCATTCTTACTAAAGAATCATAAACAGCAGTATCACCATGCGGATGATATCTACCTATAACTGCACCTACTGTAGTAGCACTTTTCCTATGCACCCTATCAGGTGTTAAATTATCCTCAAACATCGTATATAAAATTCTTCTATGAACCGGCTTTAATCCATCTCTTAAATCTGGTAAAGCACGAGACACAATAACACTCATAGAATAATCCAAAAAAGATGTTTCCATAGTTTTTGCAATATTTACTTGTTCTAATTTATCCATTTATTTCACCTCTATACATCCAAATTTTCAACATAAACAGCATTTGTTTCAATAAAATTTCTACGAGGTTCAACATCTTCCCCCATTAATGTTTCAAACACTTTATCAGCAATCATTGCATCTTCAACAGATACTTGTAATAATGTTCGCTTTTCTATATTCATAGTAGTATCACATAACTCATCAGCATCCATTTCACCAAGACCTTTCATACGACCTATATCTATCTTAGCATTTGCTGGTAATGTTGCTAAATATTCATCTTTTTCACTATCAGTTAAGACATATTTTATATTTTTACCATGTGTTATTTTATAAAGTGGTGGCTGAGCTATATATATATGACCAGCTTCTACTATAGGTTTAAAAAAACGATAAAATAAAGTCAATAATAATGTTCTAATATGTGCTCCATCTACATCTGCATCGGTCATGATGATAATCTTGTCATATCTTAATTTAGAAAGATCAAATTCATCACCTATACCAGTACCAAAAGCTGTTATCATACTTCTTATTTCTTCATTTCCTAATATTCTATCAAGTCTAGCTTTCTCAACATTTAAAATTTTTCCTCTAAGAGGTAATACTGCTTGCGTATTAGAATCTCTACCACCTATTGCTGAACCACCAGCAGAATTTCCTTCGACTATAAATATCTCAGAAATAGAGGCATCTTTAGAAGTACAATCCTTAAGCTTTCCCCATTGATTAGTAAGTTCCAATCCACCTTTTCTTCTAGTTAATTCACGAGCCTTCTTAGCTGCCACCCTAGCCCGAGCAGCAGTCATAGATTTTTCTATAATTATCTTAGCAGAATCTGGATTTTCTAATAAAAATCTTTCAAATTCTTTAGAAAATATATTATTAGCAATCCTTCTAACTTCAGAATTACCTAATTTAGTCTTAGTTTGTCCTTCAAATTGCGGTTCAGGAACCTTAACAGATATTATCATTGTAAGACCTTCTCTTACATCTTCACCAGACAATGAATCATCATTATCTTTTAATATCTTATTATTTTTAGCATAATTATTAATTATACGAGTTAAAGCCATCTTTATTCCATCTTCATGAGTTCCACCTTCAGGAGTTGTAATATTATTAACAAATGAATAAATTGAAGAATTATATCCATCATTATATTGAAATGCAACTTCTACTACTACATTTTCATTTTCACCATCAACATGAACTATTTCTTTATGAATAGGCGTTTTATTTTCATTTAATAATGCCACATATTCACTTATACCACCTTCATAAACAAATTCATCTTTTAATCCATTTCTATCATCACAAAGAATTATTCTAAGCCCTTTATTTAAAAACGCTAATTCTCTAGCTCTTACTTTTAATATTTCATATTTGAATTCAATAGTTTCTTTAAATATTTCATTATCAGGATAAAAAGTAACTGTTGTACCTGTTCTATCTTCACTACATTTTCCAATTACTTCAAGTGGTTTTACAGTATGACCACCATTTTCAAATCTAATAAAATGAATTTTTCCTTGTTGATAGACTGTAACTTCCACCCATTTAGATAAAGCATTTACTACACTAGCACCAACACCGTGAAGTCCACCAGAAACTTTGTATCCCCCACCTCCAAATTTACCTCCTGCATGGAGTACTGTATATACAGTTTCTATCGTAGATAAACCTGTTTTTGGATGTATTCCAGTAGGTATACCCCTACCATCATCTTTTACTGTAACACTACCATCTTTATTAATAATAATTTCAATATCATCACAATAACCAGCTAATGCTTCATCTATTGCATTATCGACTATTTCCCATACTAAATGGTGAAGACCTCTCTCACTGGTAGAACCAATATACATACCAGGTCTCTTTCTTACCGCTTCTAATCCTTCAAGTACTTGAATAGATGAAGAATCATAAACATTTTGTTGTTCTTTTTCCATTATTTATTACCATCCTTTTCTACTATATTACCACTAATTATTTTATATATCTTTGCATCATCTAATATTTTTTTACTTATATCTTTAGTATCATTAGATGTAATTATTACTTGAATATTTTTTTTCAAATATTTTATAAGTCTATTTTTCTTGTATTTATCAAGTTCACTAAAAATATCATCTAATAACAACACAGGATACTCTCCAGTTTCCTCTTTAAAAATATTAATTTCTGCAAGTTTAAATGCAATTATTGCAAGTTTCTGCTGGCCTTGAGATGAAAAAAATTTCATAACTTGATCACCTATATAAAAAGTAAAATCATCTCTATGTGGACCATATAATGTCATTCCTTGATTTATTTCTTTTAATTTTGCTTTTTTATATTTGTTTTTTATTAAATCTTTTAAATTATTATAATCTATATTTGATAAATCAATATTACTTTCATATACTATTTTTAATCCTTTAATTCCTGTAATATTATAAAAAATATCATCTATATATTTATTTATTTTATCTATAAACTTTTTACGATATATATATATAGGAACAATTCTTTCTATAATACTATCAGTAAGTATTTCCAAATATCTATCATCAGAAAAACTATTAACCAACATCATCTTTAAATAATCATTTCTAGATTTTAAAATTTTATTAAATTCATTATAATAATTAATATAATTGTTATCTATTTGACCTATTTCAATATTAAGTAAATTTCTCCTTACAGAAGGAGAACCTTTTATAATTTCCAAATCCTCCGGTGCAAATAATATCACATTAAAATTAGTTATATAGTCAGATATTTTCTTTATTTGCTTTTTATTAATTTTTGTTATTTTTTTTATCGAATCATAACTAATTTGTAAATCTTTAATTGAACTATTATAAGTTATGTTGCCTTTAATAACAAACAAGTTATTATTAAATTTTATTAAATTACTATCATTATTAGTTCTATATGATTTTGTTATAGCTAATACATATATAGATTCTAATATATTTGTTTTACCTTGTGCATTATCTCCTATAATTACATTTATACCCGGACCAAAAGAAATTGATGCTTTTCTATAATTTCGATAATTTGTTAAACTAATATTATTTAATATCAAATAAAACCTCTAAAAACACTCATTTTAACACCTTTTTCATATTTCTAATAGTCCTCTACGTACATAAATATTATATCATAAAATAGACTCTTATTAAAGGAAATACACTAATTTGTCATTTTTTTATGATAATTCATACCAAATAAATATATAAAATATTGAATAGTAACATTATTTATGTTATAAGTAAAGTAAATATAATAATAAAGGAGACTATACATATGAGTGTAAATATTGAAGAAGCTACCTTAAAAGATAAATTAAATTACTATAAAACTAGCAGTGACGCATATGATTATTATGCAAAAATTGCTACTATAACAATGGAAAATTTATTTAATGAAAGAGGTTCAGTAAATACTGGTAAGATAGAACAAATTCAAAAACAAAACCAAAATGCAGAACAACAGGCCGCTCACTTTCAAAAAGTTAAAGATGCCACATTTGATTCTATAATAAGTGATCAATCTTTTATAAATTATTCCAATAGTTTAATGAATCAAACACCATTCAAAACAGATGTTTCTTTTGATGATAAAGTTAATTTTCAAACAGCTTCTATTATTGCATACAATTATTATGCAGCAGTTGCCAATGAAAAAATGCAAATTCTATTTAATGAAAGAGGTTCAGTAAATACTGAAGGAGTAAGAAAAATACTAACTGAACAACAAGAAGCAGAACAAAAAGCATCTTATTTTATGAAACTAAAAGAAGCTACTACCAGCGCAATTATTAGTGATCCTGCATTTATTGATTACTCCGCAAATATAGTAGTACAACAAGAATTAGCACCAAATCCGGAAAATTCATTACCTACTAATATACTTAAGTAAAATTTAACGAGTAAAACTCGTTTTTTTATTGTCTTCTTCTATTCCTAATAATAGACTCAAGTCTCGATGATCTAGCTAATTGATTCTCCAATGAAATTTTAGACATATCTATATCTATTTTTTTATTATTTTCAAAACGTAACTCAACAAAATTATTTTTTTTTGCATAATCTTGAATTGCACTATAATTTATCCAAGAACACTCTTCCGCTAAAGAAGACATTGTAGGAAAAAATATTAAAGAATTACTTTCTTCTACTAATACAGGTATTTTATAACTACAATTTAGCATTTTCTTAGCTGCTTTTATTCTACCAACATACGTACTGCCATAATATTCACAATTTTCTTCCATGATTTTGTATGCCTTTTCATTGATTTCATATTCATTTCCTAATTCTATTATTTTGGTTTTATCATATCCATCATAAAGTATTGCTAAAGTATTTTCATTAATTTCATAATTCATTATAAAAATCCCCCCAAAAAAATACGACATTAGAATATCAAATTTTAATGTCGTAATTTATCGTTTTATTTATAAAATAGCTATTAATACGTCCTAATAGGTAAAACTAATTGAGTAAGGCTTTCATCAGTGGTAGCTTTCAATACAATTGGATTAACTTCTCCAACAAAAGATAATTCTACTTCATCTCCAACAAAAGATTTTAATGCTTCCATCATATACCTAGCACTAAAACTAATTTTAATATCTTCATCATTATCTTTAACAATTTTCATTTTTTCCTCTACTCTACCTATTTCAGAAGAAGAAGATTTTATATATAATATATCTTTATTAGTTTCAAGAGTAACTACATTTTTTTCTTTATCAGAAGTTAATATACTTGCCCTATCTATAACATTGTAGAATTCACTAATATTTGTTTGAATCTTTAAAATAGATTCTTCTGGTAATAAATTAGCAGTATTAGGATAATTACCACTTATAAGTCTGGATTGAAATATTAAATTATCACAAATAAACAATATTTTATTATTAAATATATGTAAATCTACTTTTTCATCATTTTCTGTTACTACTTTAATAAATTCTAATAAATTTTTACTAGGTATCACTATATTATAACTTTCATCAACAGGAGTTGTTAAATTTATTATTTTTCTTGCTAATCTATAAGAATCTGTGGAATTACATTCCATAATATTCCCACTTATTTTAAAATTAATACCTGTAAGTATAGGACGAGATTCATCATTAGAAGTAGCAAACGCTGTTTGATTTATTAATTGTTTAAACACTTTAGTATCAATAGAAATAAATTTTTTACTTTTTTCCAATATTATATTAGGATATTCACTTTTATTAATACCATTTAAATTAAATTCACTATTATCTGTATATATCAATAATTTTAAATCATCTATTACTTCAATATTAATAAAATCATCAGGTAATTTTCTTACTATATCTAATATATATTTACCTTGTACTATAATACTACCAGTCTTTTCTATAACCATTTCTTCTTCATTTAATGGTATAAATGTTTGAATTGTAATATCATTATCAGAAGCTGTCAATGTTAATCCTTCATTTTCTAATTCAAACTTAATTCCAGATAATATAGGTATTAAATTTTTTGTAGATATTGCTTTAGCAACTTTATTTAAATTTTCTAATAATAAATCTTTCTTAATTTTTAATTTCATACTATTCCTTCTTTCTTCTTATTTTTATATTTTTTATATTATTACAGTGGATACTGTTGATAACTCTAAATTTTTAACAATAGTAACAAATTACTATCAAAATACTTGTTGATAAATTGTTATTATTTTGATTATTTTTCACAATTTACCAATATCTTTTTCTATTTTTTCAATTGTTTTTGCTAAATTTTGATTATGTTTTATTTCTTTCTCTATTTTTTCACAAGAATGAATAACTGTAGAATGGTCTTTCCCACCAAATTCAATTCCTATTTTAGGAAAAGATTCATCTGTTAACTTTCTACAAAGATACATAGCAATTTGTCTAGGAAAAGAAATATTTGAACTTCTTTTCTTTGATTTTATATCATCAATTGATATTTGAAAATGCTCAGCAACTGTTTTTTGAATCTTAACAATATTATTCTTCTCCCCTATTCCTTTATTAATATAATCCTTCAAAGCTTCAATAGCAAGATTTAAATCTATTTCACTACCCATTATTGTGGAATAAGCAACTAATCTGGTAACCGCTCCTTCTAAATGTCTTATATCACTACCTAAATTAGAAGCCATATATTCAATAACATTATCAGGAATTTCCTTATTGATTGCTTCACCTTGGATTCTCTTTTTTAGAATTGCTACCCTCAGTTCAAAATCAGGAGGATAAATATCAACAGGTAATCCCCAACAAAATCTAGTCCTAAGCCGATCTTCTAATATTTTTAGATCATCTGGAGATCTATCTGATGAAATAATAATTTGTTTATTATCACCATATAAGGTATTAAAAGTGTGGAAAAATTCTTTTTGTGTCTCTGTAGCTCCACCCAAATATTGAATATCATCTATTATTAACACATCTATATTTCTATATTTTTGTTTAAAAAAGTCTACATAACTGAAATTTGTACCATTCTCATCTTTTTTATTAATACCAATAAAATCAGCAACGAATTGTTCACTAGTGACATATAACACTTTTTTATTAGTATTTTTTACAATATAATTACCAATTGCATGCATCAAATGTGTTTTCCCAAGACCACTATTACCATAAATAAACAATGGGTTATAAATGCTACCGGGATTTTCAGCAACCGCTAAAGCTGCTGCATGAGCAAATCTATTACTATCCCCTATTATAAATGTGTCAAAAGTATATTTTGAATTCAAGTTAGAAGAAATAAAATTATTACTAACAGGAGAAATATCATTATGAACCTTCTCTTCCTCT
>JAEEGL013254875.1_pt1 | contig 10015 bp, 8 predicted proteins | sample 9134231 | NCBI WGS metagenome assembly JAEEGL01 (sample SAMN16246548, study PRJNA631951) | gut metagenome | biome: gut microbiome; feature: rumen; material: fiber-attached | host: Bos | place: Iran: Karaj | collected 2018-10 | reverse complement strand
GCGACGACCGTGACGCGCGGGGCGTCGCGCAGGTCGGAAACGAGGGCGTCGCGGTTCTCGGCGTTGGCGAAGACGACGAGCTCCTCGTGCGGGGCGAGGCGGGCGGCCAGACCGGGGAGCGTGCGGCGGACGTAGGTCTCCGTCCCGCCGACCTCGCCGGGAATCAGGAACAGCGCATTGACGCCGAACTTCATCGGAGGCCCTCTTCCGCGCCGAGGTCCGCGGGCTCGGCAGGTCGCTCATGCTCGGGAAAGTCCATGGTTTCGGGGGTCTCGCGGTCAATGCGCCGCTCGGCGACGGGTTTGGGGTGGCGGGACAGGTTCTTGTAGATGAAGACCACGGCATGGACGAGCACGTGGTGGAGAATCGACGTCGGGGCCCAGACGCCGGCGTCGGCCTGGGCGGCGTCGAGCTCCTCGCGGAACTGCCGCTCGAAGGAGCTGCCGCTGATCGAGCCGGGCGTCCACCGGAAGCAGGCCATGTCGGGGTGCGGAACCATGACGCCGCCGCCATGATGCCAGAGGCGAAGCCAAAGGTCGTAGTCCCACGCGGCCTTCATGTCGGTCCGCAGCGGCCCGGTCTTCTCCCAGGCGGAGCGGCGGAAGACCACGGCGGGCTGGGAAATGTAGTTTAGCGTGCGGATCAGCGGACGGCAGGAGATCGGGAAGAAGAAGTTCTTGAACCGCGTGACGAAGCGCCGGATCTCGCGGCCGTTCGCGTCGATGATCGGACAATGGCCGAAACAGAAGGAGCGCCTCGGATGGCGATTCAGGATGTAGGCGGCGCGCTCCAGCGCGTAGGGCAGGTATTCATCGTCGGAATTGAGCCAGCAGAGGAAGTCGCCGCGCGCGAGCGCGAACCCCTTGTTGATCGCGTCGGCCGGTCCCTTGTCCGCCTGGCGGACGAAGCGCGTGTCGGGGTGGGACCACTGCTCCACGATTTGCGCCGTGCGGTCGGTCGAGCCGCCGTCCAACACGAGGTGCTCCACCCGGACGCGGCCCCCTTCGCGCTGCATGGCGACGGTGCGCATCGTTTCGCCGATGAACCGCTCGGAATTGAACGCCGGCGTCACGACCGTGAAGAACGGCGCGCCGGGATTCGGCTCAATCTGGGAGGCGAGGGACATGGCGGGGCGCTAGCTCCAGGAACAGGGAATGGAGACGAGTCCGTCGAACCACTTGCGGTTCTTCACGCGGAGCTGGAGTCCGTGTTCGAGGCGATGGTAATTGGTCTTGTGGTCGCCGCTGTGGAGCGAGAACGAGAGCAGATATTCGCCCGCCTGAAGGTTGGAGGCGTCAAGGCGAAGCTCGATCGAACCGTCCCCCTTTTCGATGGGGCCGATGCGAAAGCCGGCAATCTGCGTGTTGGAGCCGAACACGTTGCGGCCGGAGACCGTGTCGACAATGGAAAAACCGACGACGGGATCGTCTATCCGGTGATCGGCGTGCCAGTGAAGGCGGAAGGCGGGGCGGTCGTTCGTGCATTCGAAGGTGCCTTCGATTTCTTCTCCCGTGGCGGGGTCAAGGTGGACGGCGCGCGTGAACTTTGCCTCGCCCGTGCCCCATTCGTGTTTTGCGAGCGCGGCATCGGCCTCGAGAACGGAGTCCTTCATGTACCGTTCGGAGACCAGAAGCGGATCGCCGACGCCGAGCATGCGGCCGCGGGCCAGATAAGCGACGCGATCGGCGATGCGGCGCACCGTGTGAAGATCATGGGAGATCAGGAGCATCGACTTGCCCTGATGCCGGAACTCGTCCATCTTGCCAAGGCATTTGCGCTGAAAGTCCGCATCGCCCACGGCGAGAACCTCGTCGACGAGCAGGATGTCCGGATCGACCTGGACGGCGACGGAGAAGCCGAGCCGCACGTACATGCCCGACGAATAAAACCGGACGGGCTGATCGATGAATTCCTCAAGACCCGCAAAGTCGACGATCTCATCGAACCGGCGGCGCATCGTCTCGCGCGGGAGGCCCATGATCGCGCCATAGAGCATCACGTTCTCGCGGCCCGTGAGGTCGGGATGGAACCCGGCGCCGAGTTCAAGGAGCGAACTCACCGTCCCGCGGGTACGGGCGGTGCCGGACGTGGCGCGAAGCGTCCCCGCGATGATGGAAAGCAGCGTCGACTTGCCGGCTCCGTTCGCGCCCACGATGCCGACCGTCTCGCCGTGCCTCACGCGGAGCGAGACGTCGTCGAGCGCCGTGAAGACGGAAGGCCGGTGGCCTCGGATCAGGTCGAGCGCCGCGGTCTTGAGGGAGCGGGACGGCCCGGCCAGACGGAAGCGCTTGGTGACGTGGGAGACGTCGATCGCCCAGTCGTCGTCGCGGACGGATTCGCTCATAGCGCGTCTCCAAAGCTGCGGTCGCCGCGCCGGAGCGCGAACAGGCCAAGGGCGAGAACCACCAGGCACGAGGCGCCCGAGGCGGCGAGCCACCAGGGCGAAAGGCCGGGCGGCACGAGCGGAAGCTGGGGGTCGCCCCCCATGAGGCCGTGCCTGTACAGGGCCAGCACGCCCGTCATGGGGTTCAGGTAGGCGATTCCCGCCCACGCGCCGGGAAGCAGCCGGGAGGCCGCCTCGACCTGCATTTCCGGCCGGTAGAAGACCGGCGTGAGGAAAAACCACGCCAGCTGCCCGACGCCGACGATGTGCTGCGTGTCGCGAAAAAAGACGTTGAGCGTTGCGAAGAGGCACGCGATCCCCACGCAGAGAGTCAGGTGGAAGGCCACCGCTGGCACGAGCCAGAACCCGTGCGAAAGGTCGAGAACGCCCGCCAGCCCCAAATACAATATCAGCGGGGCGAGGGTGAGCGCGAAGTTCACGGCGTTGGCCAGCGCCGTCGTGAGCGGCAGGATGACGCGCGGGAACCAGACCTTCTTGACCAGATTGGCGTTGCCGGCGATCGCGAAGAGCGAGTCGTTGAGCGTGCCGGCTGTGAAACCCCAGACGAGGATGCCCGTGACGAGGAACGGGAGATAGTTCTGTCCCTTGGCGAACTTGAGGATGCTCGCGAAAATCGCGTACATCGCGATCGTGGTCGCCGGCGTGAGCAGGGACCAGAGGAAGCCCAGGGCGGACCCCTTGTAGCGGATCTTGAGGTTGCGCGCCGTCAGAATCCGCGTGAGGTCCCGCCACCGGGTCCACCCGTCCCTGTTCGTCGGTTCGGACATCGGTCGGCTGAGCTTAGAAATTGTAGCCGACCTGGACGAGCAGCTGGCGGTCGCAGCGCTCCTTGCCCGCGGCGGGCTGGTTGTTGTAGTTGACAACGCCCTTGACCGTCAGCGCCAGCCCCTGGAACATCGGGACGTCCATGCCCAGCTCGAAGTTCGCGAAGTAGCGGTCGTCGTCCTCGAAGTCGACCAGATAGTCGGCCGTTTCAAAGAAGGAGACGCCCTCGGCAAAGTCCGGAATCCAGTCGGCGCGCTCCGCCAGCCGGAGGGCGAGGTACTCGTCGGATCCGACGCCGTCCAGCTTTTCCTCGACCTCCGCCAGACCGGCCTCCACGGAGAACTTGAAGTCCTCGGAATCGGCCAGAAACGTGCCAAGGCCGACGCTCTGGATGAAGCGGTACTTGACGCCGGCAACGCCGTCGTGCAGCCCGGAGAGGTCGCCGTAGACGAAGAAGCCGCCCAGGCGCTGCTTGAGATTGAGGTCCGCCGAAGCGTTTCCGACCGTGCGCTCGTCGCGGCGGTTGGAGCCGTCGGAGTCCGAGACCTCCTGCTGCTCCCAGGCGCCGTCGGCGGAGGCAAGGACGATGGTCTCGCCCTCCAGTTTGCGCATTTCGAAGTGACCGTTGACGCCGTCCTGCTCGGTGTTTCCGGAACGGGTGTCGGCGCCGAAGGCGATCTTGCCCTGCCAGACGTCGGTCAGCGCGGTCTCCTCTTCGGAGATGCCGGCGGCAAGGGCGCCTCCCGTGGCGGCGGCACTTTCGAGCGCGTCGGCGAAGGCGGGGGCCGCGGCGAAGGCGGCCGCAAGGGAAAGGGCGGGAAGGATGCGGTTCATGGCGGTTTCGGACGGAGGGATGTGGTGTTGTGTGGGGATGCACCGGGCGGAGGAGCGCCCGGAAGGGCTGAATCAGTCGAGGTGATGGTGGGCGCGGAAGACGGCCGCGGCGTCCGCGCCCATGTAGTGGAGGAGAACCTTCGGGTCGGTCCGGCGCAGGTCGACGAGGATCAGGCCGTCGACGCAGTCGCCGAAGTCCGGGTCCACGTTGAAGGCCAGGATGCGGCCGCCGAGCTTCAGGTACTGCTTGACGAGGATCGGGATGCCCTTCTTGTCGCTCTCGAGGTCGGAGATGATGGGGCCGACCAGATCGGTGTTGGCGATCATCTCCTCGTAGTCCTTGCCCTTCCATTCGGCGCGGCGGCCGCGGCGCGGCGGCCGCAGGGGCTTGACGAACCGGGAGAGCTCGCCCGCGAAGTTCGAAAGGCGCAGCGAGCGGAGCAGGAGGTTGCGGGACTCGTCCCGGTACTCGGCCGAAATCGAGACCGGCCCGAACAGGCTGTGGTACTCGGGGTTGCGGGCGATGAACGCGCCGATGCCCTTCCAGAGCATCATCAGCGGGGCGAACGCGCGCTGATATTCGGGCCGGAAGAACGAGCGGCCCATCTCGATGCACGGCTGGCAGCGGTCGATGAGATCCCGGGAGTAGCGGAAGAGCGTGTGCGTGTAGAGTCCCTCGACGCCGAGAGCCGGAATGATCTCCGGCGCCAGGCCGAGGCGGTAGGCGCCGGCGATGCGGCGCTCCTTGGGGTCCCACAGGAACAGGTGGCGGTAGTGGGGGTCGAACACGTCCACGTCCGTCGCGCGGCCCGTCCCCTCGCCCACCGCACGGAACGTGATTTCCCGAAGGCGGCCGATCTCGCGCATGATCGGATTGTCGTGCGTGAGCTTCGCCAGGTACACGTCAAGGCCCGAGCCGGACAGCAGGAAGCCGTCCGCGGGCAGGGCGGCGATTGAGCGCTCGATTTCCTCCACGGGCGTTTCCGGGATGATTTCCTCCAGCGGACCGGAGGCGGCCTTTTTGCGGCGCGGCAGGCGCAGGAGCCCCCGCTTGGCCGGGGCGCGCCCCTCCAGCGCATAGGAGCGGAGGCGGAGCATCCGGATCAGCTCCTCGTCGTTCGGGACGCGGGCGATTTCGCCGGGCGTGACGGCCTTTCCGATGAAGGCGCGGACCGTCCGCTTGCGCTGGCGGGCCATCATGCGCGGCAGCAGCACCGTGCGCAGCCGGGGATGCACCAGGCCGGCCAGCTGGAAGAAGGCCGGATTGCGTCCCGAAAAGTGCATCGGAACGACCGTCGCCCCCGTCTTTCGCGCCAGAGCGGCGATCATCGGGGACCAGGGCGGATCGCGCACGAGGCGGCGCTTGAGGTCAATCGAGGAAACCTCACCGGACGGGAACACGCCCAGCAGGTGCCCCTCCTTGAGCCACTTGACGCATTCCAGCAGCGGCCGGATGTTCTGCTTGGCGGCGGCGGGCGAACCAAACGGGTTCACGAAGAGGAAGTCCTTGCGCATCTCCGGGATGGCGTCCAGATAATAGTTCGCCATCACCTTGTAGTCGGGGCGCGCGCGACGGAGAATGTCGATCAGGACGACGCCTTCGACGCACCCGAAGGGATGGTTGGAGACGACGATCACCGGACCTTCTTTCGGGATGTTCGCCAGATCGGCCTCGTCGAGGTCCACCCGGACGCGCATGCCCTCCAGCACCGCCGGGGCGAAATCCGGCTGCTTCCCGGACACCTGCAGTTCCCGCGCCTTGTGAACGATGCGGTCCAGTTTCGGCAACCCGACGGCATGCTCCAAGAGAAAGCGCGAAACCGGATTGCGGAATCCGCGCGGCGCGAGCTCCGGACTGATTCGAAAGACCTTGTCTTTTTTCATGGAAGGGACGAAAGGGGTTCAGAGGCGACAATTCTACCCGACCGGAAGAGGAAGTTCAAGCGCCCAAAATGGGGAACGCATTCCGCGAGAACCGTTCCAAGGACGGTTCCCAGCGCAAAGGCGGAGGCGTCCGGCAGGGACGCCGCCAGTGAAAAAGACGCGAAAAGCAGCCATGGGAGCGGAAAAACAAGGCGCGAGAGAAGTACGCCGAGCGCGACTGCCGGAGCCAGGACGGACGATGGAAACAGGACTGGCGGCAGCACGAGACAAAACAAGAAAAGACCCGGAAGCCCGCATGCCAACAGCCTTGTCCGAACCATTCCGCCCGGCACCGGGGGTTCCGCCGGCGCCCGGAAAAGGCAGACCGCCGCAGCCAGCAGCACCGGAAGCGCAACCGCCATTGACCGGAACGCGGCCGCCGAGACCGGGAACCTCCCCGCCGCCAGAGCAACGAGGGCCGCCGTCAACGACGGCATCCCGATCCGCACCCCGGCGCCTGCGGACAACAGCCCTTCGGCCATTCGCCGTTTTCGAGCCTCCCGCAAGGCGGCCCGCTCCTTGTCCCGCGACCTCCGGCCCGGCGAACGCACGCCTTCGAACGGCGCCAGCAAATAGGAGGCAACCGCCCGCGCCGAGCGCCGTGCGCGAGCCGACGGACTCCTTCTCTCGTCCCGGCCGCAGATGCGGAAAGTCAACAGAACGCCCGCCAGGAAACACGCGAAAAAGCTGGTCGGCGTCAGAAGCAAAGACGCCCACGCCAGCAGAAGAAGCAGCGCGTCCGTCCATGTTTTTCTGGACGCCGGACACCGTTCGCCGCACCAGGGGCATGGCGCAATCTCCCTCGCCGGACGCCCGCAGACCGGACATTGGGAAAGGCGCAACAATGTCTGAGGAACAGAGGAAGTGCTTGTCATTCCTGCTTTTTCACACAATCGTCCTGCCGTTGTTCCGGCATTCTGACGGGTTCAGAATACCACACGCGGCCTCCAAAGACAATCCCGCTTGCGGAATCCGCAGGTGGCGGAAATCGGTCTTTCCTTTCCGTGGCGCTCCTGCTAGAATGGAAGGCAATGAATCGCCGCCGTCTGTTTCTGACCCTTTTTGCATCGTTGCTGCTCCCGTCCGCCCACGCCGTTTCCTTTCGGGGCGCGGACGAAGCCTTCGTCTCGGTTCGGAACGACCAGCTTGTGGCCGGCGAAACCCCGGTCGTGTTCGCCTGCGCGACGGGCGTTCGCCTGCCTTGGCCCGATTTTGCGAATGCGGCGGACGAAGCCGCGCGCACCTCCGTCTGGGAGAAGGCGTGCGCCGACTGCGGGAATCTGGCGCGCCGTTATGCGGCGGCGGGGTTCAACATGGTCCGCCTTCCGGATCTCGAGGCCGAGTCCTCGGCGGCGCCCTCTTGGCGGAAAGACCTGCAAAATGAATTTCTTCTGGCCTGCCGGCGCGTTGGAATCCGCGTGTGGGCCGACCCGCTTCACTCGCTTTTTGAAACGGTGATTCCCCCCGAGGCGGCGTCTCTTGCCGGCGATTCCGCCACACAGGAAGCCTGGCGGGAGGCGGTCGCCGCGGCCGGCTCCTCCGCCTTTTTGGCTGCGGCCTGGGATCCCCGGATCGCCGCGTTCGAGCAGCGTCTTCTCCGCGATTGGGCGCGCTCGTTCAATCCCGCCACCGGTCTCCGTCGATGCGACGATCCGGTCTTCGCCCTGTTCGGATTCTCCTTTTACTGGATGGACGAAATGCTTTCCCCCGACCGGCCTCCCCTGCCCGCTTTTCTGGAGGATGGTCTGCGCGCCGAATGGAACGCCTGGCTGCTGGAACGGTATCATTCCGACAAGGAGTTCTCCATTTGGTACGGTGCGCTTGGACCGGGCGAGTCGCTTGCATCCAATTCCGTTCCGTTCCGCTCTTTTGGCGATCCCGAACTCACAAACGATTTGCGCCGGGATCAGGAACGCTTTCTCTCCGCGCTTCGAGACCGCAGGATCGAGTCCCTGCTCGCCGCCTTCCGCACCTACGGAAGGGCGGCGCGAGAGGCGCCTCGCTTCGTGACCGACGACGGCGAACGAGCGCTGTCCGCCTTTTCCACGATTGTTCCGATGGCGGAGAACGCCGTTGACACGCATTCCGCCCCTCCGCTTCTTTTGGACGCCTTCGACGCCGATTCCCCCGAAGAGGCCTATGAGGCCGCGCGGCGCGCCGCCGTCTCGGGCGTCCGGGTGCTCGCCCTGCCCTGTCGGGACGATCCGGAGGCGTTCGCCCTCGCCGCACAGGTCTTTCGCGCCGGGCGCAACACCCCGGATTCTCTGCCGAAAACCCTTCCCGACACGCTCAATCTTCCGAACCTTTCTTTTGGAACCACCCTTTTGCCGTCCGACAGTTCCGAGACCCCGCCTCTTTTGTTTCCGGCATCCGGCGCGGGCGTGACGCTCGTGCGCTTTCCAAAGGGCACGCACGTCATCCCCGTTGATTCCATCTCTGGCGCCAACGTGCGGCTGCAACTATGCATCCGTCCGTCCCGGAAGTCCAAAAACCTTTCAGATGCGCCCGAAGAATCTCCCGATCTTTCGGATTTGTTCCTGAGTCCCGACGATTCCGCTCCGAATGAGGAAACAACCGCATCGGATGAAAACGAACCCGTCCCGGACGCAGACCCGGAACCCGCGGCGGATTCCCCCGCTCCGCCGGAGCCTGTTCTCCGCCTGGAATCTTCCGCGTGGAAACCCGAAGGAGAGGACGTGATCATCGTCCGCTTGCGCGTCGTCTCGGAAGACACCGGGAAAGACGTGCCGTTCGGATTGCTTGCCTCCGGTCCCGGGCTTGCAAAAAAGGTCTGCGTCCCGATGGACGACGCAGGGTCTCCGCTGCCGACCATCCTGCCGGTCGACGGAGCCTTCCGCCTGCACAGGCTAACCAGCGAGCTCCTGCGCTTCGAGCCCGCGCCCATCGGAACCCGGCTCCTCCCAGGACGCTGATTTCCGCCCGTCCCGCGGAACAACCGGCCGGGAGAGAAAACAAACACCCCCGGAACCTTTTGGCTTCCGGAGGTGAAAGATGGTGGCAGGGGTGGGAGTCGGACCCACGACACAGGGATTTTCAGTCCCCTGCTCTACCACTGAGCTACCCCGCCAACGGCCTTCGCCGGAGCCCCACGGGGCCGCACGGCGTGCGCGTTGGGAGCGAACGATAGCAAAACGCCCCCTGCGCAGTCAAGGAAAAACTGCTCTCACCCCGCCACGGAGGCGGCCAGCCTTTGGGTGCCCTCGAAGAAGTAGGCGCCCCAGCCGACGGTGAAGAGGAAGTCGCCGTAGAGCGCGTGCTCGACGTCGGAGAAGAGCACGGAGCGGGTCCTCCGATAGGAGGTCAGGAACAGGAACCCGCCGATCAGCGTGAAGGCCAGCGCCCAGGCGTTCCGGAAAAGCACGTGGGCGAAGCTGAACGCGACGGCTCCCGCAACGAGCGAAGCGGCGCGCGATGGAAACACGGGCGCATAGCGCCGCTCGAAGAGCCACCGGTACAGGATGCCCTGCGCGAAGACCGAAAACGTCGGGTAGCAGACCATGACGACGAGCCAGAAGCGCGGATGGGTGCGCGGGAACGTCCAGAGCTTCGCGGGGTCGTGCCACCAGAGCAGCGCCGTGAGAAGGGCCGCGCAGGCCACGAAGCGCCCGAGCATGCGCCCCCATTCGCGGACTGGGACGCGACAGGCGAACAGGTCGCGGAGGCGCAGCGCGCCGCGGACGCGCGCGACGACGACAACCAGGAGCGTGAGCAGCAGCAGCGCCGGGATCACCCAGAGGTTGAGCCGCACATGGAGGCGCCGTTCGGCGACAATCGGCACCCACAGCAGCGCCAGCGGCGTGCCGAAGTACAGAAGGCCGAATTCCGCGAAACGAAGCGTCCGGCGCACGGTCAGCCCTCCAGTCTTTCCAGCAGCAGCGCGAGGGCGGCGTCCCGCGCGGCGGTGCGGACGGCGTTGCGGTCTCCGGGCAGGAGCAGCCTGCGGTGCCCGACGCCGAAGGCGTCCGCCCAGCCGAGAAAGACCGTGCCGACGGGGATGTCGCGCTCCGGGTCGCCGTCCGGACCGGCCAGTCCCGTGACGGACACCGCGACATCCGCGTCCAGCGCGCG
>JAEEGL013204825.1_pt1 | contig 10015 bp, 6 predicted proteins | sample 9134231 | NCBI WGS metagenome assembly JAEEGL01 (sample SAMN16246548, study PRJNA631951) | gut metagenome | biome: gut microbiome; feature: rumen; material: fiber-attached | host: Bos | place: Iran: Karaj | collected 2018-10 | reverse complement strand
TCCACCTACGCGGTGCCCAAGATCGCCGGGGAGATCCGCCGCTTCCTGCGGGACGACGGCATGCTGAAGGTCAGCCGCAGCGTCAAGGAGCAGGCGGCAAGGATCCACGCGGTCCGCCTGGAGCTGGAGCAGCGCAGCGGCCGGGAGCCCAGCCTTTCGGAGCTGGCGGCGTCCACCGGGCTCAGCGCCGAGGAGATCGCCTTCGCCGAGGCGGCCACCGGCCCCGCCGAGAGCATCCACCGCCCCAGCGGCGAGGACGGCTTCACCCTGGAGCTGGTGCTGGGGGACTATGAGGCCGAGGAGCGGATGCTGGAGCAGGTGAGCCTGCGTTCTCTGGTGGAGCAGCTGCCGGAGAGGGAGAAGAAGGTCATCGCGCTGCGCTATTATCACGGCTTGACCCAGCAGAGCTGCGCCAAGGTGCTGGGCGTATCTCAGGTGCAGATCCCCCGCCTGGAGCGCCGGGCCATGGAGGAGCTGCGCCGCCGCCTGGAATAAGCTGCGGCAAGCCGGGACCGGCGAAGCGTGTCGAAATCGCTTCTTGACTTTACCGGGTATTCCGTCTATAGTAGACCTATCTCCTGAGATCGAAAAAAGGAGAAGGATGAGCGGCTCCGCCGGGTTTCGGCCTGGGGGCGCGCTCGGGAACATGCTTTTTCCGCACAGGAGGATCCTGGGCGGTTTTTTTGTCGGAAGAACGAGGAAGAGAGGCGTCGATGCGATGATCGTGGTGTTGAAGGCGGGCGTCGGTCCCGAAAAGCGAGAGCGTCTGATCCGCTGGCTGGAGGACCAGGGCGTCCGGGTGCAGGTGTCCCAGGGGGAGTTCCAGACGGTGCTGGGCCTTGTCGGAGACCCGTCCCGGATCGATCTGGATCTGGTGGGGAGCCTGGACTTCGTGGAGAAGGTTGCCCGGGTGACGGAGCCTTTCCGGTACAGCACCAGGCGGCAGCATCCGGATGACCTGACGGTGAACGCCGGCGGCGTGCCGGTGGGCGGCGGCCATTTTGCCATGATCGCCGGCCCCTGCTCGGTGGAAACGGAGGAACAGATCGTCTCCGTCGCCCGGGCGGTAAAGGCCGCCGGGGCGAATCTGCTGCGGGGCGGCGCCTTCAAGCCCCGCACCTCGCCCTATGACTTCTCCGGTCTCAAGGCCCGGGGCCTGGAGCTGCTGCGGCTGGCCAAGGCGGAAACGGGCCTGCCCATCGTGTCGGAGCTGATGGACCCGCGGGATCTGGAGCTCTTTGAGGACGTGGACGTGATCCAGGTGGGCGCCCGGAACATGCAGAACTACGATCTGCTGCGGGAGCTGGGCCGGATCGACAGGCCCGTGCTGCTGAAGCGTGGACCGGCCAGCACCCTTCGGGAGCTGCTGCTCAGCGCGGAGTACATCCTCTCCGGCGGCAATGAGCGGGTGATCCTCTGCGAGCGGGGGATCCGGACTTTTGCGGACTATACCCGCAACACCCTGGACCTTTCGGCGGTGCCCATGCTGCGGGAGCTGAGCCCCCTGCCGGTGATCGTGGATCCCAGCCATGCCACGGGCATGGCGCGGCTGGTGCCCTCCATGGCCCTGGCAGCCGCGGCCGCCGGCGCGGACGGGCTGATGATCGAGGTGCACAACGACCCCATGAGCGCCCTGTGCGACGGGGCCCAGGCCCTTCGGCCGGAGGAGTTTGCGGAGCTGGTCCGGAAAGTCCGGGCGGTCCGCGGCGTTCTGGAGGACGGAACGCCTGCCCCGAAGGGGGAAAAGAGGATGAGCGATCGATGAAGTGTATACAGATCCAGGCTTCCCGGCGCTACCCGGTTCTCCTCGAGGCGGGCCTGCTGGACCGCTCCGGCGCGCTGCTGCGGGAGCGGAGCGGGGCGGAGACGGCCTGTATCGTCTCCGGAGAGCTGGTGGACGCCCTGTACGGGGACCGGCTGGAGGCTTCTCTCAAAGCCGCCGGCTTTCGCGTGCTGCGCTTTCGCCACCCCTCCGGCGAACAGTATAAGAATCTGGAGACCTACGCGGCGCTCCTGGACTTCCTGGCCCGGGAGGGCCTGGGCAGGAGCGATCTGCTGATCTCTCTGGGCGGCGGCGTCACCGGTGATCTCACCGGCTTTGCCGCGGCTACCTATCAGCGGGGGCTGGACTACGTTCAGATCCCCTGCAGTTTGCTGGCCATGGTGGATTCCTCCGTGGGCGGCAAGACGGCGGTGGACCTGCCCGCGGGGAAGAATCTGGCGGGCTGCTTCTGGCAGCCCCTGGCCGTGCTCTGCGACCCCTCGCTGCTGGAGACCCTGCCGGCGGAGGAGCTGCGCTGCGGCGCCGCGGAAATCGTCAAATACGCGGTGCTCCGGGACGAGAGCCTGTTTGAAAAGCTGGAGCGGGACGGCATTGCCGCCGCCTGCGCGGAGGAGACCATCGCCCGCTGCGTCCGGATCAAGCGGGACCTGGTGGAAGAGGACGAGTTTGACCGGGGCAGCCGGAGGCTTCTGAACCTGGGCCACAGCTTCGGCCACGCCCTGGAGCTTTACAGCGGCTATTCTCTTCGCCACGGTCAGGCGGTCTCCATCGGTCTTGCCATGGCCGCCCGGGCCGCTGCGGCCCGCGGCGTCTGCCCGCCCGAGACGGCGGAGCGGATCGCCGCCCTGCTGACGCTGCTGGGCCTGCCCACAGAGACGGATTATTCCGCCGACCGGCTCCTGGAGGCGCTGCTGCGGGACAAGAAGCGCCGCGGCGAGACCCTGCCTCTTATCCTGCCGGAAACCCTGGGCCGCTGCCGGATCGAGCCGGTGCCCTTTTCCGAGCTGGAGGACTGGCTTCGGGCTGGAGGCGCGAAATGACGCGCCGGATCTCCCCGGGGAGTAGGACTGGCGCCGTGACGGCGCCGCCCTCCAAGTCCGCGGCCCATAGGCTGCTGATCTGTGCCGCCCTGTCCCGGGAGGAGTGCCGGATCCGCTGCGAAGAGATCTCCGCCGATGTTCTGGCCACGGTCCGCTGCCTGCGGGCGCTGGGCGCGGAGATCGAGGAGCGGGAGGGCGTTTTGCGGGTGCGTCCCATCCGTTCGATCCCGGAAGGGGAGCGCCTGCTGCCCTGCGGGGAGAGCGGCGCCACCCTGCGCCTGCTGCTGCCTGTGGCCGGCGCTCTGGGCGTGGAGGCCGTTTTCCAGCGGGAAGGGAGACTTCCCCTGCGGCCTTTGGCGCCGCTGGACCGGGAGCTCAGCGCCCACGGGCTGCGCCTGCGGGAGGAGGGAGCGCTGCTCCGCCTGGAGGGTCGGCTGCGCTCCGGCACCTTCCGGCTCCCGGGAAACGTCTCCTCTCAGTTTGTCTCCGGCCTGCTGCTGGCCCTGCCCCTGCTGCGGGGAAAGAGCCGCCTGCAGGTGGAGGCGCCGGTGGAATCTGCCTCCTATATCCGCATGACCGAGGACGCGCTGCGCCTGGCGGGCGTCTCTTTTGAAAAAGATGGATATGACTACCGGATCCCCGGCGATCAGCGCCCGGGGCTCTCCGGAGACTATGCGGTCGAGGGCGACTGGTCCGGCGCGGCGGCGTTTCTGTGCATGGGCGCGCTCAGCGAGCAGGGCGTGCTTGTCCGGGGCCTGGGCCTTGACAGTCTGCAGGCCGATCGGGTCCTCCCGGAACTGCTCCGGCGTTTTGGCGCGGAGGTCCGGGAGAGCGGGGACGGCGTTCTGGTCCGCCGGGGGACGCTCCGGGGCCAGCGCATCGACGCCGCCCAGATCCCGGATCTGGTCCCGGTCCTCAGCGTGCTGGCCGCGGCTGCGGAGGGCGACACGCGCATGGAAAACGCGGCACGCCTGCGCATGAAGGAATCCGACCGGCTGAAGACCACGGCTGCGCTGCTTCGTTCTCTGGGCGGAGCGGCGGAGGAGCTGGAGGACGGGCTCGTGATCCATGGAGTCGGCGCCCTCCGGGGCGGAACGGCGGAGAGCTTCGGCGACCACCGCATCGCCATGGCCGCGGCGCTGGCCGCCTGCCTTTGCCGGGAGCCCGTGGAGCTTTCCGGCACGGAATGTGTGGTAAAATCCTATCCCTCCTTCTGGGAGGATCTGCAGATGCTGGAGGAAGAAAGAAAATGAACTGGAGCGGAGAATGCCTGAAGCTGCATATCGAGGGCGCGTCTCACGCTCCTGCCGTCGGGATGTGCCTGGAGGGGATCCCCGCCGGGGAGCGGATCGACCCGGAGAAGCTGCAGCGTTTTCTGGACCGCCGGGCTCCGGGGAGAACGCCCTGGTCCAGCTCCCGGAGGGAGCCGGACCGGCCGGTGTTCCGGTCCGGCCTGCGGGATGGCGAGACAGACGGCGGCCCCATCGCCGCGCATATCGCCAACCGCGACGTCAAAAGTGGGGACTATGCACGGATTTCCGCTGTTCCCCGGCCGGGACATGCGGACTATCCCGCTGCCGTCAAATACGGCGAGGGCTATGATGCCGCGGGCGGCGGAGCTTTCTCCGGACGGATGACCGCGCCGCTCTGCGTTGCCGGCGGCATCTGCCTGCAGCTGCTGGAGCGGCGGGGGATCCGGGTGATCTCCCGGATCGCCGAGATCGGCGGGATCCGCGACGTGGGGGAGCTGACGGAATCAACAGCGGAAAAGTGCTTTCCGGTGGTGGACGATGCTGCCGGAGAAGCGATGATCGCCGCCATTATGGAGGCAAAGGAACAGGGAGATTCCCTGGGCGGCGTGGTGGAGTGCCAGGTGCTGGGTTTGCCCGTGGGCCTGGGCGGCCCGCTCTTCCAGGGCCTGGAGAGCCGGATCGGGGCCCTGGTCTACGGCATCCCCGCTGTGAAGGGTCTGGACTTCGGCGCGGGCTTTGCGTCTGCCCGTCTCCGGGGAAGTGAGAACAACGACGCTTTCCTGCTGCGGGAAGGCAGAATCATCACCGAAAGCAACCGCTGCGGCGGACTTCTGGGGGGCATGACCGACGGAATGCCTCTGGTGTTCCGGGCGGCCTTCAAGCCCACGCCCTCCATCGCGAAGCCCCAGCGCAGCGTGGATCTGCGCACACGGCAGGAGACGGAGCTGCGCCTGACCGGGCGGCACGACCCCTGCGTGGTGCCCCGGGCCGTGCCGGCGGTGGAGGCCGCCGCGGCCATCGCGGTGCTGGACGCCCTGCTGGAGCGGCAAGAAGCAAAGGCCCCGGAAGAGCTGGCGGATTACCGCGCCCGGCTGGATAAGCTGGATGATCAGATCGCCGGGCTTCTCACCCGGCGGATGGAGCTCTCCGGGCAGATCGGGACATATAAAATGGCCCGGGGTCTTCCCATCCGGGACGAGGACCGGGAGCGGGAAAAGCTTGCTTCTGTTGAAAAAACCTGCCCCGAGGCCCTGCGGGGGGAGCTGCGCGCGGTTTACGGAGAGATCCTGCGCCAGAGCCGTGGCCTGCAGGTCCGCCGTTCCCCGGAGCTGCGCTGCGGGCTGCTGGGCCGCAAGCTGGGCCACAGCTATTCCCCTCAGATCCACGGGCTGCTGGGCGATTACGGCTATCGCCTCTTTGAGCGGGAGCCGGAAGAGCTGGCGGATTTTCTGCGGCAGGGAGACTGGCAGGGCCTGAACGTCACCATTCCTTACAAAAAAACCGTGCTGCCCTTCTGCGCGAGCCTTTCCGACGCGGCCAGAGAGATCGGCAGCGTGAACACCCTGCTGCGCCGCCCGGACGGCAGCCTCTTCGGGGACAATACCGACGCCTTCGGCTTTGCCCGCCTGCTGCGGGAGAGCGGCATCGACCCCGCGGGAAAGAAGGCCCTGGTGCTGGGCAGCGGGGGAGCCTCCGTCATGGCCTGCTGGGTCCTCCGGCAGCAGGGCGCCCGGGAGGTGACGGTCATCTCCCGCGGCGGAGAGGACAACTACGGCAATCTGGACCGGCACGCCGACGCCCAGCTGATCGTGAACACCACGCCGGTGGGCATGTATCCCCACAACGGCCAGGCGCCGGTGGATCTGCGCGCCTTTCCCGCCTGCTGCGGTGTGGCGGATGTGATCTACAACCCGGCCCGCACGGCCCTGCTGCTGCAGGCGGAAGCGCTGGGTATCCCGTATGCCGGCGGTCTCGGCATGCTGGTGGCCCAGGCCAAGCGCAGCGCCGAGCTCTTCACGGCCTCGGCGATCCCGGATTGCAGGATCGGGGAGATCACCCGCAGGCTTTCCCGGGAAATGGAGAACATCGTGCTTATCGGGATGCCCGGCAGCGGCAAGAGCAGTCTCGCCCGGATCCTGGGAGAGAGACTGGGGCGTCCTGTGCTGGACGCGGACGCGGAGATCGAAAAACAGGCGGGCAAGACCATCCCCGACATCTTTGCGGAGGAAGGGGAAGCGGGCTTCCGGCGGCGGGAGACCGCCGTGCTGCGGGAGCTGGGCAAACGCTCCGGCTGCGTCATCTCCACCGGCGGCGGCTGCGTTACCCGGGAGGAGAATTATCCGCTGCTGCACCAGAACGGCGTGATTTTCTGGCGCAAACGGGCCGTGGAGCTTCTGAGCCGGGAGGGGAGACCCATCTCCCTGAGCCGGGACCTGGAAGAGCTCTGCGCCCAGCGAGAGCCCCTCTACGCCCGTTTTGCGGACCATGTGATAGTAGAGACCGAAACGCTGGAGGAAGCGGCGGAGAAGATCCTGGAGGTGCTGGCATGAAGCTTCTGGTGTTGAACGGACCGAATCTGAATCTGCTGGGGCTCCGGGAGCCGGAGATCTACGGCAAAAGGAGCTACGCGGAGCTGGAGCGCTGCCTGCGGGACTGGGCCGCGGAGCTGGGCCTGGAGCTGGAGATCTTCCAGTCCAACCACGAGGGCGCGCTGGTGGACAAGATCCAGGAGGCCTACGGGGCCTTTGACGGGATCCTGTTCAACCCGGCGGCCTATACCCACACCAGCGTCGCCCTGCTGGACGCTTTGAAGGCCGTGGGGATCCCCACAGTGGAGGTGCACCTGTCCGATCCGGGCGCGAGGGAGGCTTTCCGCCGGGTTTCCTATGTCCGCGCCGCCTGTCTGAAGACCTTTTCCGGCCTGGGCTTTGAGAGCTACCGGCAGGGGATGGCGTTTCTGGCATCTTATCTGAGAGGAGAGAGAGAAGCATGATCGCGGTATTTGTCAATATGGGCACGGTGCTGGTGGGAAGTCTCCTGGGCATCCTGCTGAAGAACCGGCTGAAGGAGAGCCTGCAGAACGCGCTGATGAAGGCTCTGGCTATGTGCACGGTGGTCATCGCCGTGTCCAGCGCCATCCAGACGAAGGAGCTGCTCTGCGTGATCGTCTGCATGGTGCTGGGGACTTTGCTGGGAGAGCTCCTGCGCATCGACGACGGCATCGAGCACGCGGGGGACGCCATCAAGAGCCGCTTCTTCTCCAAGAGCTCCGGCAACAGCCGCTTTACGGAGGGCTTCCTCTCCGCCTGTATCCTGTTCTGCATCGGCTCCATGACCATCGTGGGCTCCCTGGAGGCGGGCATCAACCACAACTACAGCATCATCTACGCCAAGAGCGCCCTGGACTTTGTGTCCTCCATGGCCTTTGCGGCGGCCATGGGCGTCGGCGTGACCTGCTCGGTCCTGTTCATCCTGCTCTTCCAGGGCGGCCTGGCCCTGCTGGCGGGGCTGATCGGCCCGGCCCTGAGCACCCAGGTGGTGACGGAGATGACCGCCGTGGGCGGCACTATCCTGATCGGCATGGCGGTGAACATGCTGGGCCTGGGCAAGGAGCGGATCAAGGTGGCCAACATGCTGCCGGCCATCTTCCTGCCGGTGGCCTATTTCCCTGTGGCAGCCTGGATCTCCGGCCTTTTCGGCTGATCCTGCGCATACGAAAAAAGAGCTCCCCGCGCTTTGTCGGCGCGGGGAGCTCTTTTGCATGCGTTTATTCGATCTTGTCCATGTGCAGGGCGGCGGCCCGGAGCATCAGCTTCTTGGGGCCGATCTTGTCAAAACGGATCTCCACCAGAAAGTCGTTCCCCATGGGCGTCAGCTTTTCGATGGAGCCGTCCCCGAAGGCCTTGTGACGCACCCGGTCTCCCAGAGAGAAGCTCTTGACCGGCGGCGGCGCGGCGGGCCGCTTGGGCGGGGCCGGCGTATAGGCCCTGGCCCGACTCTCCGGCGGACGGTAGGGATAGTCCGGCTCCTCCCGGCGGGGGCGGCTGACGTAGCCCGGCTCCTCCCGCCGCTCATGATAGCCGTAGCCCTTGGGCAGCTGCTTGCGGATATCCTCCTCGGGGATCTCGTCCACGAAGCGGGAGGCCCGGTTGGCGCTGGTGCGGCCGAAGATCATTCGCTGACGGGCGCAGAGCAGGTAAAGCTTCCGCTTGGCCCGGGTGATGGCCACATAGCAGAGCCGCCGCTCTTCTTCCATCTCCTCCGGCTCGCCGATGGCACGCATGCCGGGAAAGATGCTCTCCTCCATGCCCACGATGAACACCGTGGGAAATTCCAGACCCTTGGCGCTGTGCATGGTCATCATCACCACGCTGTCCGCGTCTTGATCATAGGCGTCCAGATCCGTGTAGAGAGCGACGTTTGCGAGATAGCCCTCCAGGCTCAGGTCGCCGGACTCCTTCATGAAGCCCAGAATGCTGGTCTTGAGCTCCCGGACGTTTTCGGAGCGGGTGATGTCCTTGTCGTCCCCGGAGCTCTCCAGCAGGCGAAGATAGCCGGTCTTTTCCAGCAGCTCGTCATACAGGACGTCCGGCGGATTGACCCGGGAGAAGGAGCGCAGCTGGTCCATCATCTGGATAAAGCTCTTCATTTTGGGGGCGGCGCGCTTCAGCTCCGGATAGGCTTCCGCCCGGCCCAGGATCTCATAGAGGCTACAGCCCTCCTGCCGGGCCAGCTCTCCCGCCAGCTCCATGCTCCGCTCGCCGATGCCCCGGGGCGGGCTGTTCACGATCCGGCTCAGGCGCAGATCGTCGGAGGGACTGGCGATCACGTTCAGATAGGCCAGCATGTCCTTGATCTCCGCGTGGTCGAAGAAGCGGGTGCCGCCGACGACACGGTAGGGGATGCCGCTGCGCTTGAAGGCAAACTCCAACTGGTTGGACTGGGCGTTCATCCGGTAGAGCACGGCGTGATCCCTCCAGTTGGCGCCCTGGCTGAAGCTGGAGAGAATGGCGGAGGCGACGAACTGGGCTTCTTCGTTCTCATTGTCGGCGCAGTAGAGCTGGATCAGCTCGCCGGGGCCGGCGTCGGTCCACAGTTCCTTGCCCTTGCGGCCCAGGTTGTTGCGGATCACCGCGTTGGCGGCGGTCAGGATGTGGGCGGTGCTGCGGTAGTTCTGCTCCAGGCGGATGGTGCGGCAGCCGGGAAACTGCTTTTCAAAGGAGAGGATGTTTTCGATGGTGGCGCCGCGAAACTTGTAGATGCTCTGGTCATCGTCGCCCACCACGCAGATGTTGCCCCAGCGGCCGGCCAGGGTGGAGGCCAGCAGGTACTGCAGGTGATTGGTGTCCTGATACTCGTCCACCAGCACGTACTGGAAGCGGCGCTGCCAGTAGCTGCGCACGTCCTCGTTCTCCAGCAGGAGTTTCACCGTGCAGGCGATCAGATCGTCAAAGTCCAGGGCGTTGGCGGCGAAGAGCCGGCGGGTGTATTCCTGATAGGCCTGGCCGATCCGCACCCGGCGGAAATCGTTGGAGGCGGTGGCCTTCGCCAGATACTCCGCCGCGCCGACCATGGCGTCCTTGCTGCGGCTGATCTCCGCCAGCACCGAGCGGGGCGGGAAGCTCTTCTCGTCCAGCTCCAGGTCCTTGAGGATGCGCTTCATAAGGCTCTGGCTGTCGGCGGTGTCATAGATGGTAAAGTTGTCGGCATAGCCCAGCTTGTCCCCGTCCCGGCGGAGGATGCGCACGCAGGCCGAGTGGAAGGTGCAGGCCCAGATGTCGTTGGCGCTCTCGCCCAGCATCCGCTCCAGCCGCGCCTTCAGCTCGTCGGCCGCCTTGTTGGTGAAGGTGATGGCCAGGATCCGCCAGGGCGCCACCGGCTCCAGGGCGGCCAGCTGCTCGGCCTCCGGCCCGCCGCTCTCCAGGACGCGCAGGGCCTCC
>JAEEGL012979828.1_pt1 | contig 10015 bp, 12 predicted proteins | sample 9134231 | NCBI WGS metagenome assembly JAEEGL01 (sample SAMN16246548, study PRJNA631951) | gut metagenome | biome: gut microbiome; feature: rumen; material: fiber-attached | host: Bos | place: Iran: Karaj | collected 2018-10 | reverse complement strand
GAATACAGAGAGTTGATAACACGCAATTTGGCGCACTAATAAGAATAAAAAATCCTGAAGAATTTTTCGCTCAGGCAAATAAGATGATGGCTCAAATGAAACCTGAACAGAGGGGTTTATCGGCATTATCATCCAGTGCAGGCATGAGTTCAAGCGGTATGGGTATTATAACCGGCGGAAGTGCCACAAATACTGCAGCAACTACCTCTGATGTTGTTGCTGTCGCAAATTTTCTAAAAGCATCGGAAATAGATTCGTTTGGAATAGCACCGAGTGCTGCTGCAAAAACTGCCCCTTATTTGACTCCTGAAACTGCGGTTTCATCAAATCAGCACCCCGAAACAGTCGGCTCTATATTTTCGGGTTTGGGTGTTTTTATTCACAAGCATTTTAAAATAGTAGATACAAGACCGAAAAAAATTCCGTCATAAAGTTTTTGTCATTGCGGGTGAGTGGAATGAGCATTTATCTGGCTTCTTCAAGTTCTCTGCGTAAATCTTCAACGGAAACTCTTACTATAGGGCTGTTTTCGTCTTTTTGCAATACGCAATGCGTAATTCCGGACTGAACAATAAATCTTTTGCACAAAATACAAATCATATTATGTCCCCAGATATAGATTGTCGCATCCTGACATCTGTCCTGTCCTGCCTGAATGATAGCATTTTGCTCTGCGTGAATTGAACGGCAGGTTTCATACTGTGTGCCGGATTTAATATTATGGTCAATTCGGTAGCAGGAACCTCTTTCTGCGCAGGATTCCACCTTTGACGGTGTTCCGTTATAACCCGTTGCCTTAATCTTTTTATCCTGACCGACAATAACCGCACCGACCTGCGCTCTTATGCAATTAGAACGGCTTGCGCATGTCTTTGCCAAATCTAAAAAATATTCATCCCATGGTTTGATGTTTGTCATTTTTTGTTCCTCTTTTTTAAGTGAGTCGTAAACAGTGAATAGTTCTTTACAGGATTAATTATATTTTAATTATGCGTAGCACTGAAACCGACAACTCACTATTCACTCTGATTAATACCTCTTATTCCTTATTTTTGTAAATATCATTGAAATTCCGTATTTATCCGCCTGTTTTAAGATATCGCCCGATTTACTGCCGTCGCCCGATTCGACAATCAAACCGATTCTGCCCTGAATTGCGGTATTCAAAACCTGCGAAGTTTCAATCGGACAATCAAGCACCATTACGGCATCTTTAGAGCTCTCGCAAGCCAAATCCATTGCGCTTTCAACGGCAACTACCATATTAGAACGACCCTGCACGATGGCTTTTGCACTCAAATCTTTTGCCACAACAACGCAGGATGATTTCAGATGTTTTGAAACCTTCCAACCAAAAACTGCATCTTCAATCTGCTGTTGTGTGGGTTTTGCAACGGATACTACTTTAAAATTTTCTTTTGATAATTTTGATGTGTTCTGTTCCTGAATTAAAATACCAAACGGTGTAACCTTAATATCTTTTGCGCTGAACCCCTGCAATTCGTGAAGCGGGGTCTTAATTACAACCATATTTACGTCGGTATCTAAAAGATACGAAAATGCTTCTTTTGAAAAACCGGACGAAACAACATTTCTTATTTTTAATGATTTTAAAAGTTTTGCACTTCCCAAATCAACTTCCTTTGAAAATCCGGCTGTCGCATTTGTTATTGAAACAGGGTCTGAATCCATGACTTTTGAAAAAGCGTCATTTGTATCAGAGCCGAGGGCTACAGCACAAACAAAACCCTCTTTTGTGATAACCGCAGAATTTACATCAAAAAATTCGCCCAAAATCTTAGTATTTTCTGACAAATTTATGTAATCAATGTATTCCAAATCTTTGTTTCTGCTTAAAATTTCGTATTCAACACCGTCAGTTATTTTTGAAATTCCTGCTGCCTGATGCGAATTTGCACCGCAAGATAAAGATTCAATATTATTTATTTCAATTGTTTCCATAAATATCCTCGCTAACGTTGAAATTTTATCACGAATACATTGACCGTACAAGTTAATAATGCATAATATTCTTGCAAAAATTGTATGTCTTTTATATAATTTAATTAAGATTAGAGATATTTTTTCAAGAGGTTATTATGGCGGATAAAATTAGTGACAATGTAGGGAAGAAAATAGTTGAAGCGTTAAGAATGCAAAATCAGCCCGTTGAGGAAGAACCTGTCAGTGTTCCGGCGGAAGAAACCATTATTGAAGAACCTCAAAAAGTTATTGAACCTCAAATTGAAGGCGAAACTTTTGAACCGGTGTTTAACGAAACACATGATACCGATGATGCTAAAATAACTCTTGATATAAGTTCTATTTTGAACAATAATCCTGCTCCGGATATTGATAATATTTTCCAAAATACTCTTAATCAAAATCTCGGCGGAGTAAACCCTGCTGATGTTAAAGCTGATTTTGATTATCCTAATAATGTTGCAATTTTAACTCATCTGATTTCAAAACTTCCGTCAGGTGTTTCTAAACAAACAGGTGCTCTGATTATCCGTCAGACAATGGAAGCTCTCGGTATCCCGATGAAATCCGTTATCAGAGAGGCACAACAGGTTCAGGAAGCGCTGACTTCAAAAGCAAGAGATTGCCAGAAAAATATTATTGAATACAAAAAACAGATTTCAATACTTGAAATTAAGGGTATGCAGTATCAAAAACAAGCCGTTTCAATGAACGACGTAATCAATTTATTTTTGAATACAGGCGTTTAAATTACTTACTCCCGTAAGAGAACAAATCCTGAATTTCACCCTTAATCATTTCATCAACGGATTTTAATTCGGTGTCAATTTCCTGTAATCTTGTCTGAATTTCTTCTTTTTGAAGCGCCAAAGATTCTTCAAGAAGCTTGAATTTATATTGTCTTTCCTGCAGGCGTTTGGAAATTAAAGAGTCCGATTCGTAATCGGTGCCGACCTGCATAAGTTCGTTAGTCGATTTTTGAGCGGCTGCAATTCCTTTGGTAATCAACAATAACTGAAATTGCAGATTGGATCTTTCCATCCTTAACTGTCGTCTTTGAATTGTTGCTACCAGTAATCCCATTTTCCACTACCTTTTCTGATCTAAATTGGAACCTTTCAGGAAGTTATGGTCAGAATTTTCGGCGATTAACTGTTCCATTTTTTGGAGTTGATGCTGATGATAGTTAAGCCTGTACTGAGCCATTTTTAACTTCTTTTTGATTGTCAGAAAATCTTTTATACCTTCAACTATAGATGCGGACATTGTTTTTAACGGATTAGTCCTTATTATATAGTTTTTTGTGTACAACAGAAAGTCTAAAAGTCTTCTGAGGTATAGTTCTAAAGATTCTTGGAACATTATTAATCCTTACACTTTAGACCTACATGTATTTAAAAACATACCAAGCACATAAATTGCTAAATTTTCAATTTTACCTGTTACATTTCTTTACATGAAAAGTCCATGAGTATTCACTACTAAATATTATACGGACAAAATTAAAAAAATCTTTAATTAATATAAATTAGAATATTAAACAGAGTTTGCAGGGTGCAATTTTTTGTACCAATATCTTGACATAAGCGTGTAGTTATAATACCTTAATAAAGGTATTGTTTACATTTACAACTAAATATAACCAATTCTATAAAATTTTATGCGGGCATGTGGTGGAATGGTAGACACGCTAGTCTTAGGAACTAGTGCTAACGCGTGGGAGTTCGAGTCTCTTCATGCCCATTTTTTCTAATTTGGCGATTTCGACGAGAGGTTGAAACGCCTTTTTTATTGTTATTATTATATTTTCGCCGTTATAAGAAAAGTTCGAACACAACATTTTTAATAATTCTCGCTTTTTCGAGTTCGAAAGTTTTGTAGGGTGCAATTATTTGCACCGGCATTATTTATCATCAATTGATTTCATATAGATTTCTTCTATAAGAACCACTACAAGTGCAGCGATGGCAGGTGCAAAGATTACACCGATTATGCCGAGGAATTTTGCCGCCAAAAATATGAATAAAAATACCAAAAGCGGATGGATGTTTAGTAACTTGCTAAACATCAGCGGTCTGACAAAATTGTTTTCAATAAGTTGTGCCACGCCGAATATCAAAGCGGTGAGCAGTAATGTAACAGGTCCGTATTTGAAAACCGCTATTAAGCAGATAAAGAACGCTATTGTCGGCCCGACAACCGGAACAATATCAAACAATGCCGATAATAACCCTAAAAGTAATGCGTAATCGACTTTTAATATTAAAAGACCAATTGTTACAACGACTCCGATACTCGCCATAGTTACAAGCTGTGCGACAACATAACCACCGATTTTTAATGAAATCGTATCATAAATCTCTGATGTTCTTTTTCGCATCGGAACAGGAAAAAGTTTCAGGCAGGACTCTTTAACTTTATCTTTATCAACCATAAAATAGTAAACAATAAGTATTGAAACAAGAAAATATACAAACGCAGAGCCGATATTTTTCCCGAAGTTTATGGTTTCCGATAAAAGTTTTGTTGAAAAACTGCCTGCAGAGGTTATCATTCCGCTTATATCAATGTTTTCCAGATTGCTTTTATTCAAAAACGGCATAATAAATTTTTTTATAAATTCATCAAGCAGAGGGAATGAATTTGCAAAAGATTTCACTTCGTTTGCTCCGAGAATCAGTAACGGAACAAATAAAAGTATCAAAAGCAAAAGGGAACAAAGAATTACCAGCGCACTTGCCGTTGCCCGTGACATTCTTTTTGAAAGTTTTTGTACCAACGGCTCCATTGAACAGGCAATGACAAATGATGCGAAAAACATTACGGCAATATCCGGAATTTTTGATATGAAAATCAGCATTAAAATTGTTGCTATTGCGAATAAAACATTTTTGGGTGTTAAATATTTTTGTGTAAATGCTGCAAACATTTTTATCTCCTTTAAAATTTATCCGGTTTTATATTAGCATATTTTAAAATATAATGTAAGGCTGTTCGGGATAAAATTATAAATTGTGGTATTATAATTTTATGAAACAGATATTATTGTTTTTTATAAAACTTTATCAATGGTTTTCAAAGTTTACTCCGCCTGTATGCAGGTTTACACCGACGTGTTCCGAGTATATGAAACAGGCAATTATAAAATACGGCGCAATAAAAGGATTATGGCTCGGGGTTAAACGAATTTGCAGATGTCATCCGGGTAACCCCGGCGGATATGATCCTCTCCCTTAATGAAGCATTTCAATTAATTTTTTGTGGATTTTAACGTTATGAACCCTTACATAATCAACGTTTTCATTAATTAAAATGCTATTTAACGCAAGAGTGTATAAATCTTTTTCTTCGTTTGAGGTATTTGGCATATTTAAAAGTGATTTTCTTGAAACTCCGAGCATAATTGGACAATTTAGCGTTTGAAATTCTTTCCATCTTTTTAAAATCTCAAAATTCTGCTCTCTTGTTTTTCCAAAGCCGATTCCCGCATCAATAATTATATTCTCTTTTTTTATCCCTATTGAAATTGCATAATCAATTTTATTTTTGAGAGATTTAAAAATATCATCCATAATATTATCGTATTGCGGATTATCCTGCATATTTTCAGGTTTTCCCTGACTGTGCTGAATAATAATTTTTAACCCATGTTTTGCAACAATATCTGCTATATTTTTATCAAAATCAAATCCTGAAACATCGTTTATAATTGAAATTCCAAGACCTGCGCATACATCTGCAACCTCACTGTTTCTGGTATCAATGCTGATTGGCACGGTAATTTTATTCTTGTTTATGTAGTTTAAAACGGGAATAATTCGTTTTAACTGCTCATCTGCGCTGACTTCTTTTGAGCCGGGTTTTGTTGTTTCCGCACCGATATCAATAATATCAGCACCGTCGTTTATGAGTTCATTGAGGTGCTTAATTGCATCTTCAACATTAAAGTATTGTCCCCCGTCGGAAAACGAATCAGGTGTAACATTCAAAATTCCCATAATTTTTGTTTTTGAAGGAGGTTTTTGTGCAAGTTTTTCTTCAATTACTAATCCCAAATCTTTTAAGCCAAACGGCTGAAACTGAAGTTTTTGCGCAATAGTACGAAGTTGAGAAATATTTCCTCCCAAAATACAATCAGAATTTTGAATTTCTCCCGTTATGACAAGTTTATGCGTTGCACAGTCCGCACCGACAGAGAGCGCAAGCTGTTTTATGATATTGCCCTGTGCAGAAGTTACGTTAAAAATTTTGAAATTATGATACTCAAATTTTTCTTTACCCTTAAATGCGTAAGACTTGTCATAGCCGATGTTTATGAGTTCCTGCTCTAAATCAGTTTCTGTTATTTTTTTTATTAAAAAATCGTGCATAGAATAAATCTAGCACGATTTTTTTATTATTTCAATTTTATATTTTATGCTGCCATATCAAGTTTTTCTTTGAGGTCTGCAACGGCAATTTTACCGTTTTTGGATGCTTCGCTCAGACCGGAAATCAGGACAAACACTGCGGTAACCGCACCAAACGCACCTGTAAGTTTTTTAGTGATAGGACTTTTGATAATCGGACCGATAAATTTGGCATTTTCAAGAGGTTTCAATTTAGCCATTGCAAACTTGCTGAATCGTTTTGTATCTCTGACGAGTTTTGCCCACATACCTGTTGCAATTTCATTATTTTGAGCGGCTAATTTGTGGGTTTTAATAATTCTGTCGTACATATTGCGAAGCATTGTGCCTCTTGATGTTCCGACATGGGCAGTAACCCCTGCCGCACCGACGCCGACTGCAACTTCCTGTGTTTGCTGGCGTCTTTGCATTCTTTGTTCAGGCGTTAAATTACTATCAAAATGTATTTGACTTACTGTCATTACCATTATGCTTCACCGCTTTCTTGTTCGGATTTTTCTACTGCTTTGGCATAAGCGCTTGCAGCACCTGCACCGACACCTAAACCTGTTGCGGTTTTAGCGGTTGCCTTGTCAAATACTTCTTCACTCTTGAACGGATTTAACTTTTTAAAGAAGTCTTTTACAGTTTTTATAATTGTTTTTGCTGTATTAACTATTTTTTGTCCGTGTTCTTTACCGAAAATTTTTCTTGCAAAGTCTGCAGCGTAGTGTTTCAAACTGCCAAAGCCTTTGGCTGCATATTCAGCCATCGGCTCAAAGCCGGAAATTGCGCTTTTTACCATTTTATTGCTTGCAAGTTTGTTGAATGTGTTTTTACCGCAGGTTGCACTTGCAATTGTTGCACATGCTACCGTAAAGCCGGCAATTAAGGCATCTGTTACAACATTTGCCGCTTTTAAAAATTTCTTCATTCCGCCCGGTAATCTGTTATCGTCAATCAAACCTTCAATTTCGCGTTTTTGCTGTTCAAAATATTCCCTGTCGTCTTCAAAAGCTTGTCTGTCATTTCTCCGGAAAGAAACCTTTTGAAGATTCGTATTCATTGATACCGGTTGAACTGTCAACATATTATTTCTCCACACTATTTATATATTACTGTTTGCACTTAATAAAAACGCAGAAAATAATTTTTGCTACCATGCTTTACAAATTGTTACATTCCTACTCCTACATTATTTCACATGATAATTTGTTTGTAAAGTGTTTTTCGGCAAAAATAATACAATTTTATTAATTAAATTTTGACCCCTGATAAGTATTTCTTTTCAAAAATTCTGCATCAATTTTATTTAAGCAGTCAAGTTTTGCCCCAAGCCATCTCGGAACAATCAAAGTCTTGCGAAACCCGTTTCCTGCAAGACGGTGAATTGTCGTCTCGGGCGGTAAAATTTCAAGAAAATCGCAAACCAAACTGACGTATTCATCCTCGCTCATAAAATCAATTTCTTTATTTTCGTACATTTGCGCTAATTTTGTGCCCTGCAAAGCGCAGAGCATGTGAATTTTTATTCCGTCAATTTTTAAATCAGCAAGTCTTTGCGCAGTCTGTAAAATCTCATCTCTGGTTTCCCACAAACCTAAAATTACATGCACACAAACATTTATTCCTTTTTCTTTGGTCTTTTCATAGGCTCTCAAAAAACATTCGTAATCGTGCCCTCTGTTTATTTTGAGCAAAGTCTTATCATGGCTTGACTGTAAACCGTATTCAACCCATGTGTAATAATCTTTTGAAATATCTGAAATCAAATTCAGTTTATCCTCATCAACACAATCAGGACGTGTGCCGATGGAAATTCCGACTACATCAGGATGGCAAAGTGATGATTTATAGATTTTTTCAAGTTCATCAACCGGTTTATAAGTGTTTGTGTATGCCTGAAAATAGGACATAAATTTTTGCGCTTTAAATCTGGCAGAAAGTGTTTTTATTCCTTCATTAACTTGTTTTTCTACGGATAATAAATTTGAATGAGCCTGTGAAAAACTGCCCGAGTCGTCACAAAAAATACAACCGCCTTTAGATATTGTACCGTCACGGTTTGGGCAGGAAAATCCTGCATCAATGGTTATTTTATAAACCTTTGCGCCGAAACGGTTTTTCAAATATGCACTAAACTGGTTGTATCTTTTGTCGGTATTGTTGAACATTTTTATTAAAAGGCACTGAGGCAATAAGTGAATAAGGCAATAAGACCGTTTCAAAAATAAATTATTTTCAATATTGAACTTTATTGACAATATCAATAATCCGTAAAGAACTTATTGCCCCATAAAACTACTTATTCTCTTCATCATAAATCGGATAAACATAGTGTTCGCCACACTCAGGGCAAACAACTTCCTGTTGTTTTCCGTCTTCTACCTGTGCAACTTCAAATAAACATTTGCATCCTGATTGAACGCATCTTATAGCCAAAGTAGGTCTGATTAATCTTGCCATAATTTCCCTCCTGTTTGAGTAAATAATAGCACATTTTTGGTTTTAAGTCCATAAATTTACCCCGCAGGGATTAAAACTCCTGCTTGTACATTTCATCATCCCAGTATTCAAGTTCAATTTTGCCAACTACGACAGTGTCGCCGTTTTGGATACCGATGCGCTTTAGTTCGTCAATTATACCCATTGCACGCATCGTGTTTTGAAGCCTGATAACTTGTTCGGTGTTTCGGGTGTTTATGACCTGAGAAATCCTTATAATCTTTCCGCCGTCAACGATATAAGTATTTTTGTCCGCCTTATAAACTTCCCAATAACTGTCGTCGTTGTTTGTTGCTTCCAAATCTTCCTCTACAACGTAGTCACTGACAGGTTTCGGGATGGTATCAACTCTGCGTTCAAGTTCGTTTTTAATATCTTCTAACCCCTCGCCTGTTACGGCAGAAATAGGGTAAACGTTTTCTAAACCTGCATTTTTAAATTCTTTTTTTAGTTCATCTAATCTTTCATGTTCTATTGCATCAATTTTATTTATCGCAGTAATTTGAAACAAGTCAGCTAGTTTTTGCGAATATTTTTCAAGTTCGTTATTTATAATTTTGTAATTTTCAAGCGGATTTTCTTCTGTTCCGTCAACGATATGCAGCAAGAAACGGCATCTTTCAACGTGGCGCAAAAAGTCGTGACCTAAACCGACACCATCTGATGCACCCTCAATTAACCCCGGAATATCAGCGATTACATAGGCATCATGGTCGTGTTTTTTGACTACACCCAAATTCGGGATAATCGTAGTGAACGGATAATCGGCGATTTTGGGTTTGGCAGATGATACTCTGCTTATGAAGGTCGATTTGCCGGCATTTGGCATACCCAATAAACCCACATCTGCGATAAGTTTGAGTTCAAGCTGCAGATTTCTTTCTATCCCAGGCTCTCCCGGTTCGCAATATTGAGGCGCACGGTTTTGCGGGGTGCAAAAATGAATGTTCCCTCTACCGCCTCGTCCGCCTTTTGCAACCAGCACCTGCTGTTCGTGAGTGGTTAAATCCGCAATAATATTGCCTGTTTTCAAGTCTTTTACAACCGTTCCGACAGGAACTTTTATATATAAATCTTTAGCGCTTTTGCCGTGCATACTCTTTTTGAACCCGTTTTCACCCGCTTCGGCTTTAAAAACG
>JAEEGL012961476.1_pt1 | contig 10015 bp, 6 predicted proteins | sample 9134231 | NCBI WGS metagenome assembly JAEEGL01 (sample SAMN16246548, study PRJNA631951) | gut metagenome | biome: gut microbiome; feature: rumen; material: fiber-attached | host: Bos | place: Iran: Karaj | collected 2018-10 | reverse complement strand
TGGTTATGGGCTATATATATATGCAAACGGCCAGCCCCTGACGGGCTGGCCATTAAGGCTCTAGCCTGTGCGCCAGAAATCGAAGTTGCTGTCCCCGTCGCGTCAAGAAGGGTAGCGCTACCTTTGCCCTATCGGTAGCGTGACCTTTGCCTGCCGTGTCCGCGGCGGGGCTTTGCCGTGGCATGAAACGGCTTGAACGCGGCAAATTGCGGACACGCGGGACGCATGCCGCCACACTTTTGCCAATGAGCTTTTGACATGATTAAGAGGCTCTAAATCTCGTTAATCCAGTAAATCCTGTCAAATAATCCGTCGCGTCTCTGCGCGAATGGAGCGGCAGGGGACTGGATGTCTGGGGCTTGAATGGATATGACTGGCGGGTTTGGGGCGCGGCTGAATCTCGCCATGTTCCCGAATCTTATGGTATAATGTCGCAAAACATCGAGAAAGGAAGATTCGCCATGAAGGAACTCACGCTTGCACCTCTCCCCTACGCCGATGACGCGCTTGAGCCGGTTGTGTCGGCCAAGACGGTTTCGTTTCACTACGGCAAGCATCATGCCGGATACGTGAAGACGCTGAACGGACTTGTCGCCGGCACGAAGTACGAGGGTCTTTCCCTTGAAGATGTGATTTCCGCTTCGCGCGAAGCAGGTGACGCGGCGGTCTTCAACAACGCGGCGCAGATATGGAACCATGACTTCTACTGGGCTTCGCTTTCTCCCGAGGGCAAGGGCGGGGAGCCGTCAAAGGAGCTTCTGTCCGCCATTGAATCGGCCTTTGGCTCGCTTGACGCCTGCAAGGACGCTTTGGCGGACGCGGCGGTAAAGCGCTTTGGAAGCGGTTGGGCGTGGCTTGTCGCGAAAGGCGGGAAGATCGTCGTGGAAAGCACCTCGAACGCGGAAACTCCTGCCGGCGCCAGTGGCGTCAAGCCGCTCCTCGTGATCGACGTCTGGGAGCATGCATACTACCTTGACTGGCAGAACCTGCGCGCGGCGTACGTAAAGGCGGTTGTCGAAAGCCGCTTGAACTGGGCTGCGGCATCTGCGCGTTACAAGTAGCGCAGTACTAGCGTCAGGGTCGGCGATTGCCCTCGCCATCCGTCCTTTGTCCCTCAGTTTCACGCAGAGGGAACGAATCCTTCTTTATCGTTGAGAAAGGACTCGTCCGCTGTATGAGAACGGGAAAATGGGGATTTTATGAAAAGACAATGGCTATCGGCTGTTTAGGCAATTTACGCGGAGGCTTCGATTTGCTAAGATAGTGGCGATATGAAAGAAGCGTTTGCCTATGTGATCGGACTTGGAGCGGCGGTGATGATGCCTGTGATCTTCACCGTGCTAGGCGTTCTCATCGGAGTCAGGTTCCAGAAGGCCCTTAAGTCGGGCCTGCTGATAGGCGTTGGCTTCGTGGGTCTGGGCGTCGTGACGGCGCTTCTCACGTCGAATCTCGGTCCTGCGCTAAAGGGCATGACCGAGCTTTACGGTCTGAACCTTCCGTTCTTCGACCTTGGCTGGCCGGCTGCCGCGGCCGTCGCGTATTCGTGCGCTGTCGGCGCGTTCATAATACCGGTCTGCCTCGGAGTCAACGCGCTCCTTCTCGCGGTCGGCGCGACGCGCACGGTGAACATCGACCTCTGGAACTACTGGCACTTCGCGTTTCTGGGAGCCATGGTGTACTTCGAGACGGAATCTCTGCCGTGGGCGTTCTACGCGGCGGTCGTCCTGTACGTCATAACGCTCTGCATGGCCGATTTCACGGCAAAGGGCTTCCAGTCCTACTACAAGGACATGGAGGGCGTGTCCATCCCCCAGCCTTTCTGCCAGAGCTTCACGCCGTTCGCAGTTGCGGTCGGCTGGCTTCTCGACCGCATTCCCGGCTTCTCCAGGCTCGACATCGACGCCGAGGGCCTGAAGCGCAGGTTCGGCATTCTCGGCGAGCCGCTTTTCCTTGGCGTCGTCATCGGATGCGGCATCGGCGCGCTTGGCTGCGACTCGTGGCGCGCCGTGGCCGACTCGGTGCCTTCGATACTCAAGCTCGGCGTAACGGTCGGGGCGGTGATGGAGCTTATACCTCGCATAACCGCGCTGTTCATCGAGGGCCTCAAGCCGATATGCGAGCAGACGCGCAGCTTTGTCGAGAGGCGCTTTGCGGGGCTGAAGGGGCTTTCGATCGGCATGAGCCCCGCACTCGTCATCGGCCATCCGACGACGCTTGTTGTGTCCATACTTCTCATGCCCGTAATACTGTTCCTCTCCATATTCCTGCCGGGCAACAAGTTCCTGCCGCTGGCGTCGCTCGCGGGCCTGTTCTACCTTTTCCCGTGCGTCCTGCCGATAACGAAGGGGAACGTCCCGAAGACGTTTGCGGTGGGACTCGTCGCGCTTGTCGCCGGACTTGTCTTCGTCACGAACCTGACGCCTGCGTTCACGAAGGCGATAGCGGCCGCGGAGTGCGACGGAATCTCCGTGCCGGCGGGCTTCGAGGGCGGCGCGGCGCTGGACTTCGCCTCGGCGTTCTGGTGCTGGGCGATCTATCACCTTACGGTCACGCTCAAGTGGGCAGGAGCGGTTGGCGCGGGTCTGCTTGCGCTCGGGATGTGCGCAGTCAACTGGCTGAGGATAAGGAGGGCGAGATGATAGCGTTGGTTCTTGCGGCGGCGATATGCAACGCCGAGGTGTGTCCAGAGAGGCAGAACGACTTCTGCTGGGAGAACGACAAGTTCGGCATGCGGGCCTACGGGCCAGGCGAGTACCACAAATGGTCGGGATTTGACGTCTTCAACAAGGCGGCGGGCGCCGAGGCGACGTGCAGCTACGTGCTGCACAACCACGACAAGTGCGACAACTGGCATGAAACGCCATACAAGGGAATCATCGACAACTACACTATGGGCGCGTCGCGCGGCGTAGGCGGAATCGCCTTCTGGGGCGACGGCGAGTGGAAGACCTATGCGGACTGGGAGAGCTGCCGGGTCATCACGAACTGCGACGAGCGCTGCGAATTCGAGCTCGTGTATCCAGCGTTTGCGGCTGTCGGGAAGATGACGTGCCATGTCACGCTCAGGCGAGGCGAGAGGTTCTTCCGCAACGACGTCAGCTTCGAGCATCCGGAGCGCTTTCGCGATGATTTCCGTGTTGGCCCTGGGATCGACCTCGACCCTGGTCGCGGCCACAAGGGAGTGCTCGTCGACGAGGAGGGGCTCGTGTCGCTCTTCGAGGACGCAAAGGGCGCAAACGGCTCCACGATGGAGGCGATTCTAGTCGCGCCAGGCGTGAAGGTCGAGGCGATGACCGACCGGATGAACTGCAGGGTCCTCGCGTTCAACAAGCCCAGCTTCACCTATTGGGCCGGCGCGGCGTGGTCCAAGGCCGGCGAGATAACCACGCCTGAGGCGTGGTTAAAGGCCGTCATGGATTTCCGCGCAAAGGCCGACGGAGAGCTTAAGCCACAAAAGAAAAGGAAAGACAAATGAACATGATTGCGATAATGCTTGCGACAACTGTCAACTGCGCCGTGCAGACGGCGTGTCATCCGTCGGACGTCAGGCACTACGACACGACGACGCTCCGCGAGCGTTTCGTCATGGAGAAAGTGATGGTGCCGGACGAGATAAACCTGACATACACGATGTACGACCGCATTGTGTACGGCGGTGCCATGCCCGTCGCGAAGACCCTGGCGCTTGAGGCGGTGGCGCCGCTGAAGGCGAAGAGCTTCCTCGACCGCCGCGAGCTTGGCGTAATCAACGTCGGCGGAACTGGCGTCGTGACCGTCGACGGCGAGGACTACGAGCTGGAGTTCAAGGAGGCGCTCTACGTCGGCCGCGGCAAGAAGTCCGTCTCGTTCCGCTCGCTGGACGCCGCGAAGCCGGCGAAGTTCTACCTCAATTCCGCTCCGGCGCACAGGGAGTACGCGACTCAGCGGGTCACCAGCGACCCGGACTGCCCGAAGCCCGGCTACACTGTCGGCAACTGCATTAAGGCGGGCAGGATGGCGGAGTCCAACGACCGCGTCATAAACCAGCTCATCGTCGGGCCCGTGCTCGAGAGGAAGAAGGGCGGCGGATGCTGCCAGCTTCAGATGGGCCTTACCGAACTCATGCCCGGCAGCGTGTGGAACACCATGCCGCAGCATGTGCACGGGCGGCGCATGGAGGTGTATTTCTACTTCAACGTGCCGGAAGGGCAGTCCATATGCCATCAGATGGGCGAGCCGCAGGAGCAGCGCCTTGTATGGCTGCGCAACGAGCAGGCAATCACCGCGCCTGAATGGAGCGTCCATTCCGCCGCCGGAACGTCCAACTACATGTTCATATGGGGAATGGGCGGGGAGAACCTCGACTACGGCGACATGGACAAGGTAGACGCGGCGGAAATGCGGTAGACGAAAGGGGGGAACGAGATGATAACCTACGATCTTTCGGGCAGAACGGCACTTGTGACCGGGTCGAACCGCGGCATCGGCAAGGCCATGGCGGACGCGCTGGAGGAGGCCGGCGCCAAAGTGGTGCGCACGTCGTCCAGCGACTGCGACCTTTCCGACAGAAAGGCCGTGTATGCGTTCGTCGAACGCGTGAAGGGCGAGCACCAGATAGACATACTCGTGAACAACGCGGGCATGATTCTCAGAAAGCCGGCCGCGGAGCATCCGGACGAGTGGTGGGACAAGGTGATGTCCGTGAACGTCGACTCGCAGTTCATTCTCGCCCGCGAATTCGGCAGGGACATGGTAGCGCGCGGCTTCGGCAAGATCGTCTTCACCGCGTCGCTGCTGACGTTCCAGGGCGGGATCACCGTGCCCGGCTACGCGGCGTCGAAGGGCGCCGTAGGCCAGCTCGCGAAGGCGCTGGCGAACGAATGGGCTCCCAAGGGCGTGAACGTGAACGCCATCGCGCCTGGCTACATCGCGACGGACAACACCGCGGCGCTCAGGGCGGACCCAGTCCGCTCCCGCCAGATACTTGAGCGGATACCTGCCGGGCGCTGGGGCGAGGCGTCGGACATTGCGGGGGCGTGCGTGTTCCTCTGCTCGCCTGCGTCCGACTACATCAACGGCATCGTCCTGCCAGTCGACGGCGGCTGGCTGGCCCGCTAGCCGCGCAGACTCACGCAGGATATGAAAGGCGATTGCCCGTGACGTTACATTAATTGTAATTATAACGGGCAAAGACGCCTTGAAGTGCTTTTGGCATGTGTTGTGCAGTTGCGGAACGAAGAAAAGGAACAGAAAAGATGAGCCAGCAAAGCACATGCGACCGACAGCAGGGACTGTATCGAAGCGAATATGAACACGACGCGTGCGGCGTGGGAATGGTGGCGAACCTCTCGGGAGAGGCCAGCCACGAGATCGTCGTCTCCGGCATGACGATACTGAAGCGGCTCATGCACCGCGGCGCCACCGGCAACGATCCGGAGACGGGCGACGGCGCAGGCCTGCTGATGAAGATTCCCCGCGCCTTCTTCCGCAAGGTCGCCAAGGACGCGTTCAGGGGCAGGCCCGACGCCCAGGCCTTCGGCGTGGCGATGGTGTTCGGCGGCGAGGGCGAAGAGAAGGCGATCGAGTCCGCCGTGCGGTCCGAGGGCTGCGAAGTGCTCGGCTGGCGCGACGTCCCGACGAACCCTGGCGCAGTAGGCCGCGATGCGCGCGCGGTCATGCCGCGCATAAGGCAGCTTTTCATCGGCGCGCCGGAAGGCGCGGCCGCAGCGCCGGACGACCCCGCCTTCGAGCGTCGCCTGTATGTCGTAAGGCGCCTTGTGGAGAAGGCCGCGAAGAGCGCATATGTCTGTTCCTGCTCTTCGCGCACCGTCGTATACAAGGGCCTTCTTCTCGCAACGCAGATCGAGAGTTTCTATCCGGACCTCTCGGACCCCGATTTCGTCTCTCCGTTCGCAATCGTCCACCAGCGCTACTCGACGAACACATTCCCCTCCTGGGAGCTCGCGCATCCGTTCCGCGCGATCGCCCACAACGGCGAGATCAATGCGCTCAAGGGCAATCTCGTCGCCCTTGCCGCGCGCGAGTCGTCGCTTTCGTCGCCTCTTTTCGGGGACGACATCGGCAAGATACTCCCCGTAGTGCGCGAGGGACAGAGCGACTCCGCGTCGCTGGACAACATGTTCGAGCTTCTCGTCGCCGCAGGCCGCGACGCGCCTCATGCGATGATGATGCTCGTTCCGCAGGCCTGGGGCGCAAAGTACCACATGGGCAGCGACGTCAGGGCGTTCTACGAGTACCACTCCGCGCTCATGGAGCCGTGGGACGGGCCGGCGGCTGTCGCGTTCACCGACGGCATAGGCCTCGGCGCCGCGCTTGACCGCAACGGACTGCGGCCGGCGCGCTGGACGCTCACTAGCGACGGACTCTTCGTCCTCGCCTCGGAGACGGGCGTTCTGGACATTTCGCCCGACCGCGTCCTGCGCCGCGGCCGCCTCGGGCCCGGCACGATGCTCTGGCTCGACCTCGGCACACATCGCCTGATGGAGGACTCCGAGCTCAAGACCCTCTACGCTCGCCGCAGGCCGTATCGCCGCTGGGTGAAGGAGAACCACATCCCCGTAACCGGCCTCTTCACCGAAATCGTCCCTTCGAAGGTTCCGGGCGACCTCGGGCGCGAGCAGGCGAGCTTCGGCTACACGCTTGAGGACGTCGAGCTCATCCTGCGCCCGATGGCCGAGACCGGCCGCGAGCCCGTCGGCGCGATGGGCAACGACGCGGCCCTCGCCTGCCTCTCGAAGAAGCCGCGCATCCTCTTCGACTACTTCCACCAGCTTTTCGCCCAGGTGACCAACCCGCCAATCGACCCGATACGCGAAGAGCTCGTCATGTCGATTATGACGTACATCGGCAATCTGGGCAACATCCTCGCCGAGACGCCCGAGCACGCGCACCTCGTCAAGATGACGCGTCCCGTGCTGACCGACGACGAGCTCGGCCGCATCCGCAAGGTGCCCGACTTTCCTGCGAAGACGCTTTCGATGTACTTCGAGGGCGGCCTCGGCGCCGCGCTCTCCGCGCTCTCCGACGCGGCTCTCAAGGCTGTCCGCGAAGGCGCGAAGATCGTGATTCTGAGCGACAGGGCCGCCGAAGCGGACGCGTCGGGACGCCTCCGCATTCCCTCGCTTCTAGCGGTCGCCGCGGTGAACAAGGCGCTCGTCGAAGCGGGCGTTCGCCCGTCGGTCGGCATAGTGGTCGAGTCCGGCGAGGTCCGCGAAGTGCACCACTTCGCCCTCCTTCTCGGCTTCGGCGCGACCGCGGTCAACCCGTACCTCGCGCTTGAGACCGTCTCCGAGATCGGCAGGGGCGACGCGGTCAAGGCCGCAGCGAACTACGTGTCGGCGGTCTGCAGGGGCCTCATGAAGATCATGTCGAAAATGGGCATCTCGACCCTTCGGTCGTACCGCTCGGCTCGCATCTTCGAGGCCGTCGGGCTCGGGCCGAAGATCATGCGCGACTACTTCGGCGGCGTCACGTCGCCCGTCGGCGGACTTGAGCTTGAGGACATCGAGGCTATCGTGTCCGGAAACGCGGCCTATTCCGACTCCGTGCGGCCTGGCGGCGAGTACAGGCTTCGCATAGGCGGCGAGGAGCATCTCTGGACTCCCCAGCGCGTCACCGACTTCCGCGAAGCCGTCCGCCGCGACGACTACGCCCGCTTCAGGCGCTACACCGACTCCATCGACCGCGAGAGCGGCGTCACCATCCGCTCTCGCCTTGGCTTTGTCGCCACCGGACGGCAGGTTCCCGTCGAAGAGGTCGAGGGCGTCGATTCCATCGTGCGCCGCTTCGTCGGAGGCGCGATGTCGCTCGGCTCGCTCTCTCCCGAGGCCCACGAGACAATCGCGCTCGCGCTGAACGGGCTCGGCACGATGTCCAACTCGGGCGAGGGCGGAGAGAACTCCGAGCGCTTCGGCACCGACCGCAACAGCGCCATCAAGCAGGTCGCGTCCGGCCGCTTTGGCGTCACAATCGAGTATCTCAGGTCCGCGAAGGACCTGCAGATCAAGCTGGCCCAGGGCGCGAAGCCTGGCGAAGGCGGCCAGCTTCCCGCGCACAAGGTCAACGAGTTCGTCGCGCGCCTGCGTCACGCGAAGCCCGGCATGACGCTCATCTCGCCGCCGCCTCACCACGACATCTACTCGATCGAGGACCTCGCCCAGCTCATCTACGACCTTAAGTGCGCCAATCCCGCTGCGCGTGTCTCCGTGAAGCTCGTCTCCGAGGCCGGCGTCGGCACGATCGCCGCGGGCGTCGCCAAGGCCCACGCCGACGTAGTGGTCGTCTCCGGCTTCGACGGCGGCACGGGCGCCGCGCCTCTCTCGTCTATGAAGCACGCCGGGCTTCCGTGGGAGCCGGGCCTTGCTGAGGCCCACCAGACGCTTCTTAAGAACAACCTGCGCGGCGCGGTGAAGCTTCAGGTCGACGGCCAGATCCGCACCGGACGGGACATCGTAGTCGCCGCGATGCTCGGCGCTGACGAGTTCGCATTCGGCACCTCCATGCTCGTCTCGCTTGGCTGCGTCCAGTGCAGAAACTGCAACCTCGACTGCTGCCCGGTCGGCATCGCGACCCAGAAGAAGGAGCTTCGCTGCAAGTTCGCCGGCAAGCCTGAGCATCTCCAGCGCTACTTCCGCTTCCTGGCAGAAGAGGTGCGCGAGATTCTCGCGTCTTTGGGCCTCAAGTCCCTTGCCGAGGCGCGGGGCCGCGCGGACCTGCTTTCGTCCGTCGACAGCCGGTTCGACTTCTCCGACCTCCTGGCGCACGGCAAGCAGCCGGCGGAAGCCGCGTCCCTCCAGTCCGACGCCGTCGCGCGCAAGGCCGAAGCCAAGGCCAACTACGACGAGCGCGAGCTTATACCTGCCGCGGCGAAGGGCGAGACCGTCCTTTCGCGCCAGATCGCGAACCGCGACCGCTCCGTAGGCGCGGCGCTTTCGGGCTGGCTCGTGGAGCATCCGGGAAGCGGGCTGACAGTGGACTTCACCGGCGTTGCGGGACAGTCCTTCGGCGCGTTTCTCGCCAAGGGCGTCACCTTCAATCTCCGCGGCGAGGCCAACGACTACGTCGGCAAGTCCCTTTCCGGCGGCGTCATCACGATTGCGCCGCCAGAAGCCGCCGCCGGCGCGGAGTTTCGCCCTGAGGAGAACGCCATCGCAGGCAACGTGATTGCATACGGCGCGACCTCAGGCTCGATTTTCGTCAACGGACTCGCCGGCGAGCGATTTGGCATCCGCAACTCTGGCGCGACACTTGTCGCCGAGGGCGTGGGCGATCACGGCTGCGAGTACATGACCGGCGGCGTGGTCGTCATTCTCGGACCTGTCGGCGTCAACTTCGCCGCGGGCATGACCGGCGGCGTCGCGTACGTATACGACGAGAAGGCCACGCTTGACCTCAACAGCAACCTGGACTCCGTGGACCTCTTCCCCGTCGAGCCCGATTCGGAGGACGAGCGGCAGCTCCTGGAGCTTCTGCGCGAGCACGTCAGGCGCACTGGTTCGTCCAAGGCGTCGCGCATCCTTGGCGACTGGACCAATCTGCGTCCGCGCTTCGCCAAGGTGTCGCCCACGGGCACTGCCGCATAGCCTGCCGGCCAATTGCGCTGTTGATTGACTTCGGACTTCAGACTTCGGACTTAAGAAAGTTCTGAAGTCCGAAGTCCGGAGTCTGAAGTCTTGTGCTGCAATTGGAGACAGAAGATAAGGCTAGGGGTCCCGTCATGGCCTTAACGTCTCAGCGTCTCTGCGTTGGACAAATAATGACAAGGCAAAGGTACTGGTTGGTAGCGTGACCTTCGTCCGTTCTGTCCGCGGCGGTTTCGGGGTGAGTGAACGGACCTTGCTCTGCCTGTGTACGAGGCGTTTCCTTACGGTGTACGCGGCATTCCCTAACGGTGTACGCGGCATCCCCTGCCTGTGTACGGAGTAGTTTTGACGTCACTTCAGTGGTGAAGTGACGTCAATATACCATTGAAGTGACGTCACTTCTATGGTGTAATGACGTCAAAACTCCCCCGTAC
>JAEEGL012621414.1_pt1 | contig 10015 bp, 7 predicted proteins | sample 9134231 | NCBI WGS metagenome assembly JAEEGL01 (sample SAMN16246548, study PRJNA631951) | gut metagenome | biome: gut microbiome; feature: rumen; material: fiber-attached | host: Bos | place: Iran: Karaj | collected 2018-10 | reverse complement strand
TTCTGCGGCCGGGACAATATGGAAGTATCTGTCTTCGGTACTCCGGACCGGATCCTTCTTGTTTCCCGCTTTGACAATCTTGGCAAAGGAGCGTCCGGCGCTGCGATTCAGAGCATGAATCTTGTCCTTGGGGCAGAAGAATCCCTCGGCCTGATCACTGAATAACCCGGATGGATTAAGATGGAAGAAGTACGCATACAGCCGATGACCGTTGAGGATTATAATGACGTCCGTGCATTATGGATGACGATCCGCGGTTTCGGCATCCGCACGCTGGATGATTCTCCCGCGGACATCCGGCGGTTTATTCTCCGCAATCCCACCACGAGCGTTGTGGCCCGGGTCGGAAACCGTATCGTCGGTTCCATCCTTTGCGGCTCGGACGGACGCCAGGGAGCACTGTATCATGTCTGCGTCGCAAAAGAATTCCGGCGCCGGGGAATCGGCACGAAAATGGTCGGATACTGCATGCAGCAGCTGAAGCTGATGGGTATCAACAGGGTTTCTCTGATTGCATTTACCGCCAACGACGCCGGAAATGCCTTCTGGAAGCAGATCGGCTGGACCCGGAAGACAGATGTGAATTATTACGAATTTGTCCTGAATCAGGAGAACATTACACAGTTTATAGGAGAAGACAGCAATGATTACTGAGATTGCGGGCGGCGCAACTGCCGCGAAAGGGTTCAGCGCCGCATGCTGCGCAGCGGGAATCAGGTACAGAGGGCGTACGGATATGGCCATGCTCTTCAGCAGCAGCGCGTGTTCCGCCGCAGGGGTTTTCACCTCAAACAGGGTGAAGGCCGCTCCGGTACTGTGGGACAGGGAAATCGTAATGTCCGGATCCCCTGTGCATGCAGTGGTCGTCAACGCCGGAATCGCCAACGCGGCCACCGGAAAGACCGGCCTCGAACTGTGCAGGAAAACAGCTGAAGCTGCCGGAAAGATCCTGAATGTTCCCGCTTCGTCTGTACTGATCGGCTCTACCGGAGTGATTGGGCCCAATATCCCGCTTGACAAAATCACCGCCGGCATCCATGACATGGCAGCGAAGCTGTCCGATACGCAGGAAGCCGGCACGGCCGCAAGCATGGCAATCATGACAACGGATACCGTGAACAAGGAAATCGCCGTAGCTTTTGATCTGCCCGCAGAAAGCGGAGAAGGTTCTGTTACCGTTCATCTGGGAGGAATGTGCAAGGGCTCCGGAATGATTCATCCCAACATGTGTACGATGCTCGCTTATCTCACGACCGACTGCGCCGTTTCCCCGGAGCTTCTCCAGCATGCGCTTTCCGATGTGGTGCAGGACACTTTCAATATGATTACTGTGGACGGGGATACCAGTACCAATGATACACTCCTGGTTCTTGCCAACGGTCTCGCTGCCAACAGGAGGATTGATACGGAGGATGAAAGCTACCGCATTTTCCGGGAAGCGCTGTTCAAAGTCTGCCGTGCGCTTGCAGTCAGAATGGCGGGGGACGGCGAAGGGGCCACGCACCTCGTTGAAATGCGTGTTTTCAATGCTGATTCCGTTGAAAACGCACGGGTTCTCGCCCGCTCTGTTGTCGGTTCCAGCCTTGTCAAAGCCATGATATTCGGCAAGGACGCCAACTGCGGACGTATCCTGTGCGCGCTTGGATATGCAGGTCCGGATTTTGATCCTGCAGCCATCGAACTTTATCTGCACGGCAGGGAGGAAACGCTTTGCTTCTACCGTGACGGCTGCGTACAGGATTTTGACGAGGAAAAAGCCGCCGCCATTCTTGCGGAAACGGAAGTCCGTTTCTCGTGTGATATGAAAATGGGCACAGCGGAAGCCACAGCCTGGGGCTGCGATCTGACTTATGATTACGTAAAAATCAACGGTGACTACCGAAGCTGAAAACACCGGAAATCTTCCGGCAGAGAAGAGGAGTTCCCCATGCAGAACGAACTGACCAATATGGAGCGCGCGGAAGTTCTGACCGCTGCCCTGCCCTACATCCGAAAGTACACTGGCCAGACTGTTGTCGTCAAGTACGGCGGCAACGCCATGATCAACGAACAGCTGAAGCAGCAGGTTATGGAAGATATCGTACTGCTCTGGCTGATCGGTGTCCGGGTGGTGCTGGTGCATGGCGGCGGACCTGAAATCAGTGATCTGATGGACCGCCTCGGCAAGAAGCCCGAGTTTGTCGACGGTCTGCGTGTCACAGACCGGGAAACCATGGATATCGTTCAGATGGTGCTGGCCGGCAAAGTCAACAAGACGCTGGTTAATCTTTTGGAGATGAAGGGCGGCAAAGCCGTAGGCCTCTCCGGCATGGACGGCCGGCTTCTGCAGTGCAGCGCCAAGGATGAGCGGCTCGGTTTTGTGGGTGAAATTCAGAAAGTTCATATAAATCCCGTAACCGACCTTCTGGGCAACGGATACATCCCGGTGGTTTCCACCGTGGGCTGCGACAAATCCGGCAACGCCTACAATATAAACGGAGATACCGCCGCGGCATATATTGCCGGAGCACTGGGAGCAAAAACGCTCATCATGATGACAGATATTGCCGGCATCCTGAAGGATAAAAATGATCCGTCCACCCTGATTCCCGAAATCTCCCTGGATGAGCTTTCCTCCCTGCGGGAAAACGGCATCATCTCAGGCGGAATGATTCCGAAGGTGGAGTGCTGCGCCACCGCGATATCCCGCGGTGTTAAAAACGTCGTCATCATGGACGGGCGTGTTCCGCATTCCATTCTCATGGAGCTTCTCACAGACGAAGGCGCTGGTACGCGTTTTTCCGGTTCCGGGCAGTAAGAGGTCAGCTGCCGGCCCGGAATAATCCGAAGCTTTCGGACATTATTTTTCAGATCCGGCTTTCAGGAGGAATCTGCTTATGACTACCTTTGAACTTGATGAGAACTATATCTCCCATACCTACAGGCGTTTCCCGATTGAGATTGTTTCAGGGAAAGGCTCCGTCGTGAAGGATTCAGCCGGCCGGGAATACATTGATATGGGTTCCGGAATCGCCGTCACCTCCTTCGGTGTGGCGGATGATGTCTGGATCAGCGCCGTGGAGGAGCAAATCCGCAGCGTTCAGCATATGTCCAATCTGTATTACACAGCTCCTTGCGCCAGGCTGGCTGAAATTCTGTGCACCCGCACCGGCATGTCAAAAGTTTTTTTCGGAAATTCCGGTGCCGAAGCCAATGAATGCGCCATCAAGGTGGCCAGGAAATGGGCTGCTGAAAACAAGGGACCTGCCTGTTCCACAATAGTTACGCTGGAAAACAGCTTTCACGGCCGTACGCTGACAACCCTGGCCGCAACCGGCCAGGCGCATTATCACGAGCTTTTCCAGCCTTTGACTCCTGGTTTTGTTCACGTCCGGGCCGGTGATATGGATTCTTTGAAAAAGCTCTGCGCCGGCGGAAACATTGCGGCAGTGCTCATTGAGTGCGTCCAGGGGGAAGGCGGAGTCATTCCGCTGGATCCTGCTTTTGCTGCTGAACTGCAGGCCTTTCTGAAAGAGCAGGATATTCTCCTGATGGTGGATGAAGTCCAGACCGGAAACGGCCGTACCGGAAAGCTTTACGCCTATATGAACTACGGGCTTTGCCCGGATGTGGTATCTACCGCAAAAGGCCTGGCCGGCGGTCTTCCCCTGGGCGCCTGTCTGATGAATGAAAAAGTTGCGGATGTGCTTTCCTTCGGCGATCACGGTTCCACCTTTGGCGGAAATCCGGTAGCATGCGCCGCCGCGCTCTCCGTTGTAAACAGGCTGACTGATTCGTTCCTGTCAGAAATTGAAGCCAAAGGCATTCTCCTTCGCAGTCTGCTGGAGGGAGCCCCCGGTATTCAGTCCGTCTCTGGGCTTGGACTTATGCTTGGCCTCAAAACGGATAAACCCGCGGCCGAAGTCGTACAGACCTGTATGGGAAACGGGGTCCTCTGCCTTACCGCCAAGGATAAAGTCCGGCTCCTTCCCGCCCTGAACATTCCTGATTCCCTTCTGCATAAAGCCGCGGAAATCATCCGTTCCGCCTGCGTCTGACCGTCATTATTACCAATATATATTCCGGAGGAGCATTATGGCCTATCTGGTACTCAGCAACGGCGCCGTATTTGAAGGCGACCGTATCGGCGCCCATATCGACCGTATCGGTGAACTTGTCTTTACCACCGGGATGGAAGGCTATCTCGAAACCCTGACTGATCCGAGCTATTACGGACAGATCGTAACCCAGACTTTTCCCCTGATCGGCAACTATGGAGTGATCGAGGAGGATTTTGAGGGCAGCAGCACATTGTTCGGCTATATTGTGCGAAACCTCTGCGATACTCCTTCCAATTTCCGCTCTGCATATCCGCTGAACGATTTTCTGACCGCCCGGGGAATTCCGGGACTCTGCGGGGTTGATACGAGGGAAATCGTACGGATTACCCGGGAAGAAGGCGTGATGAATGCCATGATCTGCGACGAAGTTCCTTCCGATCTGAGCAGGATCCGTTCCTTCAGGGTTGAGAACGCTGTAGCGTCCGTTACCGAACATGAAACCGCTTATTGGCCGGCCGATGGTGCTGAGCGGTGTAAAGTAGCACTGATCGACTATGGCGCCAAGCACAATATCATCCGCAGCCTGCAGAAGCGCGGATGCTCCGTGACGGTATGGCCTGCTGCAGTTACAGCGGAAACAATACTTGATTCCGGTGCGGACGGAATCATGCTTTCCAATGGTCCCGGGGACCCCAAGGAAAATACGTTCTGCATTGAGCAGCTGAAAAAGCTGATCGGCCGGAAGCCTGTCTTCGGAATCTGCCTGGGTCACCAGCTGGCAGCCCTTGCCCTTGGAGGGGATACGGTGAAGCTGAAATACGGCCACCGGGGCGGCAACCAGCCTGTGCGGGATCTGTCCGCCGGCCGCACCTACATAACTTCCCAGAATCATGGCTATGCGGTTGTTGCGGAATCCCTGAAGGGCGTCGGAACCGAATCCTTCCGCAACGCGAATGACGGCAGCTGTGAAGGTATGGAATACCCGGACAAGCATTGCTTCACTGTGCAGTTTCATCCGGAAGCCGCTTCCGGCCCCCGGGATACAGCAGTTCTTTTCGACCGTTTTGTTCAGAGGATGGAGGAAATGAAAGATGCCTAAGGATCAAGCCATCCGGAAAGTACTCGTCATCGGTTCCGGTCCGATCATTATCGGCCAGGCGGCTGAATTTGATTACGCCGGCGCCCAGGCCTGCCGCGTCCTGAAGCAGGAAGGTATCAATGTGGTGCTCGTAAACTCCAATCCGGCGACAATCATGACAGACCAGCACCTCGCGGATGAAATTTACCTGGAACCCCTGAATGCCGCGACCGTACGACGCGTTATTGAAAAAGAGCGCCCGGACGGACTTATTGCCGGACTCGGCGGTCAGACAGGTCTTACCCTCGCGATGCAGCTGAGCCGTGACGGTACGCTTGATGAATTTGGCGTGAGGCTTCTCGGGTCTCCGATCAGCGCCATTGAGAAAGCAGAGGACCGTGAAAAATTCAGGGAAACCATGCTGCAGATCGGTCAGCCCTGTGTCCCCTCTGAAATCGCAGAAACGCTGGAGGATGCCCTTTCCGCCGCATCCGAAATCGGTTATCCAGTCATCGTCCGTCCTGCCTATACATTGGGCGGAAGCGGCGGCGGTATTGCGCAGAACGAGGAGGAAATGCGGCAGATCGCCAGAATCGGACTTGACGCTTCCCCCATTACCCAGATTCTTGTTGAAAAATGCATCGCCGGCTGGAAGGAAATCGAATTTGAAACCATGCGCGATGCGCAGGGAAACGTTATAGCTGTCTGTTCAATGGAAAATGTAGACCCGGTCGGAATCCATACCGGTGACAGCGTTGTGGTGGCGCCGGCGCTGACCCTCTCGGACAAGGAGTACCAGATGCTCCGCTCCGCGTCCCTGGATATCATCAGTGCAATCGGAATCGTCGGCGGATGTAACTGCCAGTTTGCACTGAATCCTGATTCCTTTGAATATGCGGTCATCGAAGTCAATCCCCGTGTCAGCAGATCCTCCGCTCTTGCCAGCAAAGCCACCGGTTACCCGATTGCAAAGATAACGACGCGTCTCGCGCTCGGCTATGCGCTGGACGAGATTGCCAATGATATCACCGGAAAAACCTGTGCCTGCTTTGAGCCTGCAGTTGACTATGTCGTTGTCAAATTCCCGAAATGGCCCTTTGACAAATTTTACGGTTCTTCCCGCCGGCTTGGCACCCAGATGAAAGCCACCGGCGAAGTGATGGCCATCGGTCAGCGCTTTGAGGAGGCTCTGATGAAAGCCGTCCGCGGCGCGGAAATCTCACTCGACACCCTGAATGCGCCGCCGCTTTCAGATGAACCGGTTCGCGAACGCCTTGCCCTTCAGGATGACCGCCGGCTCTTCACGGTCTTTGAAGCCCTGAAACAGGGAGTCTCCGTGGATGAAATCTTCAGCATTACAAAAATTGACCGTTTCTTCCTGTTCCGGCTCCGCGCCATGGCGGAAGCGGAAATGAAGGCAGCAAAAAACGGCCTGCAGCCGGGAGACTATGAAAAATTCAAGAAAATGGGCTATCCGGATGCCGCAATCAAACGTATTTCCGGCGCCGCGGAAGTCCCCGGCTGGAAAATGAGTTATAAAATGGTGGATACCTGCGGCGCTGAATTCTCAGCGGAAACGCCGTATTTTTATTCCTGTACGGATAAGGTCTGTGAATCCAGAAGCCTGAAACGCTCCGGTCGTCCGGTGGTTATCGTGCTGGGTTCCGGTCCGATCCGCATAGGACAGGGAATTGAATTCGACTATTCCTCTGTCCACTGCGTATGGACCCTGCGGCGCATCGGCTATGACGTTGTCATCATCAACAACAATCCGGAAACGGTTTCTACCGACTACGATACCGCGGACCGCCTCTACTTTGAACCGCTGACGCCCGAAGACGTAATGAACGTTATCGAGGTGGAAAAGCCGGTGGGCGTTGTGGTCGCTTTCGGCGGCCAGACTGCGATCAAGCTGACCCAGTTCCTGGACAGCCGCGGAATCCGTATTCTCGGAACCAGTGCGGAATCCATCGATATTGCTGAGGACCGGGAACGTTTTGATGCGCTGCTGGAGCAGTTCGGTATCCGGCGCCCGCGTGGTATGGGCGTACGGACAATGGAAGAAGCGGTGTCCGCGGCTGAAGAACTTGGTTATCCCGTTCTCCTGCGCCCTTCGTATGTGATCGGCGGACAGAACATGACCATTTCCCGCTCCCGGGAACAGACTGTGGACTATATGACGCGGATTCTTTCCGGAGGCATTGAAAATCCTGTGCTTGTCGACCAGTACCTTCCCGGTATAGAGCTGGAGGTGGATGTGATTTCCGACGGGAAGGATGTGCTGATTCCGGGCATTATGGAGCATATCGAACGTGCCGGCGTGCACAGCGGTGACTCCATTGCTGTTTACCCGCCTTTCAACCTGACAGAAAAGTTTCAGGACAGGATCTGTGATATGTCTGCCAAGCTTGCCCTGGCGCTGGGCACAAGAGGCCTCGTGAATATCCAGTATCTGATTTTTGACAATGAGCTGTACGTCATTGAAGTAAACCCCCGGGCCTCCCGTACGATTCCTTATATTTCCAAGGTAACCGGCGTTCCGATGGTGGACCTCGCTTCCCGGGTAATGCTGGGTGAGGCGCTGAAGGATCTGGGATTCGGCACAGGTCTCTACCCTGCCCCTCCTTACTGTGCCATCAAGGTTCCGGTTTTCTCTTTCGAAAAGCTGAATGACGCCGATTCCATCCTTGGCCCCGAAATGAAATCCACCGGTGAAGTGCTCGGAATCGGCATCACTAAAGCCGAAGCGCTCTTCAAGGGGCTCTCCGCCGCCGGTTTTTCCCTGCCCACAGCCCGGGACCGTTCCCATATGGGCGTGCTCCTTTCGGTGGAAGATGAGGATTTCCCGGATGCCATCATGATGGCAAAGCGCTGTTACGACCTGGGCATTCATGTTTATGCCACCAAGGATACAGCCCGTGCAATCTCTTCTGTGGGGATTCATGTCCAGACCGTTGCAGATCCGAAAATCAGTGATGAAATCATCAGCCTGATGGAAAACGGTTCCGTTAACTATATCATCTATACCGGAGCAGTAAAAGACGATACGGTCGGCGATTACCGGGTACTGCACCGCAAAGCCATGATCCTGGGCATACCCTGTATGACTTCCCTGGATACGGCCAATGCCCTTGCGGATATTCTGGGTTCACGTTTCTCCCTGGAAAACACGGAGCTTGTGGACATCAACCGCATGAGGCATTGATTTGTACCGCGCAGAAAAAACGCTGCCTTTCGGCAGCGTTTTCTGTTCTCTGTTTGCGTATCACATACCGGGACCGGGCCGCGGACAGATCGGAATCTTTGGTCCGGGCATTGGAAACCCTTTCTCCCCGGTCACTGGAAAATAGCTTCCCGGACTTTTCGCACGCTCTGAGCCACATCGTCAAACTGTTCCGGCGTCAGGGACTGCGGACCGTCGCACAGCGCGTGCGGCGGATCGTTGTGCACTTCAATCATCAGACCGTCCGCCCCGCAGGCTGCCGCTGCCAGCGCCATAGGCTTCACATACCTTGCGGCGCCTGTCGCATGGCTGGGATCAACAACTACCGGCAGATGGCTCAGTTCATGAAGCACAGCGACCGCAGAAAGATCAAGTGTGTTCCGTGTGTAGGTTTCAAAAGTACGGACGCCGCGCTCGCACAGGATTACCTGTTCATTTCCCCCGGCCATGATATACTCGGCGCTCATCAGGAATTCCTTGATATTGTTGGCCAGCCCGCGCTTCAGCAGAATCGGCTTGTCCGTCCTGCCAAGTTCCTTCAGCAGTTCAAAGTTCTGCATATTCCTGGCGCCCACCTGTATGATATCCACATCCTCGAAAAGCGGCAGGTGACCGATATCCATGATTTCGGTAATAATCGGCAGTCCGGTCATCTTTTTGACTTCTGACAGGATCCGGATGCCTTCCTCATGCAGGCCCTGAAAATCATAAGGTGAAGTACGCGGCTTGAAAGCGCCTCCCCGCAGCACGGCGGCCCCGCTCTTTTTAACGGCGCGCGCAATGGTTTCCACCTGTGCCTCCGATTCCACGGAGCAGGGACCGGCGATCATGCAGAAACAGCCGCCTCCGAACGCGGCGCCGCTGTCCGGAATACTGATCACTGTATCCTCCGGATGGAATTTCCGGTTTGCTTTTTTGAAAGGTTCCGAAATCCGGGTAACACCGTCCACGAATTCCAGTCCGCGGATCAGGTCAATATCAATCCGGGTGGTATCACCGACCAGCCCGATAATTGTCTGAAATTCGCCTTCAGAAATATGTGTCCGGACTCCCTGGCTCTCCAGCCATTGGATGAGATGCTCCTGTTCTTCTGACCGGATACTCTTTTTCAGGGAAATAATCATATCTGTTTGCTCCTCTCAGATCCTTACTTGTCAAACTGCGGGGGAACAGGCTTTGTGACTTTTTCAAGTTCCTTCTTTCTCCGGGTTTTTACTTCGGAAGGAATTGCCTGGATATCGCCGGCCTTTGTCAGTGCCGCCTTCGTCATGCTCGGCCCCAGCAGTTCATAGATCAGCACGCCGAACAGCACGATGTTCCGGATCAGCGTACCGTCTTCGCCGCCGAGCACCCTGTAGGCCGTGGCGCACATCCCCAGCGCCACGCCGGCCTGGGGCAGCAGCGTAATGCCCAGATATTTCCGTACCGTTTCCGGGCTCTTTGCCAGTATCGCAGACCAGTGCGCTCCCATTATTTTCCCGAGGGAACGCGCCAGGATGTAAACCACGCCGATCAGAATGACCGCGGGTTCCGCAAACACGTCAAACTGAAGGGCAGAACCGCTGAGAACGAAGAACAGCGTAATTGCCGGGCCGGACCATCGGTCTGCCTGCAGCATCAGTTCCTCGCTCAGCGGGCAGAAATTGCAGAACACCGTACCCAGCATCATGCATA
>JAEEGL011610283.1_pt1 | contig 10015 bp, 11 predicted proteins | sample 9134231 | NCBI WGS metagenome assembly JAEEGL01 (sample SAMN16246548, study PRJNA631951) | gut metagenome | biome: gut microbiome; feature: rumen; material: fiber-attached | host: Bos | place: Iran: Karaj | collected 2018-10 | reverse complement strand
TTCCGATTTTTCTGTAATAATTGGTGCTTTAATTATTTCTAAATATTTAGTGTCTTTCATTACTTAAGCACCTCCTCTATTTCTTTTAATGCATCTTCAGTAACAATCATAACGTTAGTTGCTACTATATCAAGTACATTAATTTCATCAGCTTCTAATAAAATGATATTTCCTAAGTTTCTTGAAGCTAAGATTAAATTTTCATCTAATTCTTTAGCTACTATTAATACTTTCTTATCATTAACTTTTAAATTAGTTAATATTTCAAGCATATCTTTAGTCTTAGGAGTTTCTAATTTAAAATTATCAACTATCATTATTTCTTTATCAGTTGCTTTTTCTGATAATGCACTTAATAATGCAATTCTTCTTTCTTTCTTATTTTGTTTTTTAGAATAATCTCTAGGTACTGGAGTACCATATCTTCCTCCACCTACCCATTGAACTGCTCTTCTTGATCCTTGACGAGCATTTCCTGTTCCTTTTTGTCTGTATGGCTTTCTTCCACCACCACGAACTTCAGAACGATTTTTAGTTTTATGTGTTCCTTGTCTTAATGCTCTTAAATTTAAAATAATAGCATCACTTAGAACATTAGCATTTGGAGTCATTCCAAATATTTCATCTTTTAAATTAATGTCTTTTAATTCTTCACCTTTTAAATTAAAAAGTTTAGCCTTTTTCATCCGTAAATCCTCCTTTCATCACTTTAATAATCCATTTAGTCTTGTGTGATGATCTTACTCAGCTGTTTCTTCAGCAGTAGTTTCTTCTTTTACTTCTTCCTTAACTTCTGTTTCTTCAACAGGAGCTACTTCTTCAGTAACTTCTTCAACTACTTCTTCAGATGCAGGCTCTTCAGTAGCGTATGATACTAATTTGTATTCATCGTTCTTTTGAGCACCTTTAACAGCTTCACGAATCATAACAAATGATTTCTTTGGTCCAGGAATATTTCCCTTTATTAAAATGACATTATTTTCTGTATCTACAGATACAATTTCAAGATTTTGAATAGTTGTTTGTACGTTACCCATGTGTCCAGGCATCTTTTTACCTTTAATAACGTGCATTGGTAACATTGTACCTAGTGAACCAACACCTCTATGATATTGAGAACCATGTCCCATTGGTCCACGTGATTGATTCCAACGTTTAATTACACCTTGGAAACCTTTTCCTTTACTTGTTCCAGTTACATCTACAACTTCTCCTGAAACAAATACGTCTTCAGCTTTTAATACTTGACCTAAAGTGTAATCGTTAACGTTAACTCCTCTAATTTCTTTTAAGAAGCGCTTAGGTTCAGTATTAGCTTTCTTTAAGTGACCCATCTTTGGTTTGTTGCTATGTTTTTCTTTTTCAGTACCAGTTGCTAACTGGATAGCATCATAACCATCTTTTTCTACTGTCTTGATTTGTGAAACAACGTTAGGTTCCACTTCAACTACAGTAACCGGAATTAATCTACCATCTTCAGTAAATACTTGAGTCATTCCGATTTTTTTACCTAAGATTCCTTTCATTAATATTTCCTCCTATTATTTTGTGATTGTTTTAATTTGGATATCTACTCCGCTTGGTAAGTCTAAATGAGCTAATGCATCAATAGTCTCCTTGCTTGGATTTTTGATATCAATTAATCTTTTGTGTGTACGCATTTCAAATTGTTCACGAGAATCTTTATATTTGTGTACAGCTCTTAGAATTGTGAACTTTTCAACTTCAGTTGGAAGTGGTACTGGTCCAGAGATATCTCCACCAGTTCTTTTAACAGTTTCAACAATTTTCTTTGCTGCTGTATCTAAGATTCTGTGATCGTAAGCTTTAATTTTAATACGAACTTTTTCCTTTGACATTAAAAAATCCTCCTTTCGCCTATATCTTGTATAGACTTGCTCCGTGTGAAAACCCAATACATCATTTTAAGTTGTTTTGTAGTTTTTCTTTATTTTTACTAACAACTTAACCCGGTGTATCAACAACCTCGCACATCTAAGCCAGTCACGTTTAATATTATATCATTCTTTTATTATATTTCAAGGGTTTTTTTATTTTTTTTCAAAAAAATACAACTTTTTTGTTAAGTTGTATTCTATTTAGTTTTAGAAACATATTCTTCTACTCTTTCATCAGGTATTAAAAAGCTATCATCACTAAGTATTTCAACAAGTTCTTCTTTTGTTTCAATATTATAATCTATATCTTTTAATACCACTGCTCTATTGTAATTATTAAGATTTAATATATCTAAATCTTCTCTTATAAATCTATATAAATCAACATCATGTAGTTTTGCAATCTTTTCTTCTAATGTATTTGTATCTAGATTAAAGAATTCAAAAGACTCTGTGTTTTTTAATTGATTTAATAAATTTTCCTTTTCTAATAATTTGAATTTTTCTTTAATGTTTTCATCATTCATTAATAGTTCTGCTTCTTTAATAAAGATGCCAGGATTAATATTTTTACTATTAATATATTCAATACTATTAGTTAGCTTATCAAACTTTTCACTATCTAATTCTAATATATCGGCATTTTCATAGATAGAATTATTATCTATATATCCTTTATCTTTAAATGATACTATTTCTTTAATTCTATCTAAGTTACTTTCTTGTAATCCTTTAATAATAAATTCTTTATCCTCACTGATTTTCTTTAATTCTTTAAGTGATTCTACAAAAGAATCATAATCTCTTTGCATTATTTGGTATATATCTACATCTTCTTTATCAATGCCTTCTTTTTGTAATAAGGCATAATAGTGTAGTTTAGTATCTTCGCTTATTAGTTTGTGTTCTTTATCTATCTTTTCATAGTATTCTTTATTGTGATCATAAACCATTTTTAAAACTTCTATTCTTAAAGCTTCATCTGTAATACTTTTTAAGAATACTTTGTAATCTGTGATTTCTTCTTTTTCAAACAGTTTATCTAAATCATTATATAGTTTTTCATAGCCTCGAATATCCCTTTGTATTGCTTTTACTCTTTCTGTTTCTTCATTCTTTAGACGAGCAAAGTGATTTCTAATTATACCAATGCAATATTGAAATTTTTTGAAATCTATTTGATTGTTTATTGCATTAAAATATCTATTATTTCTTTCTTTTTCGCTTGTATCTCTTGGTATTCTTTTATCAATTGCTTCTTTAATACCATTTATCATACTTGCTGGACTTGCAACTATTAAAGAATCTATCATAGCAGCTTCATATTCATTAATGTATTTTGCTAATGTTGTTAATCTAGTTTGAGAAAACAAGTCTACATTTAGCCAAAGGAAATAATTTAGAATTTCTCTTTCTCCAACTTTATATCTTGAAAACATTTTCTTTTTTAATCTTTCATTTCTTGGTTTTTCATTAATATAATTTTCTGACAATTGTATTGATTTTAGTAATTCTTCATAAGGAGCATTCTTTAGAACTTGAGCAATACCAATACAATCAGATTTCATTCTATCAAAATCTTCGCATACACCAGTTTGACCTAAGAAAGCAATTAATAACTTAGCAGAAGATAGATTTAATAGTATTCTCTTATCACTGAATTTATTTTCTTTGAAAAAGTCTTCATAAAATTCTAATTCAGAATTTTCTATATATAAAGATTTATTTAATTCCTTGATTTTATTATAAGCATATTTTTTTAATTCTTCTTTTGTCATAATTATCGTTCCTTTTTCTTTCTACTATCTAATAGTGAGTATAGATTCTCTTTATATTCTTCATTTTGCTTAATAAAATCAGGATCATCTACTAATTCTTTAATTTTTCTCTCATCCTTTTTAAATTCCATATATTTCATTTTTACAGGTAGGATATATCCTCTATTCATATTTAATTTCTTAGTAAAAGCAGTAATAGCCATATAATTATTCTTACTTAACTTAGTAAAAACCACTCTAACTTTAGGGGCTCTAACTTCTAGTGCTCCTTTTAATTCATTATTATTAGTAAATCTTTTAATTCCTTTAAAACTACCATCTTCTATAGATTTAAACAGTTCTTGAAATAATGGATAATACTCATCCGCTATACCTTCTAAATCTTCTATAACTCTAACATTTCCTGAGGATGTTGTTAAAAAGAATAAGTTGTTTTTAACTTTTACTTTCTCGTTTGATTCAGTTTTTTCTTCTTGAGTTTCTTTTAAGATAGAAATCATCTTATTGCTATTATTAATTTCTTCTTTTAACTCTAATAATTCATCTTTAGTAAGAGTATCTTTTTCTTTTTGAATAATATCATTTATATCTTTAATATCTTTTTTAAATTCAAAGATAAGACGATACATTATCTTTTTATAATCATAGTTACTTCTTAATGGAAGAGAATCTGTTATATCATCTGTTTCATTGATATTAATCTTTCTTAATTCTGATAAATAGAAATCTATTTCATCTTCAAATTCATCAGTTTCATCATCTAAGTCATCTTGAATTATTGGTTCTTTTATTATTTCAGCTTTTTTAACATTAAAAGTCTTTTTAGATGGAACAATCTCTATTTTCTTTTTGTTTTTAACACTACTTAAATTATTTAACTCTTTTAGTTTGTTTTTTGAGACATCTTTGTTGTATTCAAGTAATTCTAATAATTCTTCTTCTGTTAGATTATCTACATCTACAAATTTAAACTCCATGTTTTCACTTCCTATCAGTTGTTTTTATTTTTAAAGAAGCAGGCTTAACTACATTTCTTCCAAATTTATTATTAATTTCATCTATTGTATCTTGAATATTATTTGTTTCTTCAGGTTGATCAAATATAGATAGTTGAATATCTGAAGAAGTTGCTAGATTGGATAGTTTAACTCCAATTAATCTAATATATTCATCATCATAGGTTGAATCAAATAGTTCTTTTACTATTTTATATATTTCTTGATCTTCATTGATTGGATTATCTAAAGTTATTTGGTTTGAAGATTTCTTAAATTTAAAATCTTTATAGATAATACCAACTGTTTTAGCAAACATCTTTTTATTTCTTAATTGTCTTCCTACTTCAATACTTTGAGAAAAAAGTATTTCTTTTAGTTTTTCTCTATCATTTTCATCATTAGGTAGAGTTGCTTCTGTGCTTATACTTTTTCTTTGTCTACGCTCACTTTCTACTGGAGATTCATCTATTCCCCAGGCGGCATTGTGAAGAGCAGTTGATTGATTTTTAAATGCTTTCTCTAGTTTTTTAATATCTGTATGAGCCAAATCATTAACTGTCTTAATTCCCATTTTATTTAATCTTTCAGTAGTACTTTTTCCCACCATAAAGATATCGCCTACGGGTAGTGGCCATAACTTTTTAACTATTTCATCTTCAAATAAGGTATGTACTTTATCAGGCTTCTCAAAATCAGATGCCATCTTAGCGCATAGTTTATTATTTGCGATACCAATGTTCACTGTAAAACCAAAGTTCTTCTTAATGTTATCTTTGATTGTGTTTGCTAGTTCTATATAGTCTTTATATAGATAATTTGTACCAGTTAAATCTAAGAAACATTCATCTATTGAGAATTGTTCTAAAGATGGAGAAAATGTTGATAAATACTCCATTAATTTCTTAGATTCTTCTTGATACCATTTATAATCCGATTTAAAAACTTTGATATCAGGACAAATCTTTCTAGCTTCATACAAAGACATTGCTGTTTTGATTCCCATCTTTTTAGCTATTGGTGATTTAGCTAATACTATTCCATGACGAGAAGACTCATCTCCACCAATAACTGAAGGTATCTTTCTTATATCAACTTCTGATCCTTCATTTAACATCTTAATCGCAGTCCATGATAGAAAAGCATTATTAACATCTATATGAAATATAATTCTTTTCATATCATCACCTCATCTATTTTTTATAGACATATCTTTTAATTCTATTAATTCCTCTTTGAATACTTTCAAAGTCATGTGAAATATCTGTTAATCTTTCTTCTAATTCTTCTACATCTTTAACAATGATATCAGTTCCATCTGTTTTAGCAAAAATAACACATGTATTATCTTCATCTCTAGAATAACAAATTGGATCATCATCTTTAAGACATTCTATATCTTCAATTAGTTTAGAGAATGCTATTTCTTCTCCCTCGTTATATAATTTTTCAAAAGTACTTAGTTCTCCAACTAAGATATTGAATGAATTATAATTTTTATTGTGTTTTTTCTTTTCTTTTTCAAAGACAGTTACTTGTACGACATCATCTGGAAAACTCACTGTTGAAAAATCATTAGGTAAATCTATATTGATTATGTATTTTTCCCCGTTTCTATTCATTACATTAGATACTGATAAATAAACTTTATCATGTTCTCCGAACATCAAATCACCTCTACTTGTATTATAGCAAACTTTTACTACAAAAAAAAAGAATTGATTGTTTTAATATCTATAATTCACTTTTTTAATTATTAATGATATCATTATATTATAAGAAGGAGTCTAATTATGAATAATAATGATTTAAATAATAATATTGATACTACTATTGATACTACAGTTAATGATAGTGTAGAATCTACTGTTCAACCTGCACCTGAAGTTGCACCTGTTCCTGAGGCTACACCTGTTCAACAAGAAGTGCCTGTTCAACAGGAAGCAACTGTTCCTGAGGTTGCGCCTGTTACTTCATCTGAACCTATTGGTGACCCTAGTAAAAATAATACTCAAAGTAATACTATGGTATGTCCTCATTGTAAGGAAACTATTGATAAAGGTTCTAAACATTGCCCTAAGTGCGGAAAAAGTTTAGGAATGCCTACTTGGGCAAAGGTATTGATAATAGTTGGAGTTATATTTTTACTTGTTGTTGGATGTGCAGTAAGTTGTACTATTAAAGCTGCTAAGACAGTTAATAATACAATTAAAAATGGTAATGAGATAATAAATGATGTAATAGATAATGATGTAATGAGTAGTTTGAAAAAAGATTATTCTGATATCCATGGAAAAAAATCATTTAAAGTTAAAGAAACATTTCAAAATAAGTTTGGGAAAATTACAATGTTAGAAGTAAATACTAATTATAAAGGTTATGATGAATATAATGAGCCTGGTGCTGGTATGAAATTTATCTCAATAAAGTGTGAAGTTGAAAATACTGGCGGTTCTGATAGTCATTTCTATCTTACTCCATCTCTTTTTTCTGCTAGTGCTGATGGTGAAGCTATTAAGAATGCATATATTGGTGAAAACTATCTAAATGCTGATTTATCTGCAGGAACTAAAACTGTTGGTTATATGTATTATGAAGTTCCAATTAATGCTAAAAAAGTTGTTCTTAGTTATGATCCTAACTTCTTAGTAGATGGTGTTACTGTAGAATTTATAATTATTGGATAAAAAAAGAGGATTTGTTCCTCTTTTTTATTGATTTTCATTCAAACAGAATGTTGCATATATTGGTATATATCTAATATCTTTCTTTGTTGAGAAGTTATTCTCAGTTATTCTAATACCTTGTGGTACCGTATATTTAGACATTAATACTGATAATGATTTAGCTTTTGAGTCTTTTCTTGTAGTTATTTCGATAGGTATAATTGTACCCTGTCTATTTTGAACTACAAAGTTAACTTCAGCTTTTCCTTCAGATTGATAATAGTATAGTGAATATCCACCTTCAGTTAAAGTCTTAGCTATATGATTTTCATATAATAATTCTTTTATATCATCATCAGTCATTAACTTCTTCTTATTTAGATGTAACATAGTAAATAATAATCCATCATCTGGAAGATATAATTTAAAACTATCTTTTAATCTACATGAAGTTAATGGTGATTTAACATCTTTAATCTTAAATGATCTATATACTAATTGATTATCAACTAAGTATTTTATAGATTTTTCATAGTCTTTTTGTCTACTACCTGTTTTTATAGTTCCATATTGGAACTTTTTATTCTTCTTATTTAATTGATTTGGTACAGATTCAATAACATCTACTGATCTAGGTATATCAATTAATGTTTTATTATAAATAACTTCTTTTTCATAAACATCAATTATCTTTTGTTTAATAGCATCTAATTCATAATCAGAAGCTTCCATTAAATCAGCTTGTACTACTTCTGGCATTCCTCCAGTAATAATATATCTTTGGAATAAGTCCATTGCGACTTTATGGAATGGGCATGTTTTTCTTCTTGAATAAGAGTCTTTGATTAATTCAGCTAATGATTTCTCATTGTGAGCAATCAAATATTCTTCAAAATCTAATTGATACATTCCTTTAAATTGATATTCTTCTCCCTTTAATTCTTGGATTATACTTCTACGTGATGTAATACCTATAACATGATAATTAGCTTGTTGAGTAGAAAGACTCTTTAATCCTTTCGCAATTACTCCTTCATCTAAGTTATCAAAGATTAATAATGTATCATCAACTAGAATTGTTTCTCCACAGATTAGTGATAGATTTAATATTAATCTATCTGCTTGTCTTTCTTTCTTAAATAGATTTAATAATTCTTTATTATTATCTGTATTGAAGTAAGCAATATTTTTATATTCTTTTTCTCCAAAGTTTAAAGCAGAGAATGTTTTTCCAACTTGTTTTGGTCCATACAAAATTAGTGGTTTTCTAATTAGGTCTGTTTTCCATTTATGAAAAAAATTATCTATTTTTCGTTCCATAAAGTGTATCCTCCTAACATATTTTCTAAAATAAGTATACTTTTATTTTCTCGTTTAGTCAACTCTTTTGCGTTTTTTTAGTATATATTTAGCTATGGTTATTATGAAATGTGAGTTAGTAGGATGATCTTTATCAATACTGATGGTATACCCAAATATTTTATCTATTTGATTAGGTTCAATATTAGTCCAAGTTACTTCAATAGCCTTTCTAATATTCTTTTCTACTTGTTTAGTATTCATATGTAGTTCATTTGCTATTTTAGGATATAATTTCTTGGTAATTGAAACTTTAAAATTATAATTAATCATTATGATAATAGCCTTCATAAGGCAGTCATATCCTTTTAAATGATTTGGTATACCTATTTTCTTAAATAAAGATATTATTTCATCTTCTAATGTATAAGTATTTTCTTTGATAAAAACTAGTAGTGGTTTAACGTCAAGGTTGTCTAAAAGTTCAATAACTTTTTTACGATCTAATTCTCTAATCGAGTAATCTTCTATGTCGCCATAGTCCATATTTTCGAATCCCCCCTAAATTCGATTATATTTTTTTTAAAAAAAGTTTTAAATTGTGTACTTTTATACTTAGTCCCCCTAACAAAAATCCATCTATTTCGTCTATTTCTTTTAGTGTATCGATATTTTCTTCGTTGGCACTACCTCCATACAGAACTTTATTTTCTGGAAGGATTTTTTTGATTATATCTAACACTTCAACTATTTCATCATTTGTAGGTATAATACCTGTTCCAATAGAATATATTGGTTCATATGCAATTATTATTCTTTTTACATCTTCTTCAGATAGGTCTTTTATCGCTGTTAGAACTTCTTCTCTAACAACAGCTTTATAATTATTGTGAATTCTTTGTTCTTTAGTTTCTCCAACACAAAGAATTGGGGTAATGTGATTCTCCAATAATAGTTTAATCTTTTTATTAGTATCTTGAGAAGTAATATGTTGCTCTTCTCTTCTTTCACTATGACCTACTAAACAGTATTTAACATCATAACTCTTTAATTGATCAGCATTAACTTCTCCAGTATGTGGACCAGCTAAGTTATTACTTACATTTTGTGCTCCTAATTCAATAATATTTAAATTGAATAATGGAATATTAATACTGGTTGGACATAATACCATTTTATGATTAGTTTCAATAGTACTTAGTTCTTCTAAATACTTAATGAATTCATTCTTATCTAAATTACTTTTATTGTTCAATGCTACTATCATCACGATTACCTCCTTTTATTTTATTAACTATCTTATTTATTATATTTTTATTATCTTGTTCTTTTTTAGTTCTCATTGCTTCTTTATATACTTCTAATACTTTAGATGCATA
>JAEEGL011445484.1_pt1 | contig 10015 bp, 7 predicted proteins | sample 9134231 | NCBI WGS metagenome assembly JAEEGL01 (sample SAMN16246548, study PRJNA631951) | gut metagenome | biome: gut microbiome; feature: rumen; material: fiber-attached | host: Bos | place: Iran: Karaj | collected 2018-10 | reverse complement strand
TTCCTGTATTCATATTATCTTGCCGTGTTTCAGTTATACAGCATCATATCCGTCCGGCCGATGGCGAAGGCCACCAGGAATAGGACGTCCAGGGTCTCCTCCCGGGTCCAGATGCGGAAGAAACCGGGGAAGGGCACCTTGGACAGGATGCCGCCCTCGTCCTCCTCGTGGACTTTCTTGTTGGTGCTGACGATCCGGGCGATCTCCTCCTCGTCCCGATAGAGGGTGTAGGCCCACTTGAGACCGTCCAGGCCCGTCTCGATCCGGACGCCGTTTTTGTGGAGGGTCTTCCACACGTCCTTGCCGTCCAGCTGGAAGGAGGAATGGTTGTCCAGGGCGAAGAGACCGTCGGAGGACTGGGTCAGGGTCTTGCTCACGGAATACTGCTTCTCGGCGCCGTGCTCCCGGTCCACGAAGGTGTAGAGGGAGTCGCCCACCAGGGAGAACTTGTCGCACTGCGCCTCATAGAGCAGGTTCCTGTCCCCGTCCTCCAAATGGCAGGTGCCCTTGGCCGTGCCCAGGTCGGTGAGGAAGTAGACCTCCCGCTCCTCCGGGAGCTGCCGGGAGGGCCCAAACAGGGGCTGAGGCTCGCCGCCCACGGCCTTGTCCGCCTTCACCTCACTGCGCTGCCGGCTGTTCTTGACGATGGTGAAGATGGAGCCCAGGAGCAGCGCCGCGCCCAGGCCGATGAGGTAGAGGGTGATGCCGGGGCTGTCCGCGTGGATGGTGGCGGGGTTTTCGGGATCGTACTTGATCTTGACCTCCTTGCCTACCTTGTAGCTGGAGGTGTAGGTGTCCAAGATCTCCGTGTACGCCTTGCCGTCCACGGTATAGGTCACGGTGGTGGTATAGGTCTTGGCGTTGGCCTCGGCGCTGGTCACGTCGTCCTCCTCGTCGATGCGGACGATGGTGGCCGTGGCGCTTTCGAAGCCTCGGCTCTCGAAGAAGCCGACGTACACGCCCACGCCCATCACCACCAGCGCCACCAGGATCAGCAGGGCTGCCAGCACCTTGGGGGGCAGGATGAGCCAGGGTTTGAAGAGCCGGGTTTTATCCTTCATGGGGGACCTCCCTTGTCAATAGGCCAGGTACGGATCGGAGCAGATATCCGACATCTGGAAAAACTCCACCTTGGCCACGGTCAGACCCTGCATGATCTCGTCCAGGGCCTCGTCGTAGTTCTCCCGTTCCGGCACGGTCTCGTTGAAATAGAAGTGATATTCGCACAGATCCTTCACGAGATACATCTCCGCCTTGTCGAAGAAGGAGTAGCCGCTGCCGTACTCGAAGCCCATGTCCAGCAGCTCCTGGCCGGTGGCGCCCACCAGGGCGTCCAGCTCCTCCTGGGGCGGGATGCAGGCGGACAGGTCCGCCACCCGGGTGATGGGCAGAGGCCCGATCAGATCCGTCAGATTCTGGCTGTAGTTCTCGTCCAGGAAATCCAGGGCGTCGATCTTATCGAGGAGCTCCTGGGTGATGGCCGCTTCCACCCGATAGTAGGCGCCGTCCTTGGCGAAGACGTAGATATACTTATCCTCGGCGGCGGTGGCCTGATACGTCTCCGACTGGCAGGCGAAGGCGTCGCCGATGGTCTTGAAGGGGCTTTCTGCCAGGGGGATCTCGGGGATCGAATAGAAGACCGTCTCGTCCTCGTCGTCGAACTGCCCCTCGTACTCCGCCAGGGTCCGCCCGCCCTTGAGATCGAAGTCGTGCTCCGTGCTGTAGTCGGAGACCGCGCTATAGGCGGCGTCCTTCACCGTGAGGGTCCGGATGACCTCCGCCACGTTGGGATCGTCTTCCTCCACGGGCACGTGCTCCACGAAGTTGAACTGATAGTCGAAGGGTCCCTTGTCCAGGGAGGCCCAGGACATATCCTCGCTGAAGCCGTAGCTGCCCTGGGGCACGAAGCCCATATTCAGCAGATCCTGACCGGTCTTGCCCGCCAGGGCGTCCAGTTCCGCCTGGGAGAGCAGGACGTCCGACAGGACGAAGGTCTGCTTGACAGGCAGATCCCCCAGCAGGGCCTTGGTCTTCTGCTCCTTGTCCGGATCGAAGAAGTCGATATCGAACACCTTTTGGAAGAGATCCTCCGTAAGGTCGGCCTCCACCCGGTAGAACACGCCGTCCTTCTCGAAGACGTGGACATACAGATCCTCATAGCAGCTGGAGGCGGGGGATTCGTAATCCAGCACGTCGCCGATGGTCTTGAACTGGGCCGGGTCGGCCGCGGTGGGCTTTTCCTCTTCCTTCTTGGTGCAGGCGGCCGCGCTGAGGAGCAGCAGCAGCGCCAGCAGGATTGTCAACAGTTTTTTCATGATGAAATCTCCAGCAGAGGCGGTTTATTCGATGTTCAGAATGTCCGCGAAACCGGTGACCTCGAAGATCTCCATGATCATCTCGTTGGCATGGATCACCTTCATGGTTCCCTGCTTGTTCATGGTCTTCTGGGCGGACAGGAGCACCCGCAAACCGGCGGAGGAGATATACTCCAGCTTTTCAAAATCGAAGGTCAGCGCTTCCACGCCGGGCAGAGCTTCCTTCAGCGCCGCCTCCAGCTGCGGGGCGGTCATGGTGTCCAAACGGCCCTCCAGGGCCAGGTTCAACGCGTTGCCGTTCTTGGTCTGTTCGATAGTCATATAAATTCTCCTTTATGTGATGATTTATGTTAGAATTTCTTCACGACTTCCATTTCCACGTTGCCGCCGCGGACGCCGATCCGGATCTCGTCGGCCAGCTTGCGCAGGATGGAACGCTCATACCGATCCCATTCGTTCTCTTCCGGCGCCTCGTCCAGGGCCATGCCGTTGGAATCGTAACAGACGCTGTTGTCCTCGGCGAGCATGGCGGCTTCGAACTTGTCCCGCAGGAAGCCGATGAAGCCCTTGGCGGCTTCGTTCCGGTTGGTGGTGGAGGTGGAGAGGAACTGATACCGCTTGATCGCGTCCATCACGGTCTTGGTGGTAAGATGCAGGGTGAAGGCCTTGTCCTTGTTTTCGATCCAGAACATGCCGTTCATCTCTCCCGTGATGCTGCGAACCATGCCCATCATCTCCTCGGTGAGCATCTGGAGCTGCAAGGTCTCCTTGGGGTTCAATTCGCAAAGTTTTGCCAAAGCTCCCGTCTGAGAAAGTGCCGTTTCGAGCCCGTTGCCCTTGTTGTCGATTGCGATACTGTCAGATCTCATGCTTTTTCTCCTTTAAAATGTTTTTTCGATGACCATCTCCACGGTGTTCCCGCGAATGAATATCTTGATCTCATCGGCCAGACGGGCGGTGATGGATTTCTCCAGCTCGTCCCACTTGTCCGGCTCCTCCTCCCGGTGCTCCTCCACCGCGCTGCGGTATTCCTTCATGGACCAGCCGTAGAGCATGCCGTGGGTGGTGACGCCCATGGAAGCGTCGAAACTGGAAACGTCCACGTAGGAGAAACCGTAGTCCGTGGGGCCGGCCGTGCTGCCGTCCGGCTCGGCAAGCTTGGTGAAGATGTCCCGTATCCGGCCCATGAAGCCCTTCACGGCGGCGTTCTTTCCCGAGGTGGCGGTCTTCAAAAGATCGTCCCGAAGATCCGCGTTCATCCGCACCCCGGCCAGCAGGTGCAGCGAGAAGGTGTTTTCCTCCGCCTCCACCCAAAAGCTGGACTTGCCTTCGCCCACGATGGTCCGCAGCATGCCCATCATCTCCTCCGCGAGGAGCCGCAGCCGCAGGCTTTCCTTGGGCGTCAGCCCCCGAAAAGCCGCCGCCCGTTCGGTCTGCTTGAGCGCCTCCGCCATGCCCTCGCCCAGAGGGTTTATCTCGATCACGTCCGTCTTCATGGATATCGTTTCCTTTCTCACCGTAAGCTCAGTCTGTGGTTGGTCTCGGGCCGCTTCGCCCTATTGATTTATTATATTGCATTTTGCCCCATATGGCAACAAAAAAAGAGGCCGGCAAGGGCGGCCTCCACAAATATCACAGGACCAGGGTCAGGTTGTTGAGGCCCAGGGAGTTCACGTAATTGGCGCTCTTGACCATCTTCATGACCATGCGGATGCCCATGTGGGCCGCCGGGTCGTCGGTCTCGTGGAGCTTGAGATATTCCACCGGGTCGAAGTTCACGCAGTTGTCCCGGATGCGGATGATCCGGCTGCTGCCCTTGAAGAGGATGCGCACGTCCACGCTCTGGTCCTTCCGCTCCTTCTTGAACCCGTGGGTCACGATGTTGTTGACCATCTCCTCCACGCACAGGGAGATGAGCATGCTCCTGCGGGCGCTCTCCCCGTGGGCCTTGCAGAATTCCGCCGCCTTCACGGAGGCTTCCTCCGCCTCCGCCAGGGACCGGACGGTCATCTCCAGGGTGTCCTCCTCCTTCACGCCGAAGAGCCGGGGGAGCAGGGCGAAGGTCTCCGCGTTCAGGGCTGGCTTATAGCTCATCTTCCAGACCACGATGCAGATGAAGGCCATGGTCAGCAGCTCCCCGCCCAGGAAGGACAGCCACACGCCGGTGGTGCCGAACAGCCACCTGAGCAGGAAGGCGCACAGCACCGGGAAGGTCACGTTCTGCAACAGGGAGATGACCTCGGTGAGCCGGGTCCGGTTCACGCCCTGATAGTAGTTCTTGAAGGTGGTGTTCAGCGAGCAGGGCAGCAGCGACAGGCTGAACAGCCGCAGGCCCTGGACCGTCATGGCCCGGGCTGCGGGGGCGGTCAAAAACAGGCCCGCCAGCGCCGGGGCCAGAAGCAGCACCGCCAAAACCAGGGCCGCGTCCAGGACCAGGGCGTACCAGGTCTGGGTTTTGACCAGGGTATAGATGGCGGTCCTATCCTCGTCGCTGTAGAAGATGGCGGCCAGCAGGAGCGATACCGACGCCACGCCGGAGCCGAAGCAGTAGCAGATGTTCCCCACGGTGGAGATGACGGAGTAGGCCGCCACGGCCATGTTCCCGCCCGCGCCCAGCAGGATCTTGTTGAGGGTGAACACCAGCACCACCATGGCCAGAGAGTTGATGACGGTGGGGACGCCGTAGGCGAAGAGCTTCTTGCAGACCTTCCGGGTCACCGCTTTCAGCTTCAGCTTGAACATGCAGTCCTTCTTGAAGAAGTAGGCGAGGCCCACGATCAAAGCGAGGTAGTAGCTGCAGCTGGAGGCGAGGCCCATGCCCAACGTGCCGCCGTGGAAGACGAAGACGTTGAGAAGGTCGAAGGCGATGTCGCTGACGGTCATGAGCACCACGGCCAGGACCAGCCGGACCCGGTTCCCCGAGATTTGCAAAAAGGGCACCATGATCTGGGCCACGATGAAGGCGGGGGCGCCCACGATGAAACCCCTGAGGTAGTCCCGGGTGAGGTAGAAGACCGGGTTGTCCGGCCCGGGCTTGCCCGCCCCCAGGAGGGTGCAGACCGGGTTCACCAGCGCCAATATGAGGACCATGCCCGCCAGGGACACGCTGAGGGCCAGCACCGCCGCGGCGGAGAAGCAGGCGTCGGTCCCCGCCCGGTCGCCCGCGCCCATGGTCTTGCCGCACATGACCTGGATGCCCGCGGAGAGCATGGCCCCGTAGGCGGCGAAGACGAGCAGCACCGGGTTGGCGAGGCCGTAGGCCGTCATGGAATCCACGCCCAAAAAGCGGCCGATCATCATGCTGTCCACCAGCATGCAGAGCATGACCGTCATGGCGGATAAAATTTGGGTCACCAGCATCTGCCGGAAAATCTTGCGTATCATACCACAGGTCCCACATCACGTATTTTTAACAGTATAGCATACTCATCCTATGGACACAACCCCGGCGAAGGCCGTCGCTCTAAAAGCATATCGTTTTGCCGCTACGACCGTAAGACAACTTGTTTATAAAAAAGTAATACAAAAGAGACGAAAAACATAAAAGTAGACATTCTGGAAATAGTCAATAAATAGGTGAGGAAGAGCGGAAAAACATGCGGAGTTCGGATCAGCTTCGAGCGTATTATTTGAGGCGCTTTGGAGCCGAACAAGAGATCAAAGAATTGATGAAAAGATAGACGAACATAGTTTAGTGTCACAACAGCTTTTCTTCGATTGAGACCGATACTGTTACATCCAGTTTTGTGCTGTATAGTCAAAAAATGATCATTCGGACTGTATAAAGCATGCAAATATTCATAATTTCAGAGGATGATACTGGTCGTAGAAATGTGTTTATGCATAGAAATTTAGGGTTTTTTTGGAGCGTCCAAGATGCATAAAGGGGTCAAACAGGGGGTCAACCCCAAAAAATGGGCACAAAATCGAGGCAAATGAGCGTAAGAGAATATGAAAAAAGCCCGAGAAATCGGGCTTTTTTGGATGGTAGCGGCGATTGGATTCGAACCAATGACAGGTCGGGTATGAAGGCCAGAAAAACAAAATCAGGAAACGCTCGAAAGCTCGAAGAAAATTCCTAAATATAAGGATTTTTTGCCTTATTTATCTGATTTATTTTGTCCAAATAATAGCATGGAATTCAAGCACTTTTGTTCAGAGTGTTGTCAAAAATGTTGTCATATTTAGCCCTTGCTCCTGCTTGATTATCATAAACTTGCAATCAACTTGCAACCACATTGCAAGTTGATTGCAAGTTCTTTGAAATCACTTTGTCTCCGGGTTTGCTCCCCAAAACCAGCGGGCAGCGCTTGTGTGACCAACGCAATATGCACGGTTCTCGCTTCGGATCTCTCTCAAAAGAACCTGAATCTGACCCCGATTCAGCCCGGGCAAAACTTGTTGCAACTCCCTAAACGGCGCGCCTTCGGCCCCTTTCTTTTTCAAATGCTTTAATAGCAATTCTTTGTTTGTTTCGCGGTCCAGTCCGACGATCCGGGTGTGAACGCCCGTCTTTCCGACAGCACTGTATAAGCTGCGAGCAAGCACATATTTGTCCCGACCGATGTGTTCAACGATTCCCATATCTGTCAATCGTTTCAAGCTGGAACGCTGACCATCGGTTAACGTTATCCCATGATACAAGGCATTTATTGCGAGAAAATCTGTGGTCGTCAGATTTTCAAGGCGCTGATTACCAATTTTGTTGATCACGGAAAGCATTGCTTTATCAATAACGAGCCCATTCAAGGTCAAACTGACAAAGTTATTATCCGTTCCAGCGAAATCGGGCAACGGCTTTGCTTCCTTAATGCTCGTCTCATAGATAATATTCATGCCCTGGCCGGACCGTTCCACAAGGCCGCAAAGCGCTAAGATCGCCGCAATCCTGCGGTTGCGAGGTACCTGACGGTCCAAGATGTTATCCAGCGAAATGCCGTTCGGTAGTCCGCCGGGACTCTCAACAATGAGTCTGTCAGGAAATTGCCGGATAAAAACACTTCCTGCCAACTGATAATTCCTATGGCTGACAGCATTCAAAATAGCTTCTCGAACGGCGCTCTCATTGAAGGTTGGAATGTCGAAAATGAAGAAACCCTCTTGATAATGCTGAATATCGTTGCGCAAATTAACCAATTCCCACAGGCGATCAAAACAGGAGAAGAAGCCAACACGGAACTCCTCTCGTTGATTCGCCGGGCCGGATGCGTTCAAGGATCTATACTCGAAGATGATTTCCGATTGAGGCAAATACTTCCCCAGTGCGCTCCGCTTCCCAAACAGGACAAGTGCTGCATACGTTACGCCTTCATCTGTAACCGCTTCGCAATCGTGTAAAAGCTGCTCAACGGAAATGTTCTGCAGCCGTTTGTTGCCGCTCTTTTCTATCCATTTCGCTCGGAAAGCTTCTATTGCAGCAGCATCCAGATCATCAAGCGAGGCAGCCGGGCAGATGCCCCCGGAAAAATCGAAGCCGATTTCATCATAGATCTTGCGGCGGATGTCCTCCGGCATGGGAATCAGACTATCGCCCGCATACCACCATGCCACACCATCCACCTGAACGGGCAATCCGAGGGGACGACTGGCAACATCAAATACCAATACCCGCTTTTCCCCTTGATACAGGATTTGAAAATCTACCATGATCTTCAGCTTATCCATCAGGCCCTTGCGGGTCCGTTCCGGCTGATCAAAGGCCTCGCTTCCCACAACCTTGCGCGGGCGCTTGTCTGTAATACCGAACACAAGCTTTCCTCCACCGCAATTCGCCAGGGCACAGCAGCAACGGGCAGCCTCATTGGAATCAAAGTGTCGCTTGGCCTCTTTGAACTGATATTGCTCGCCTTCCTTGGCCTCCAACAGCTCTTCTATTGTCATAGGATTCTCAAGCATGTATGCCTCCTGCATATCTACCTTTCTTATCATACCATTCCCAGGCAAAGCTGGCCATCATTTTCTTCAATTGCAAACAACATTTTCATGCTGCCCGGCTGATCCAACCGTAGCCCTGAACAGCCATGTCGATAAAGTGGTTCAGCAGGAGCTCCGTTTTGCTCTGGAAGGAGGCCACATCGTAAACGCTCGGCAGGTCATGATCCAGCGAAGACTCGATGGCCGCTTTCACTTTCGCCCGAGGCTGCTCATCCTTGTACCAGTCCACCACAAGAAGCTCCTGCTTCTCCTCCGTCAGCTTCTTATACAGGTTCTTGGCGGAAAGTTTGACCTTCTGTTCCTCGGCCTTCGTGAGCTTCTTCCCGGCGGTCAACAGATCATAGATCTCCAGTTCCTCCTCAGTCAGCCCCTCTGCTTCCGGACGCCGATCCTCCGCCTTCAGATCCTCCAGGAGCTGCAGCAGCTGCTCATAGTAATCCTCGTTCTCGGACCCGCCCGCGTTATAGCGGTCTATGATGTTCTTATACCGCTGGGAGAACTGCTGTCGGGTGCAGTTCCGGGCCAGCATCTGCTCCAGGGCGCTTTCCAGAAACGCCCGCAGGTCCTCGATCTCTATCGCCTTGTACTGGGCGATCCGAATCTCTTTTTTCAATTCGTCGACGTTGATCTTCGACAGGTCTATGACCTTGCCCTGATGGATCACAAAGCCCTTGTCGTTGTCTTCCGCCTGGGCCGATGTCACGCTGGTGTCCAGCACCTGCGCCATGCGAAGCCGTGCACGAGCGATCTTTTCGTCGTTGATCGTATGATTGAGCAGCCCGTACAGGTATGTCAGCGGCCCAAACCGCTCGTCGCTCCAGTTCTTTTCAAAGATCTCCGGTCGTGACGCCTCATGCAGATTCATCAGCGTATTCAGGATGACCTTGAACTTATCTTTGTTCTCGTCGTTGGCAATGATCGTGTTATAGGCATTTCGCAGCTCGTCCAGCCGATCGAACGTGGATGCATTGGCAATGATAGCGCTGATGTCGATCCCCAGACTCAGTAAAAACCGGTCTGCTTCGTCGATGGCCTGGCCGATGAGCTCGATGAGCTTGTCGATATCCTTGGCGGGGAACTCCTTGCCGTCGTCGCCCGTGGCGTACTCGGTCAGCGCCCGCTGCATATACCGGAACACATTGACGTAGTCCACGATGATCCCGCAGGGCTTGTTCTCATAGGTCCGGTTCGCCCGGGCGATGGCCTGCATCAGCGTATGTCCCTTCATGGGCTTGTCCAGGTACAGCGTGGACAGGTTCTCCACGTCGAAGCCGGTCAGCCACATGGCGCAGACGAACACCAGCTGCAGCGGATCGCTCGGGTCCTTGAACCGGTCCTCGATGTCCAGCCCCTCGGGCGTGATGGCGTTCATCTTCTGCCGGTGGCCGGTAATGTCCAGCCCCTGCTTCTGGAACTTCTCCGCCTCGTCCTCCTCCTCGGAAACGATCACCGCCATCTCCACAGTGTTCATATAGTTCAGGATGCGTGTCAGCTCGTCCCGCTTCTCCTTGCTGTCGGCGGCGTTGCGCTCCTGCATGATCTTCTGCTTTTCGATGGCCCAGTAGTGCTGGACCTTGTCGTACATCTTCACCGCCGTGAACTTGTCCACGGACACCACCATGCCCTTGCCCAGGAACCCCCGGCGGGGGAAGTGGTGAGCGATGTCCTGGGCGATCTTGTCCAGCCGGTCCTCCCGCTTGATGACCTCCAAAATGCGGGAGGAGGCGTTCTCCAGCAGCCGGGCCTCGTCCTCGTTCAGGTTCTCG
>JAEEGL011280929.1_pt1 | contig 10015 bp, 9 predicted proteins | sample 9134231 | NCBI WGS metagenome assembly JAEEGL01 (sample SAMN16246548, study PRJNA631951) | gut metagenome | biome: gut microbiome; feature: rumen; material: fiber-attached | host: Bos | place: Iran: Karaj | collected 2018-10 | reverse complement strand
TGTTACTTTGACAGGCTCTTTATTTTTAGTTTCTTTTTTGATGTATCTTGTTCTTGTTCTATTCATTACCTCAACTGTGCTTGATGAATCTTTATAGCATTTTATTACATCTAATCCTCCAGTACTAACACCTTCACCAACTAAACTAATTACTATATTAGCAAATATTGGTAAAAAGAATACTATTGCTGCAGCAACAAATTTATTTGTTAAACTCTTTATTCCTTTTTTATCTTCTGGATTAGAAGAAGTTAACATCTTAAATAGTTGTACCATACTCATAGTTATTAACAATAATGGTACAATTATTTGAATTACTTCTATTGCATTTTTAATGATAGCTATGAATATCGCTATACTATAATCATTACAACAAGTTCCTAAAGAAGAATTACAATCTAATATATATATCATAGTGTCCTCCTTCTACTCACTAGGAGCTTCTTTCAATAAGATTAAGAAATCATCTAATTCATCAAATGCCTTATCATCACCAAATGCTTCATATTGTTCAAAAGGAACATATGCAGCTAGATAACCATCTTTTATGTAATATGAATAATTATCTGGATTTAGATTTTGTTCTCCTCTCCATGATATATAACAATCAAAGTCACATGATTCTTCAGTAATAGCACCTGAATCAATTTTTTCTTTGTATGCTTTTTCTAATTCATAAAACACTCTATTTTTTATTTCTTCAGTATTTGTTTTGTAATAATCTATTAAGGCTTCTTTTGATAATAATTGTTTATTAGTAATATCAATATTGTATGTATAGAAATTATTTCTTGGAGAATCTCCAATATATTCTGTTATTACTAATACTAATGATATAAAATTACCATTTAAATTATAATCATAAGTAATTGCTCCTGTTTCTTTATCTAAGTATTCTCCAGCTATATCTTGAATATTATCATTTACTTCTTTGTAAAGATCACCTTTTAAATTTATGTAAGGAACTTCTTGATGATAGTTGGAATTTGCATAGATGGTATAAACTATCTCTTTAGAAGAATCTTCTTTTATATTCTTATAACTATTACTATTTAATCTTACTATTCCATATGCAATTAATAATACTAATAGAAATGAAATACCTATAATAATAGCTATTATAGTACTATTAGATAATTGTATTTTATCTAATTTTGATTTTTTCTTTTTAGGATTATAATCTTCACCATCTAATTTAAACTTATTAAACATAGCAACACCCTTCAATATAAAAGAATATAAAAGTTATTCTTTTATATTATTTTTCCTTTCTTTTTGATACAGCTAATCCATCTCCTACATCAATAAATTCTGTAGTATATGTCTTATTTGTTTCTAAAAACTCTTTATAATCTTTTACTTTTCTAATTAGTCCTCTAAGATTTCTTGTCTTTATTTCAGATTCATCTTTTTCAACTAATCCATGGAAACTCATATTATCTGTAATAATTGTTCCATCTTCTTCTAGATTTCTTGAGAACTTTTCAAAGAACTTAATATTTTGTGATTTAGATGCATCTATAAAAATAAGATCATATTTATCATCTAATGATACATTTAATGCATCATTAAATATAGGCATTATTTTTTCTTCTAAATCTAATTTTTTAATATTTTTAATTGCTTCTAAATATCTTTGTTCATCTCTTTCAATTGTTGTTACATGGATATGTTCTTTACAAGTTGCCATTTTTATTGCTGAATATCCTATTGCTGTTCCTATTTCTAATACGTTTTTTACATTGTGTTTTTTGATGTAACTTATTAAATACTCAATTCCATCTTTTTGCATTATTGGAACATTGAATTTATCTGCATATAATTCTATTTCACTTATAACCGAGTCTAAATTCTCTACCATAACCATTTTCCTTCTTTCTTTAGTCTATCTATAGTTGCTTGATGTTCTGCAGCATCCTTTGAGTAATATATATTTTTTTCTGAATCTGCGACAAAGAAATAGTAATCACTTTCAGTTGGACTTACTGCACTTATGATACTAGATTCATCAGGATTACAGATTGGTCCTATTGGCATTTTTCCTCCCATATCTGCTGCTCTAGTATTATATGGATTAGATTTTTGGAATAATGATCCATCTAGTGGTTCAGTCATTTTTATTTGAAAAGCATAATATGTAGTAACATCACTACCTAAATTCATGCCTACTTTTAATCTATTTTCAAATATACCAGCAATCATCTTTCTATTTTCTTCGTTTGTACCTTCTAATTGAGTAATTGAAGCCATAGTAAGATAATAATGTGGATCTTTCATTACTACATCTTTATATTTAGATAATATTTTATCTTCTTCGTCTAACATTGTTTTGACTATTGTCTCAATAGAAGTATCTTCGTTCTCAAAATGATATGTATTTGGAGCTAGATACCCTTCTAATGGATAATAGATATCTTCATTTAGAATATCTTCTGTTAAAAACCAATACTTAGAGATTAACTCATTTAAATACTCTTTAGAATTTAGTTTTTCTATTACTTCATCATATGTATGATTAGTATTTTTTTCTATTACTTTAGCTAAATCAGTGATAGTTTCACCTTCTCTAAATGTTATTTTTACATTTAAAGCTATTCCTTTTGAATTTTCTAAACTATCAATTATCTCTTTTAGATTCATACTTTTATTAAGAGAATAAGTTCCTGCTTTTAGAGTTCCTCTTTTATATATTTTCAACTCTAATAAAAATACATATTTATTTCTTATTAAACCTTTTTCTTCTAATACTTCTGCTATTTTTCTAGATGAGTATCCTGGCTTTATTTCAATTTGTATTTCTTCAGTGTTATTTTTGTCCATTGGTGAAGATAAGTAGGCATATGTTATACCTACTCCTACTAAAGCAAAACTTATTAATAATATAAATATTGGCAGTATTTTCTTCTTCATAGATGTCCCCTTTTTTTTATTATTCTTCTTCATTCTTGTCTTTTGCTTTTTTAACTTCTTCTTCAATTGAAGTTAGAATTGTTTCAATTATCTTCCATTCTTTTTCAGTTTCTATTTCTCCTAATTTAGAATGTTCATCTTTAGGATCATAAGTAGATGCATATACTTCTACATTTCCACTTTCATCTAATGTATTATCTGTATAGATAATATAACTCTTTTTTGTTTCATCATTGTCAAATGTAAAAAGCACATCGTATGTCTTTTCTACTCCGTTTTGGTCTATTATAGTAAATGTATTCTTATTCATATTTATTTTTCCTTTCTATCTAAATAATCTTGTAATATTATTGTAGCGGCCACTTGATCTACTACTTTTTTTCTGTCTTTTCTTCTAACGTTTCCTTCTATCAATATATTTTGCGCTATAGTTGTAGTCATTCTTTCATCTTGTAAATATATTGGCACATCAACTTTCTTTTCTAAGTCTTCTTTAAATTTAATACTTAATTCTCCTTTAGGCCCAATGGTATTGTTCATATTTTTAGGAAATCCTAAAACTATTGCATCTATTTCTTCTTCTTTTACTATATCTCTTACTACATTTACTAGATGAGCATATTCTTCATTATGTCTTATAGTTTTGTAAGTATGCGCAATAAGCCCTGTCTTATCGGATATAGCAATTCCTAAAGTTCTTGAACCTAAATCTAGTCCTAAATATCTCATTATCTATCAAAGAAACTATCTAGAAGAATTTCAACAATTTTTGCACGATCTATTTCTTTAATTTTAGTACGTGCATCGTTGTAACTAGAAATATATCCTGGATCACCACTAATTAAATATCCTACTATTTGATTAGTTGGATTATATCCTCTTTCTTCTAAAGAATCATATACTTCTTTTAATGTTTCTTTAGTTTGTTTAGTATCAAGATTTTTAATGTCGAATAATGATGTTTTATCTTTACTCATAAAATTCACCTCTACTATATATTTATAATATCAAAATTATTTTTTATTTACAATTAATTTATGCTGTATAAACAAATCCCATATATATAACAAGTGATATATATATTATTGATAATATTACCCCATTAATTCTTTCTGTAGTAGTACTTTTTCCTTCTATTCCTATGGCCATAGTTCCTAGAACTCCTCCAACTAATCCTCCAATATGTCCAAAATTGTCTATTCCTGTACTAGAAAATCCAATTATCAAGTTTAATAGAATAATTGGGATTAATTGATTTTTTACAAAGTTTCCTAGATATACTCTATATTGTAGTCCAAAGTAAACTAGTGCTCCCATAATACCAAAGATTGCTCCTGATGCTCCTACTGAATAAGTGTTTGATCCATTAGCAGCCATTGATAGTAATGAACTAGTTATAGCTGAAAATAGATATACACCTAAATATTTAGCCTTACCTAAGAAGTTTTCTAATTGTTGTCCTACTATCCACAATGCATACATATTAAATAATAGATGTAAGAAATTACCATGTAGGAATGCTCCTGTAAGTAATCTATAATATTCTCCTGCTCTTATAGATGGTGCATATACACTAAATAATCCAAATAGTTCTTCTTGTGAATTTAGTGCAAAACCTCCAAAGAATATTAATACATTTAATACTATTAAAGAGAAAGTAATATACGGAACTTTATTCTTAAATATCTTTCCTACTTTTTTAGCATCTTTTTCATTATGTTTATTGATATCAGTAGTTATTTTAGCAAATAACTCTATTCCTTTTTCTTTAAATTTAATTTTTCTTGTTAAATCAGGAAAATACTTAGATATAGTATCATTATTTTTTAAATCTTCTTCATCTGTTAATCTTATATTTATTTGATTCTTATAGTTTTCATTTTGAGTGTCAGTAACATTTTCTCCTAGATTTAAAAATATACTTAATACATTAATATTAAATGTAAGTGTTTTCATTTTAATCTTTTTAACTATTCTTTTTGTTTTAAATGCATCAAACTCAAACTGTTCATTATTATGAATATGTCCTGATACAATTCTAACTACTTTATAATCTTCATCCATATTTTCTAACCATATTTCATTTTCAGCACCTTGAAGAATTATGGGATTATAATCTTTTTCTGTGATGAAATAATGAAGTAATTTCATAAGCATTATATTTGTATCATCAAGTCTAATATTTTCTTCCATTACGATATTTCCCTTTCTAATTTATCTATATATTCAATTAATTTAATAGTATCAGTGTTACTGATAGTTTCAAATTTATTTTCTAATAATTCATCTTCTATATTTAAATTATTTAATAATTCTTTTGCTTCTCTTTGAGTACAATTATTATATTTAATTATTGATTCTTTTAAAGCGTTCTTAATTTTCATATCTCTGTAGAAAAACAATTCTCTAATTATGAATAATTTAAAATCTTTTTGTGTTTCTTCTAAAGACTTTGGAATTAATTTAATAATTCCACTAACTGTTCTTGGTGATGGTTTAAATGATGTTGGTTCTATTTCTCTTAACTTTTCTGCTTTAAAATATGCATTTGTAAGTAAAGCTAATTTGTTATTAGATTTATTCATTACATCATCAATATATGTTTCTCCCATAATCATAATTAATTCATTAAATTCACATTTAATCATTTTATTTATAAATGGTTCAATAATAGAATATGGAAGTGAGGTAACTATTTTATCACATTTTGGTAAATAAGTATTTAAAACATTTTGATAAATAACTTCTAAATTAGAATATTTTAATTCTAATGTATCTAGATATACATGTAATCTATCATCCAATTCAATTGAAGTTACTTTTTTTGCTTTTTGACATAGTTTTTCAGTTATTACTCCATTACCTGGACCAACTTCAATAATTGTGTCAGTATCTTTTATATTACAAAAATCTATAAAATCATTTATTACTTGTTGATCTATTAAGAAATGTTGATCTAAATGATCACTGTCATTAGTAAACATACTTATCACCTGTAGATATTATATCATAGTATATAAAGAAAAAGACTTGTAAAAAGTCTTTTTTATATTCTAGTTGTATATTCTTTTACAATTTTTAATACTTTAGAATATTCTATTTCTAATTTTTCAAAGTTTTCATTTACAAAATCAACATCATTTTCTTTTGATTTTAATTCATGTTCATATGCTACATCTGCTAAATCATAGAAACCAAGATACTTACAATCACTTTTTAGAGCATGTACATCTATTGCATAGTTTTCCATATCTGATGTTAATTTTTCTTGTTCTATTTTAGACCATTTTTCTTCTAGACTATTAGAGAAATCTTTCATTGTTTCATTATACATTTCCATATCACCTAGTAGTTTAAGAGCTTTATCCATGTCTACCCCATGACTTCTTAGATATTCTTCATCAGAAATCTTAGGAGGTTCATTTACTTCTTGAGGAGTTGGTTCTTCTAAATTAAGTATTTCTCCTTTTTCTTCAACTTCTTCAGGATTTTCTATGTCACTTGTTACATCTATTAATCTAGTCATCACTGTTATCAAAGTCTCCTTTTCTATTGGCTTAGCAATATATTCTGAAAATCCTTGTGCTATATATGATTCTCTCATACCTGTTATAGCATTTGCTGTTAAAGCAACTACTGGTGTTTTAAAATTAGGATTTTCCTTTAACTTCTTTAGAGTTTCTGTTCCACTCATTTTAGGCATCATGTCATCTAATAATATTATATCATATGTATTAGATTTATTCTTTTCTAAGCACTCAAATCCACTGTAGCAGTAATCTATATTTTTACAATTTAGTGTTTCTAGTATTTTTCTTTCAACTTTGATATTTAATTCATTATCATCTACTAATAGTATTTTTATATTTTCTAAATCTATTGAAGTATCTAATTTTTTAGATTTTGTTTTTACTCTTTCAGTAGATATTCTTTGATCAATCATACAAGTAAATTTAGAACCTTCTCCATATATTGTATGAACCATAATCTTTCCATTCATCATTTCAACTAATTGTTTTGTAATAGCTAGTCCTAATCCTGTACCTTCAACAGTAGTATTTCTTGTTTCTTCTAATCTATCGAATTTAGAAAATAATTTATTAATATCCTTTTTTTTGATTCCTCTTCCTGAATCTTCAACTGATATTATTATTCTACAAACATCATCATTTAATTTTAGACAATTCACTTCATATTTAACATAACCTTTATCAGTATACTTAGATGCATTACTCAAAAAGTTAGTTATTATTTTTTTGATATTAGTATGATCACCATATAAAGTTTCTGGAATATCAGGCGCAATATAATATGAAAAATCTAGTCCTTTTTCTTCCATTCTTGGTCTTATTAAAGTGGCTGGTTCAGTAAATATATCTTGTGAATTATATGGAGATGGATTTATCTCTAATTTACCAGCTTCTATTTTTGATATATCTAAAATACCATTTACTATTTCTAATAAAGTATTAGATGCATTTATAATATCTTTTGCATTTTCTTTTGCTTCATCTAATGTAGTAGCTTGTTCAATACAATCACTAAATCCAACTATTGCATTAAGTGGAGTTCTAATCTCATGAGACATACTACTTAAGAATTCAGTCTTAGCATTGTTTGCTTTTTCTGCTTGTATTTTTGACATCTCCACTTGTTCAAGCATTTTTACATCTGGGTTTTCAATAGTGAAATGCATAATTATTATAGTTAAACACCATATATAGCCGACCATAAAAGATGAAGGATAAAAATAAATTATTAACGCATTTATCGCTCCAAATACAAGAAATAAATAAAATGGAGTAAATTTCTTCGAAGCTATTTTTTTTCTATTTATTATGGTTAATATCAATTGATATATCCCTAATATTATGGCATAAAGGTATGTTAGTGTTATAGGTATACCTTGAGGTGCAACAGAACCGTTCACTTCAATATAGTTTGTTGTAGTTAATAAAGTTAGTATTAAAATAATTAAAGAGAACACTTTTAATATTTTTAATTTTATTTTTGAGCTTTTACACACTGTCATAAGATAACTACAAAATAAATAATTAATTACTATGTAACTTACAAGAACAAGTTTCGCTACCATGACATAAACAATGGTATTCATGTAATCTTTATATAATATAGCTGAAACAATTTCTAAAGATGTCATTATTATTGAAGTAGTTAATATATAACGATAGATTTTTGTTTCTTCATTATTTACTTTTTTCTTTAGCATAAATATAACTGTTAGTATGACCATAACAGGAAACATTGCTATTGATAAATAAAATCCTAATCCCAATGAACTCACACTCCAATCTATTCTAAAAATATTATACCATTTTTTGTCAATATTAACATTGTAATAATTAAAAAACTATATACAAATATGTATATAGTCATTTAATTATTTCTTAAGCGAAATTGTTTTACCCTTGGATTCATTATCTTTTCTTTTATAAAACTCAACATCAACTTTTGCATTCATCATCCTGACAAGCGGTTCTGTAGTGTATTCTATTTTTCTAGGTAAAGCATTTTCACATGTATTAGTTACTATAACTTTTCTCATTTTCTTTTCAAATTCTTCATAATCAATTTGATCTGAATACAATGAAATGTGATAACTTGGCACAAATTGTAATATATCATCTGAAATCGGTGTTACTACTGCTTCTCTTATTTCTGGTAGAGTTTGAAGTAATTCCTCTAATTGCTCAGGATATATATTATCGCAATCACAAACAAAATTTCTTTTTTGTCTACCAACATATTTATAGAATCCATCATCTTCTTCAACTAAATAATCTCCTAAATTTAACCATTTTGTTCCATCATCATCATAAGATATGACATTTGCAGTTTCCTCTGGATTATTGTGATATCCCATCATTATAGAAGGACCTGATATATAAAGAAGACCTCTTTCTCCTTTTTGAACTGGTTCACCTGTTTTTGGGTCAAGTAGTTTAATCTTAAGATTAGGAATTGGAACCCCCAATGCTCCTTCTTTAAAGTAATTACCTGTATTTAATATATTAGATCCCCAAGTTTCAGTTGCTCCTAAACCATCCCCTAATTTAGTCTGACTTCCACAGAATAATAAAGCATCATTTATAGGTCCTTCTGTAGCTTCTTTTTTTGCTTCTCCGCCAGAAAATGCCACTTGAAGATTGCTCAATGAATTAGGTTTTAAATCACCTCTTGGAACATAGACCCCATTTTTCATTTCTATTAAAGATGTCCAATGAGGAGGTCCTCCTGAAGCACCATTCGCTTGTGTTCTAACTAACTCATCATAAAAATCATTAGGCATAGCTTTTAAAGTCAATGCATAAGTCATATTATTAGTTAATGCAGCATGTAGTATAGATCTTCCAAAAGCCATATGTCCAAATGGAATTTGACCTAAATATATTTTCCCATCAAAGAAATTATCATCATATAATAACTTCATTCCTTCTATTTCGGAGTTAAGTCCAAAATCATTTAGATCAACGCCTTTATGAATACCTGTTGATCCTCCAGTAAACATTATATCACTTAACTCTCCTTCTACATATGGAACATTAGGAAGTGTGATGCCATCATAATTTTGCTTTAATAAGTTATTTAATCTTTTATTTTTTACTAGTGTAAAATTTCCTTTTTTAAATTGTAAAAAATTATATCCTAGTTTTATTTTCCAGTTATTGCTCGATTCAAGTGGTGAATACATTATTGTAGAAATATTCATTGATTTTTCTAAATTCTTAAATCCACTATAAGAATAGTCTGTTGTTACAACCATCTTTGGTCTTGTTAGTTCAACATCTGCTTTTATTCTCTCTTTAGTGTCAAACGGACTATAACCAACTACGATAGCTCCTAAAAGATTTAATGCGTATATAAGATAAACAGCTTCTGGAGTATTAAAAGAACATATACCTATCAAATCTCCTTTTCTTACTCCTTTTTTATATAACATCTTTGCATACTTATCGATTGATTCAAACATTTCTTCATATGTTATTTTCTTATCTTCAAAAGTTAATGCAATATTGTCCATATGATTTTTACTGTTTTCTAGCATATAATCATATTTTGTTTGATTTGGATTAACTTTCATATG
>JAEEGL016820065.1_pt1 | contig 10016 bp, 8 predicted proteins | sample 9134231 | NCBI WGS metagenome assembly JAEEGL01 (sample SAMN16246548, study PRJNA631951) | gut metagenome | biome: gut microbiome; feature: rumen; material: fiber-attached | host: Bos | place: Iran: Karaj | collected 2018-10 | reverse complement strand
TTTATTCTTTCAACACAAAACGAACTGACCTTCAAAGAGCTCTCTGAAAAAATTAACCGGAATAAATCAACGACTACAGTATTAATTAAAAAACTGGAAGAACAGAAATTAATAAAAATTGAAAAAAGCACAACTGACAAACGGGAGAAACTTATTTCTTTAACACCAAAGGGAAAAAAGCTGAATGCACTCACGCAGGAAATCTATAAAAAACTGCAGGAAATAATTTCTAAAACCTACACAGAGGAGGAAAGCAAAAAACTTTTATCGCTCCTGTTAAAATTAAAAGAAGAACTATTGTTTATTAATAATAAAGACTGAGCTAAACAATTTTCCTAAGTCGAATTTTATTCAATCGAATTTTCATCAATTGCTTTAGCAAACTGATCAGCACAGGAAGTTCCCCTTCCTTTACAATCGTTACCCCTTAAAATGCCGGCAATCTCTTTAGCATCATGACCTTCAACAAGACGACCGATTGCTTTCAGGTTCCCGTTACAGCCGCCGGTAAATTTTACATTATGAAGTTTACCATCCTCTAAATCAAAATCAATCTGAACAGAGCAAACCTGATGTGGTGTAAATGTAACATGCTTCATATCTTCTCTCCTTTCAACGGATTTATTTTATCACATTTTTCGCAGGTGAGAAATCTTTCCCTAAGAAACTGTCTATTAGGTGCCACTATTTTATCAGAGAATATAATTGACACAAATTATAAAAAAAATTATTTTTAGCATAAATAGTTTTATATAAAACTAAATTATAAAAGAGGTTATTTATGAAAAAACTAATCATTACACTTTGTACTTTAGCATTATTATTTTCAGGCTGTACAAAAAAAGAAAGCAGCAATTCAAAATCAGCAAAAACTGAAAGCAAAAACATAGCAGTCTTTGTCCCGGGAATTATTGCAGATTCTCCGACATACAAAATGTTAGCAGAAGGAGTAACAGAAGCCTGCAATGAATACACAAACAAAACAGGCGCAAATGTTAATTTAGAAATAATGGAAGCCGGAACCAACCAGAGCGAATGGCAGACAAAACTTACTTCTTTGTGCGCACAGAATAAATTCGATGTAATAGTTTCTTCAAACCCTTCCCTCCCGGAATTAGCTTCTCCTTTAACACAGACATTTATTGAACAGAAATTTATCCTGATGGATTCATTCCTAGAGGGCAACGAAAACATTTTCTGTACAAGTTACAACCAGAGGGAGCAGACCTTTTTGGCAGGAGTTACAGCAGGTCTTGTTTCAAACACTCATAAAGTTGCTTTAGTTGCAGCACAGGAATATCCTGTAATGAACAACGTTCTATATCCATACTTTGCATACGGAGCAGAATATGCAAAAGAGGGAACTACCTGCGATTTTAGAATTGTCGGAAACTGGTACGATGCTTCAAAGGGTGAAGAAATAACAAAAGCTTTATACACAAAAGGAGTTGATGTAATCCTTCCAATTTGTGGCGGGGCAGCCTTTGGTGTAATCGCACAGTCAAAAGAAAAAGACATAAAATTATGTTTCATCGATGACAACGCTTTTGACAAGTCTCCGGATTATGTAGTTTGCAGTGTAATTACAAAACAAAATGAAGCAACAAAAGAAGCTGTACTGGATTATCTTGGAGGAAAAACTAAATGGGGAACTACAAAAGTTGTTGGACTTCAGGAAGGATACATTGAACTGGTACAGGACAATAAGGACTACATAAAAAATGTCAGTCAGGAAAACAGGGACAAAATCAATGAAATCCTATTAAAACTTAAGAATGGAGAATTAGTGCTTCCAGAAAAAATAAAATAAGAAATAGAGAATCATGTTTTTAGGGCTGTCATAAACTTCTGTGGCAGTCCTACATCCAGGACAAAAATGGAAATAAAACTAAAAGGAATTACAAAAAGCTTTTCATATAAAAAAGTACTTGATAATCTTGACCTCACATTCTCTGACAGAAAAATCAATATGCTGCTCGGAGAAAATGGTGAAGGCAAATCCACTCTTGCGCAGATAATTTCAGGAAGTCTTGAGCCGGATTTAGGACAAATCTTTATAAACCAAAAGCTAGTAAAACACAATTCAGTAACAAAGGCACAGCGAAACGGAATCTATATGGTTTACCAGAATCCGCTTCTGGCGCCTGAGTTGACCGTTGAAGAAAATATTTTATTGAACGAAAAAAAACTGATTCTTGAAAGAAAAATCATCGCAGAAAAAATAAATTCCATTTGCAAGGAATTAGACTTATCTATTGATACAAAAGCGCAAATCAAAAACCTTAATGCAAACAATAAATTCTATGTAAACTTAATCGAAGTCCTTTTAAAAAATCCCAAAGCACTAATTCTTGATGAACCTTCAGTATTTTTAACTAACAGAGAAAAACAATCCCTGTACGAAAGACTGAAATTACTTTCCAGGAACATCAACATCATTGTAATTACTCACAGTCTTAGTGAAGCACAAAATTATGCTGATGCAATTTATGTAATCAAAAACAAAAAAGCATTTTCACTAAATGATATAAACTCTTACGAATCACTGTACAAAACAAATCATCAAAATGAAAAGAAACTGCACACTGAGAGCACGCAGAAAATAAGCACACAAAAAGCTCCTTCGTTAGCACTGGAAATCAAGAACGCAAGTGTTCATCCTGTCTCAAAACCTTGTGTAGAAAACATAAATCTTCAGGTTGAAACAAATGAAATTACTGCAATCACAGGATTGAAACAGGCAGCAATACAAACCTTAGAAGATTTAATTACAGGCTTTGCAGAAACTCAAGCAGGCACTTTTTATATAAACGGTGAAAAAGTAAAAAAATACAATATAGAAACGCTGAGACAAAACAAAGTTGCAGTTATCTCAAGCGACAAAAACTTCAGGTGTTCAAATCCAAACCTTACAATAAAGCAGGCCTTAAACATTTACACAGCAAAGGACTTAAATGAAAACGCAGACAATTTAATTAAAAAAGCAAACATAAATATTAAAGCAGAAGAAAATGTCAGTTCATTAAGTGGCGGAATGCTCCAGCGGTTAATAATTGAAAGGGAACTTTCACTGAATGGCGGGCTCTTAATTTTCTCAAATCCAATGCAGGGCTTAGATTTTATAAGTCAGAAAAAATTACTGCAAGAAATAATCAATTTAAAAAATGAAGGCAAAACAATTTTATTGATTGGTGCAGAAGATTTCCCGCTTTCCCTGTGCTCAAAAGTTTATGAACTTCAAGGCTCAACAATTTCTCTAGCATACGATTCAAAAGAAAAAATACTGGACACAAATACAGAAGGTTTTACATCAGGGCAATCGACACAAACTGAATCAACTGAAACACAGACAAGTGCTCTAAAAACAAATAAAATTTTTACTAAACAGAATTGCATTAAAATTATTTCACAGACAATTTCTCCGCTCATGGGATTTTTATTTTCCATACTGATAATCGCGTTTAATTCAAAAAATTGCGGCGAGGCATTAAAATCATTTTTTACACAGACTTTCACGATTCCATATTATTTCGGGCAAATGCTTAACACTCAAACCCTGCTTTTAATTGCTGGCCTTGGACAAATATTTTCCGTAAAGGGAGGCAATTTAAATCTTGGAGGTGAGGGCCAGATTTATGCAGGCGGTTTAATTGCTTCCCTTGTTTTTATTTCACCCCTGAGCAAGTTCCCGCTTCTCTGCCATTTAACTGCAATAATTCTATGCATTCTTCTAGGTTTTATTTTAACTTTTCCAAGTGCATATCTTAAAGAAACAAAAAAGATTGAAGTGCTTCTTACATCCTTTTTACTTTCAAGCGCACTCATTCCAATAATCAACAGCATCATAAGCTTATGGAAAAGAGATGGAACTCAAAATCTTCTGGCACTTCCCTACATTGAAAAACACTTGAGATTCAAGCAGCTGATTCCGCCTTCACCCTTTAATGCAAGCTTTATATTTGCAGTTTTTGCAGTAATCCTTGCAGCCTTTTATCTGGAAAAAACATTCCGTGGAAGAAAAATAGAAATCTTCGGCATTGCAAATGAATTCGCTCTTTACGCAGGTTACAACTCAAACAAAAATACATGGGAAACACTTTCTGTCTGCACAATCCTACACACACTCACGGGATACATTACTGTTGCAGGAACCTACTACACCTGTCACCAGGGCTTTTACCAGAACTTGGGATGGTCAGCCTTAACCTGTGCTTTGATTGCAAACTCAAATCCGCTTAAACTGATTGTTTCAACTTTTTTCATTGCCTGGCTTTATACAAGCTGCGACAGAATTTCTTTAACACAGGGATTTAACTTTGACATAAGCTCAATTCTTCAGGGAATAATTTTATTCTTCCTCGCATTAAATTTTACACTCGGCAAACTGAAAACCAGACGCACAAAAGAAGAAAGATTCCAGCTTAAGAAAATGGAGATAAATAAAAAATGAATATAGACTTTTTTTCATCACAAACACTTTCTATTTTATCGCAAGTCTTTCCACTATTTTTAATAACGCTTACGGCCTTAATATCTGAATACGCAGGAAGGCTTGCTTTGTTTATAGAGGGACTTTTAAACTTAAGTGCATTCCTGTGTTACACATTTACAGTATTACTTCATAATCCTTTTGCAGGAATTATTCTCAGCATGGTGCTCTGTACACTTTTAGTTTTTATACTTGAACGCATTTCCAATTATCTTAAGGCAAATATTTTTATCACTGCGCTTGCATTTAATATTTTCTTTCTCGCCTTAACTTCATTCCTGTCTTCAAAGATTTTTAACACAAGAGGCGTTCTCTATTCAAATGTATTTTCTTTTTCACCACAGACAATAGAAATTATTGAGATATGTATTTCATTGATTTTATGTGCAGCCTTAATACTTCTCTTAAAAACTACAAGCATAGGCCTTAAGCTGAAAATTACCGGAAGCAATCCGGAGGTTTTACACTCAAGGGGAATAAGCGTTTCGTTTTACAAAAGCCTTTCATGGATTATTGTAGCTTTGGCTTCATCATTTTGCGGCAGTTTTCTTTCGTTTAAGCTTTCATCGTTTGTTCCAATGTGTTCCGGCGGCAGAGGCTGGCTTTGTCTGGCGGCAGTCTTTTTGGGATGCAAAAAAACAAATAAAACCTTTATTGCAGTTTTGATTTTCTCAGTGATTCAGTTTTTGTCCACAAACATTCAGAACATCGCAGTCTTTAAAAATCTTCCTTCGGGACTTTTACTTAGTTTTCCGTATATTATTTCGCTATGCCTTTTATTCTTTTTCCCTGGTGAGAAAAACTCGTCCTGCTGAACTTAATTCTTGTCATGCTGAATTTGCAGCTCGTTATTCCGAACTTGCTTCAGCATCTGTCAGTCTTTGCATTAACAGATTCTGAAACCATTTCAGAATGACTGGCTATGATTCACCCTTCAGCGCTTTCTGGCGTTCCTGTTTCAGCAGCATTTCCGCCAGCAGATTCATTTTCACCGCTTTCTTCATTTCCAGTTGCTGCAGGAGTATCTTTTTCACCCGCGTCTCCACTTTCACCGTTCTCCGGGGTGTCTGCCGGTGGAGCATTCTCTGGCTCTTCTTCAATAACATTAAACTCTACGATATTTATTACAGTAGGATTATAATCTGCCGGATGTGTATAGTTTACTGAAGGAATACTTCCATCATAAGTTACTTCTACATCATCATCATAGTAAATAATAAAATCATATTTTTCCGGATAATTATATTTTTTATTGTACACAACTTCCATAGTAACAGAAGCAATACGCTCTTTCTCAAAATTTTTACTTTTATATTTATTGTAATCCCGTTCAATTCTTTCAAACCAATCATCAATAGAATATTTTAAATTTGTCCCGTTAGAGATTTTTGTTTCAGAAGGTTTATCATCATAATTTCCATTATCATTCTGTACATAATAATCAGCGCTAACACATTTTTTATTAGTAATCTTATATACATTCTTTTTAGTTTTCTTATTAATTATATCAGTATATTCAAAGGTATATTCATAATTTTTTATATTCCTGTAAGTCCATTTATTTTTATTCTTTGTGAACTCACTTTTATCAAACTCAAGTTCTCTCTGCATTAAATACGGAAACTTACAGCCAGCAAAGATTAAACATAAAAACAGAAACAAAAATTTAAATTTCACACTATCCTCTTTTTAACGAAAAATAGCTCTGAAATAAAAAAATCAGAGCCATTCATAACTTATAAAGTTATATCTATTATTTGAAACAATATAATATTTTATAAAATTAAAGAAGTAATGCCTATTTCAAGGAAGCACTTATGCGTTCAAGAACTTTTTTTCTATCTAAAGGCTTAACAATGTAGTTTTTAGCGCCACTTAAAAGAGACTGCTTTACAAGTTCTTCTTTTCCGAGAGCACTTACCATTACTACACGAGCATTCTTATCGAAAGCCATAATCTGTTCCAATGCAGCAATACCGTCCATACGAGGCATTGTAATATCCATTGTAACAAGATCTACATTAGGACAGAGTTCCTTGTACTTATCAACTCCTTCTTTTCCGTCCTGCGCAGTTGCAACAACTTCATAGCCGTCACTTGTAAGAATCTGTGTAAGCTGTTTAGCTACGAACATTGAATCATCAACAATAAGAACGCGAAACTTTGTACCATCAAGTTTTGTTCCATCTGGAAGACGATCATTGCTTGTTGGGAAATCCTGTTTAGTTATCATATTCAAACTACTCCTTTATTTATGTACGCTCACGAATAGCAACGTTAACTTCAATTTTTCCAAATTCAGTAATAAGAGGAACGATTAAAGCTTCAACATTTTCATTTGTTCCACTTAAAGCTGCAATTTCCATTTTTTCACCTGCAAATAATGCTGGTGGTGTTAAATCGAATTTAAATCCAAGCTCATGTAATTTTGTAACTGCCTGAGCTGTAATCATATTTGCTAATTCACTAATTGTAGCTTTTGCAAGATCATCAAAAACTGCAAGCTTTTCATTATTCATCTGAGAAGCAATATTTAATGCAGTTTCATAAGTCATATCAAAAAGGACACGCCCTTCAACATCACCGGCAAGTCCAACCAATGCAGCAACACCCATTACCGGCATTGCAGTAGATTTTAAATATAAATCTCCACGTTTTACTTCTACTCCACCAAGTACTTCTTTTAAGATTCTGTAAGAAGTTTCTACAAATGGATTAATATATTCAACTCTCATAAAAGTATCCTCCTATAAAGTACAATTTATTATGTAAAAATTTAAGCCTTTGAATATACATTTATTTTCCCTATGGATTTTTTAACCCAACCAGGAAGTTCTATATTCTCATTTTCACCAACAATTATTATACCATTTCCTTTTACTTTTTCAGAAAATTCCTGTAATAACTTTTGCTGTGAAGGTTCCGGCATGAATGAAATTAAATCACGTGCAAAAATAATATCAATTGGCGGTAAATTATTAGTATTTCCACAATCGTGATATTCAAACATTACAGAATCTTTTATTTCTATAGAAAATGTATATTCACCAGTTACAGTTTTCATGGTAAATGGCTGATACCAGTCATTAGCTGCTTCATCCGTTAAATTCATTAAAGGAGCATTAGAAACACTTAACAAATCTGTATCGTGTCCATATACCCTGATTCTTGAAGACCTGTATTTTTTTGAAAGCAGACAGGCTAATGAATAAGTCTCAAATCCCTTTCCACAACCAGGATTCCAGACAACAATATTTTTTGCAGAGTTTTCAGGTAAAACACTAAAAACTTCTTTTGCATATTCTTCAGTCCACCATGAACTTGTGTATTTTGAATAAAATGGAGCAAGGAACTCATCTGCATCACTTTCAGACTGCAGCTGAACATTATCGCGGCCTTTTTCTTCGAGCCATTCCTTGTATCTTGATTTAACCCACGAATCAGTTACTTCATTAACAACGAATTTCTTTAAGCTTAAGAGTGATTCACTTATAAACCTGAGTTCATTGTCTTCGTTTTTTGCATTCGCTGCTTCAGGTTCAGTTTTTTGATTTGCTTTATTTTTAGCTGAATCTTTTTCCTGTGTTTCAGAAGCTGGAGTCTCTGCTTTTATCTGACGAGCCTGCATCTGCTTTCTCATTGATTCAACATAAACTTTTTCTTCTTCAGGAGAGCGCACATCAAATATTTTATCAATATCAAGCAAAATGTATAAACGCTTTTCTGCTTCAACAACACCATAAATGTATTTAATGTTTATATCACCAAACAAAGGATGTGGAGGCTGAATCGAAGACTTCTGGATTCCTATTACTTTATCAATAACATCAACAACAACACCAAAGGTTCTGTCACCAACACTTATAATAAGCATGTTCTCCAGATAATCATCACCCTTTTCCTCAACTTCAATATTAAAGAAAAGCCTGAAATCTATAATCGGGATAATATCTCCACGCAAATTATAAACTCCACGGACAAACGGAAGGATATTCGGAACATATGTAAAATTACCGGCTTTGGCAATTTCTTTAACCTTCATAATATCAATTGCGTAATCTTTACCAGCTAAAGAAAAAGTTACCATTTTAAAATCAACAGCAGTAACCTTCTTCTTTTCTTCTTCAATTGACTGATTCTGGCTTACTGAAGAATCTTCTATGGTTCCAGCAAGAACACTCAATTTATCCTGAATTGTTGACATATCTTTAACCTCTGGTTGCGTTTTTAATGGCTTCAGCTTCACGCACCTGCTGAGCATCTAATTCCTGACGAACTCCTAATTCCAAAAGTTGATTTACATCAATAATCAACGATATAGATCCATCACCCAAAACTGTGGCACCTGCAATTCCCGGAGTTGAAGTAAACTGGTCGTGCAAAGGCTTAATTACAACGTCCTCTTCGCCAATCAATGCATCAACCATTACACCAATCTTCTTTTCCTGCGAGCCCACAATAACTACATAGCAATAATCGCCTTCCAGTGAATTCTTTATATTAAACAAGCGATTCAATCGAAGTACAGATATTACTTCATTACGAACGTTAAGAACTTCATAATTATCTATAGTGTTAATTGATTCAATTTTTACATACTGGCTTTCAATAACATTTGCAATCGGAATAGAATAAACTTCTTTACCGACACGAACCAGAAGGCCCTGGATAATTGCAAGAGTAAGAGGAAGTCTGATAGAGAATTTAGAACCCTGATTCTTCTCACTTGAAACGCTGATGGTTCCTTTGAGTTTTTCAACCATAGTCTTAACAACATCAAGTCCAACACCACGGCCTGAAACATTGCTTATTGTATCGCTGGTTGAGAAGCCCGGCATAAAGATTAAATCGTATGCTTCCTGACTTGTAAGAACTTTATTCTGACTGATAAGTCCCTTCTTTATAGCCTTTTCCTTTACCTTATTGACATCAATTCCGCCACCATCGTCCATGATATCAATAACAATCATATTGCCTTCATTTGCAGCTTTTAAGAGTAAGGTTCCTGTTTCATCTTTTCCGAGCTTCTTTCTTACTTCTGGAGGTTCAATACCATGGTCAACAGAGTTTCTTACACAGTGCATAATTGGATCAAGCAAATCATCAACTACTGTTTTATCAAGTTCTGTATCTTCACCTTCTATAATAAGATTTACTTTTCTACCTAAATCCTTGCTTAAATCACGAACGACTCTTGGGAATCTGTTAAAGATTGTTCCAATAGGAACCATTCGGATTTTCATTACGCCTTCCTGTAATTCGCTTGTAATACGACCCAGATTCTGTGTAGTAGACCTGTACTTACTTGAAGAAACTTTGAAATCATTCTCAAACGAATCAAACCAGGTATTTAAAGCACCATAATCATTTGCAATTGCCTGGCGGAGATCTTTTAATGAGCCACCAGCTGCCACAGCTTCAATGAACTTAGGTAAATTATTTATAAGGCGACTGTATTTTTCTTTAAAGGTTGCATTTAATGACTGTAACTGAAGCTGTAAATCTGCCATATGCAAACCGTTCTGGT
>JAEEGL016388987.1_pt1 | contig 10016 bp, 11 predicted proteins | sample 9134231 | NCBI WGS metagenome assembly JAEEGL01 (sample SAMN16246548, study PRJNA631951) | gut metagenome | biome: gut microbiome; feature: rumen; material: fiber-attached | host: Bos | place: Iran: Karaj | collected 2018-10 | reverse complement strand
TCGTCAAGCGGCTCCACAGGATCGTATACACCGACAGGAAGCATCACGCTATACGCGATCTGGAAAGCGAAAGGCATCGTGCATCTCTATGTCGGCGGCGCATATCATTCGTATCTCGTATGGGTATATAAAGGCGATGGAACCGGGCCGAACTCGAATGGATGGCATCATGCGATGCCAAAAATCTATTGTACATCCGATGGTAGCACAAAGTATCACACATGCGGTTAGCTCTTAACCCCTTTGCGGTACACGGCAACGACACCGGTGTGCATGTAACTACCCTTTGCGGTAAAGGATAAGAAAAGCAAAAGCCCGTCTGTGTAAGCAGACGGGCATAACTATACCTGAATAGGGGTGAGAAATTGAATTACACGCGCTATATCAATCTGGATGTAAACGCTACGAGCGCAGTAACAGTTGTAGCTGTGAAACGGAATGATGCGTTTGCCAGATTTATCAATGTGACGCTGATGAAGGACGGTGTTAAATATACGCCTGAGTCCGGCGTATGGGCGATGTTTCGCTGCGAGAAGCCGGACGGGACAGCAGTTGTGACTGACAGCCGTGCGCAGGACACAGAGCTTGGCAGGTATCTCGTGAGTATCGAGTCTGACGGCACAATTACGATTGAGATCGTCGATCAGGTCACTGCTGTCGTTGGACGCTGCAAATGCGATGTATGCCTTATGTATAACACAGAGGTGTTAAGCACTACGCCGTTTATCATCGATGTAAAGCCGGTGCCAAATGTAGCGTCTCTCGTCGTATCTTCTGATGATTTCCGCACGCTCGTTAACGCAATCGCGGAAATCGGAGAGATTGAGGGCGAGATTTTAGACAGCGTTGCGACGCTTACTCTGCCGAAGACTGGGTGGAGCGGAAATGATCCTTATACGCAGACGATCACTGTGTCCGGCTACACTACGACCGCAAATACGAAAGTCGATCTTGTTTGCGACGCTTCTGTGATCTCTAAGATGGCAGAATCGGAGACGAACATTATGTATGTCGTCAACAATAATGGGACTCTTACCGTTTATGCTCACGGAGGTAAACCAAACGAGAATTTGACAGTACAAGCAATCCTCTCTGAAACAAGGGCAATTTAACGTAAGGAGGAATGAAATGATTACGTTTATCAATGACGGCAAGATTAACAAATACTACGGCCTGAAAAGCGAAACGAAGCCTGTTAATCCGCCGAATGCGAGTGAGTATACAGAGATTGATAATAATGGGAAATTATACCGCTATGACAGAGACAATCATAAATGGTGGCCTCAGAGCACCGGAGGCGGTGGCGGAGGTCAGTCTGGCGGCAACGCAACATACGGCAGTGTTACGCTGTCCGCAAACTGGGTCGGCGACGGCCCGTATACGCAGGTTGTAACGATCGACGACTATACTGCAACGGCCAACACAAAGGTCGATCTTCTTGCAGACAGCGAAGCTGTTGAGCAGATGATCCAGGATGGCGTTGATGAAATCTATATTGTTAATGATGACGCTACTTTTACCGCATACGCGATTGGTAGCAAGCCTTCCACCTCTATGGTGGTTCCGGCAATCTTTTCGGAGGTGAATTAAATGAGTGTTATTGGTGTCCCCATTATTGCTGGCGCTTCTTCTACGAAACTTAACTCTGTCGCTGCGGCTCCCGCTTACAGCGCGTCTGCCGCATATGCTGTCGGAGATCTCGTAACGTATAAGAGTGTACTGTATCGCTGCAAGTCTGCTATTAACACCGCAGAGGCTTGGAACGCTGCCCATTGGGAAGCTGTTGATCTCCCTGAGCTCTTGAAGGTAAAGGCGAACGCGGCGGCAATCGCAACCGCATACAGCGCGAGCGCTACTTATGCCGTTGGCGATCGTGTCTCTTACAACGGCGATTTTTATGAGTGCAACACCGCGATTGCGACTGCAGAGGCGTGGAATGCTGCGCACTGGACTAAGATCACTGTTGATGAGAAGCTGAGAGAAAAGTATGACAAGTCTGAGGTCTACACTAAGGAAGAGACTGATGCGCTTTTATCTACTCTCGGTAATCACTACGGTGTGAAGTGGGATAAGGCCAAGAGCGCAATGACGAGAACCGGCAACGCAGCGAGCATCACAACTACCGTCACTAACTTTGCACATCGCGGCACCGTTAACGCAAACTACAGCAACCCGTTTGACAGTATTTATCCTTGGAGCGGCTGCCGTCTGTGCAATATTGATATCGATTCCTACCGTGCTCTTTCTGCTGGTGACGATATCAAGAGTTGCATTGTCGCATGGGAAGGCGACGCCGATTTCAGCTACAATCATGCAAATGGCGTGTGGAAGTACCGCCCTGAGTTCTGGGGTAAGAGCTGGGATAGCGAAGATGGTTACCGCTACTTCGATATCACCGATAAGGACAACGGTTCATACGTCCACTACAAGCCTGCAATCCTCGGACGCTGGCGCGGTGTCAAGACTACTCTGACTATCGACGAGGTAGAGAAGTCTGTTCTGCTCCCGAAGCCTGGTATGCCATGCAAGAGAGAAGCTATCTCCACAATTCACACTTATGCGAAGAACTGGGGCGCAACTCTTGACAGCATTTATTCTTTGGATGGCTCTATCCTGATGGCGATCATCGAGTACGCGAACATGAATATGCAGACTGCGCTCGGCAACGGTGTCTCTGAACTTTACAAAGAAGGCAACGATTATTTCACCGCAGACGCAACGGACAGCGCTGTTGTGCGTGTTGCGAACGCGGACGCCGCCCTTGTTATTCCTGGTGCTATCTTCGACATCGGCACTGCGAAGGCCGGTGTGCAGGTTGGTTCCTTCTACGTCGTCAGTGTTGAAGTTGATGGCACTGATAAAGTTGTCACCCTGAATCAGCCCGTCACCGTTACTACCGCCAACTTCTGGTCTATCCACAGCAAGATCAATGTCGCCGATGAAGAGATCGGCAGCAAGAGTGGTTATATCGGCACCAACGGTAAGGCTGACTGCTACTACCGTGGTGAAGTGTTCTGGGGTAACCTTTGGAACTACGTTCTCGGCGCTTATCGTCAGACTGGTACACAGCATGTGTGGCTTGCCAAGAGCGACGCTGAGGCTGATAACTACGATGCGCTGAACACTGATGCCCACATTGACACTGGCGTAACTCTCTCGTCAACTAACGGGTACATTAAGACTCTTGGATATCCGACTCGCTCTGGGCTGCTCTCCGCGCCTGCGTTCTGCACCGTTCAGGGCGGTGACAGCAACAATCCTGTTGGAGACTACTTCTATACGAACGCATCTGCTGGCAACACAATCCTCATTGTCGGCGGCTGCGCGGACGGTGGTGCCGGCGGTGGCCCGTTCTGCTGGGGCTGGGGCAGCACGGCGTCGTACTCGCGCTGGGGCTTCGCGGGGCGTCCTCGTCTCAAAAACCCCTAAGGGGGTTTGTTAAGGGGGATCGAAATCCCCCTTGACATTTCATATAGCACAAAACTTACTTTTAATTGCATGATAATTATAGGCTTGCAGAGGCAATTCTCCCGGTAGCTGGTTCTTCCTCATTGTCGGCGGCAACGCGAACAATGGTGCCAACGATGGCCCGTTCTACTGGAACTGGAACAACACGGCGTCGAACTCGAACTGGAACTACGCGGGGCGTCCACTTCTCTTGTTACTCAATTTACGAGCAACAGCGTCTGTGAGTTCTCTTCGGAGAAAGGCTTATATGCCTCCTTACCCCTTGGTAAAAATAATAGCCGCCTCTGTGCAAGCGGAGGTTAGGGACTCGGATTAGTAGGTTAATTCTCGAAAGTACGAGCTGGCAAGAGAAGAATGAAAGGAGCGTTAAATGCCGAAACGCATAGGCTATCTTTATGAACGGATGATCGCGCTTGATAACTGTATACAGGCAGAGATCGAGATGGCAAAGAATAAAGAAAACAAAAATAAAATGGCAAAGCATATTCAGCGTCATGCCGATCGATACGGAGCTACATTACAGAAGAAGCTGTCAAGTGGGACTTATGTATTTCATAAAGACAGGGTCGTGTATATCAAAGACTCTTACAAAGGTAAGACTCGGCGTTTGCAGATACCATGTCTTGAGGATCAAGCAGCAATGCAAGCGTGGTTGATTATTGCAGCTCCTTATATTGAAAAACGCAATTATTACTATAATTGCGGCTCTATCCCTAATGCTGGTCAAACAAGGGCAGTCATAGCATTGCAAAAGTGGTTGAGTACAAAGAAACAGCGTCCGAGATGGGGCGCTGTCACTGATATAAAGAAGTTTTACGAAACGTGCCCTCATCGCGTTGTCATGAAAGGATTACGGCGTATGTTCAAGGATGAGAAGTTCCTTGCTTTCGCTGAGCAAATGATGCACGCGATGAGCCCAACCGGTGTCGGACTTGCTATTGGCTACCCGGTAAGCCATTGGCTCGCTAACGTGGCACTGATGGAAATCGATCATGGACTAAGATTGAAATTTCCTGATGTAAAGCATACGAGATACATGGATGATATAGCTTTCGTAAGCAATAACAAGCGGCATCTTCGCGCCGCTGTAAAATACCTTGGGCTTAAACTGAAGGAGCTTGGCATGGTTCTCAAGCAGAACTGGCAGGTATTCCCGATTAGGTCAAGAGGAATTACATTTCTCTCATACAGATTCTTCCATGGTTACACACTTCTCACAAAGAAGTTAATGTACAGGATCTCAAGGAAGATGGTGAGAGCATCTAAACACCTTACGCTTAGGATGGCGCAGGGTGTCATTTCATATATGGGGATCTTGAAGCACTGTAACAGCTACAACTACAGAATGAAACATGTATACCCATTCGTTAATCCAAAGAAATGTAGGAGGTTGATTTCTAATGCGTCAAAAGACAATGTTCGCGGAGCGGCCTGACGAGATCGAAGTCGTCCCTGCTGGCGGCGGCAATGCCGTCGTGTTCTTCCGCGAGAATATTGAGGAAGTTCCCGTAGAGGATGGCGTCGCTTTCAGCGCTGATGTCTATGAGCTGGATGTTATTCCCGCCAATGGGCTGATCGACAGGATCACAGCGAATAAGGATGCTTGGCTCGCTAAGGCGAAGGAGCTCGACTACGAGAAGGCTGCTGCGGCTGTCAGAGAGCAGCGCAACAATCTGCTCAACGCTTCCGATAAGGATTTATGCCTCGACAGGCTGAATCTCGAGACTCCAAGCGGCACAACATTTGCTTCTTGGAAACCATTCCTTGAGAAGTTTGCTGAGGCTGCCAACGGTGAGATTGCTGATTATCGGCAGGCTCTCCGTGATGTTCCTCAGCAGGCCGGGTTCCCCTATGACGTTGAGTGGCCTGTGAAGCCGTAAGAAAAATATAAGCCGTCACCGAAAGGTGGCGGCTATTTCTATGTGTAAAGAACAGTTTTATCGCTTGATTAAGAGGGGTGAACAGGATGAATATTGCAATTTATATCTATGAACAGTGCATTAAATTTGGTCTTACAAAAGAAGCCGCGTGCGCTATCCTCGGCAACATTCAGGAGGAGAGCGGCTTTAATCCGATGAATCTTGAGGACAGGGCGAACAGAGCTCTCGGCCTTACAGATGAACAATATACAGCGAAGGTTGACAGCGGCGAATGGGATGACTTCGCCACAGATCATGGCGTGTATGGGGGTTACGGCCTCTGCCAGTGGACTTATCCAGACAGAAAGCGTCTGATGCTCTCATTCGCAAAAACATATGGCGCTTCTATCGGCGACTACAAGATGCAGGTCGCCTTTATGCTGTGGGAGTTCAAGAAGTCCTTCCCAGCTATTCTTCAGAAACTGATGACAAGTCATGACTTGGAAGAGCTCGTTCACGAGCTGCTTTATAAATGGGAGAACCCTGCGGAGAAGACAAATAACATGGCTCGCAGGCTTGCCAACGCAAAGAAATATTATGAGGTTGTCAAGAACGCCGATGATTCCCAAATCATCAATAGTGCAAACGAACCTGAACCGGTCAACGTGACAAACGATGTCATTGAGAAATACGTTACTGCCGCTATTGCGATTGCGAACGATAACTCACACGGGTACAGCCAGGCTAATAGATGGGGGCCGGATTTCGACTGCTCCTCTCTGGTGATTACGGTTGTGCAGTACGCGGGTATCCCTGTTAAAGACAGAGGCGCAACTTACACAGGCAACATGAGAAACGTATTCCTCTCTTGCGGGTTTACGGACGTTACAGCTCAATGCACGCTTGCAAACGGCAACGGCATGAGACGTGGCGATATCCTTCTGAACGACGTTAACCACACCGCCATTTATATCGGCGATGGTCGAATCGTTCACGCAAGATCATCTGAGGGCAATTCTATGCAGGGAGATCAGAGCGGAAATGAAATAAGGACTCAGCCTTATTTCAATTATCCATGGAATATTGTAATGCGCTTTACCAACGGCGGCGTTGCCGCGAAGCCTGCGACTTCCGCGAACAATGACGTATCTGCGCATGATAGCAATGTTTCCATGCTCCGCAAAGGATCTAAAGGCGCGAATGTCAAAGTCCTGCAGCAGAAGCTGATTGAGCTTGGATACCATCTCGATCACAGGCTCGTCATCGACGGGGAGTACGGCGATATCACCGAAGCAGCCGTCCTGTTATTCCAGAGAGAGCATGGCCTTGAGGAAGACGGGATCTTCGGCCCGCAAACATTTACGGCTATGAAAACAGCGTCTCCGAGAAAAGAGAACACACAGACGCCTCCATACGTTAAGCCCGTGCAGTTTGTCCCGATTGGTACTCAAGTCAGGTTTAAGGGAGACAGGTGTTTCACGGGCGCAAATACGAATGTCGCTCGTCTCTGCAAGGCTGGCAAGGCAAAAATCACGAAGATACAAGAGAACGCCAAGCATCCATACCACCTTGTAAGAATACTTTTCGGCGGCTCAAATATCAACGGATGGGTCAGTCGTGATGATTTTGAGGTGATCTGATATGTGTATGGCAGGAAAACATCTGAAAAAACCTGAGTATTCAAAAATCATTTCATCCATCGCTATTGCGTTTTGGCTTATTGTCAACGCATTCGGGATGTTTATGATCGCTGTTACTCTGGATATGTCTCAGCTTATGTATATTATCGGCAGCGCCGACGCTGTTGTGGCTGTGGTTTACGCCGTGTATTCGCACAAGGCGAAGGCCGAAAATATGATTAAGCTAAAGAAACAATACGGAAGCGACGCGGATACTATTATCAACAACTATACGCATACGAATACTTTTGTTGATGATATGGAAGCCGCGACGCTGAAATTCTAATGAAGGAGTGAGAAACATGTTAAACGGTATCAAGAATTTTCTTGCGTTTGTGAACGATAATTGGACAACCATTATCGTGATCGTTTCTCTGGCTGTTGCTCTTATCAGAAAGATTCAGAGCTATATCGCTCAGTCTGATGATAAGAAGATCAAGATTGCGAAAGATCAGATCAAAGAGTCTATGCTGAAAATGGTCTCAGATGCTGAGATTGATTATCAGATGTGGAGTCAGGCAGGATCTGTGAAGCGCTCACAGGTAATTCAGAAAATTTTCGCTGACTATCCTGTATTGTCTAAGATTGTAGATCAGGATGCCTTGATCGAGTGGATCGACGATCAGATTGATAAGTCTCTGAAAGAACTGAGGGATATCGTTGCGAAAAATGAAACAGAGTAAGGAGTGTTGACATCATGGACATTCAAGTTGTGCTCGGCATTCTTGATGAAATATCAAAAGTGTTGAGCCATATCATGGCAATCGCCGCTTTTGTTGCACTCATTGTGAAGCCCGTGCGTGATCGTATCTTCGGGATGAAGGATGTCCGCGAAGCACAGAAATGCCAGCTTCGTTCTGATATGCTGCGGATATATTACAGACATCGTGACGAAGATAAAATCAGACAGTACGAAAAAGAGAATTTCCTCTATGAGTATGCCGCGTATAAAGCGCTCGGCGGTAACTCATTTGTGGACGATATCGAGCACGAAGTGCGCAAATGGGATGTAATTTCATAAGGAGTGGGGATATATGTATAGAATTATGCTGGTGAGATCCAAGCGAGATCATTATCAGTCTCTCTATCAATGGCTTACAGCGGTTGATGCATCTACAGGTGAGGCTATTCCTGTTGAGTTTGAAACAATCGAGGCTCTTGACGCGAAGGTTGAAGATATGCTCAACAATGGTTTCTCCAAAGCCGATTTTATCCCAGTGCAGTGTGTCGATTACAGAATCGACGCCACAGATTATAACGTCGAGTAACATTACTATGAGAGGCTCTATCACTACGGTGATACTGTCCTCTCATTTTTTAGCGCCGTTGCCTCACTGTAGGCTCTGTGGTGTATCCTGACATAAGCCCGGTGCAGGCGGATGGGCAAAAATAAAAGCCCTCAGAGAGCGATTCTGAGGGCGTAGCGAGGTGCATCTTTTATTCACTTTTTAGAAGATTTGGGATTGATGCGAGAGCTTTGCGCTTCTGCTCTTTTATGACATGGATATAGGTGTTGTATGTGATCGTCACATCGGAATGTCCGAGCAGCTCGCTTACCGTTTTGATATCGACATCGTTCGTCAGAAGAAGTGTAGCAAAAGTATGACGAAGAGCATGTATACCATAGATCTTCTCTTCTGGGAACCCGGCAGCAACAGCAATCCTACGGAAGATCCTGTCGATATTTCTTGGGGAGACATGAGTACCGTTCTTTGTCGTCATTACATACGTCTGGGAGCCTGTAACTTTCTGTAGATCGAGTAGCGCTGCGAGTGCCTGATCGTTTATAGGTATAGATCGATCCTGCCCAGCGTCCGTTTTTACGGAATCTTGTTCGAGAAGCATATATTTCTTTTCGTCTTTTGATCTGTCACGAACGAATGTGAGATTGTTATGGACAGTTATCATTTTGTTTTCCAGATCCACATCTTCTTCCCAACGTAAGGCGAGGAGCTCCCCCATCCGCAGCCCCGTGTTAATTAAAAGTGGGACGAAAGCTCCGAGAGGATAGCGCCTTGTGCCGTTAGGCCAGCAAATCATAGCCTGCTCTATAAGCTGTTGTGCCTCCTCCTTTGTGTAGAAATGAATCTTCTTTGCAGGGAAGAGTTTCTTGCTTGGGATCGTTACTCCAAGTGCCGGATTAGATTGAACAGTCTTCTGGATAACACCGAGTTTGAAGCAGGCGTTCACAGCCTCGTATGCTTTCTTTATTGAGGAATGAGCGCGGCCTGCGTCTTTGAGTTTGTTAATCATCGCCTGGACATCTTTTGACTCTATTGCTTGTAGCTGAAGATGTCCAATATTGGGATATACGTCGAGTGTAAGCGTCTGCTCAAGCCTATCATAACTCTTCGGTTTCAACTCGTTCTTCTTAACGGTTGTCAACCAGTTATTCATGTAGTCCATCACGGATCTCTTCTGGACATTTACATAGTCTGAGCTATGAATATCCTTAATCAATTCCTTAAGCTTACGCTTGCATTCGGCCTCTGTCTTTGCGTATACATATCTTACATCACGCTTGCCGTCAGGTTTAACTCCGGCATCGAATCTCCCTTGCCAATATCCGTCTTTCCTTTGAGAGATGCTGCCAGTTCCCTGTTCTCTTCGCTGATTATTCATGTATTCATCCTCTCATTCAATATGTACACGCTCTACACACTAATCTACACACTACTGCGTGTGACATTAGTTTACAACAGGTTCATTTTCAAGTAAAGGGATGAAGTGTGAACAAGCAATTTTTGTATATATAGCACAAAATCCCACCCGTAAACCGGATGAGATTTTGTTGAAATGTGGCAGGGGAAGAAGGCTTCGAACCCTCGGCCTACGGTTTTGGAGATGGTAATACCGTTCTCTGAAAGCCTTGATATTGCTTGGCTTTTTAGAGCCCATCTCCATTTCTACACACTAATTACACACTAAGCGCTATAATTTGTATGTCCTCCCGGTGTAGCTATCGAGCCATACTGAGAGGCTTTTTCGTGTCACATACATTCTGTTATTG
>JAEEGL015239889.1_pt1 | contig 10016 bp, 8 predicted proteins | sample 9134231 | NCBI WGS metagenome assembly JAEEGL01 (sample SAMN16246548, study PRJNA631951) | gut metagenome | biome: gut microbiome; feature: rumen; material: fiber-attached | host: Bos | place: Iran: Karaj | collected 2018-10 | reverse complement strand
TTGCAGTTCCACGGCTTTGACCCAAGGATTCTCCTTTACTTCCCGCTTGATATTTTCCACCACATCAAGGGCGGAATCTGCATTCAACGGGTACTGTAGCAGCTTAACCTTCGTGGAGGGCATCTCGGTAATCGTGCAGACAATGGAAATGGATGCTCCGGAAAGCCTACCCTCTACGATATTTCCGTTGGTGGAACAGCCCATGCATATGGCGTTAGGAACCGTCTTTGAAATAATCTTACAAACCAGCTCGATTTGCCCCCGGTCCAGGGAATCCGAATATATCTGGAATACCACATTGGAGCACTTCTTTGACTTACACCAAAGATGAACCTTTTCAAGGTCCCTTTTCAACGAGGTGATACTATGGTAATCAAACTGGAACTGCTTCATAAACTTAACATTAGAGGGCTACAATATATAGAAGATACCTTCAAAATCATTGGTTTACACACAAAAAAATGCCACCTCTACTCCAACTTGGAATATTTGGCAAAAAGCAAGCCTCTTTTTTGACGATTTTTCGTTTTTTCAGGCATTTCAGGGCAAAAACTTCATATATTGGGAATATGAGCAAGTTTTTTTCTTTTTTGACGGTTTTGCTGCTATTTGTAGCCTTCGCCTCTGCCGAAACCACCACGGTTGCGCCCGTGGAGACAACCGCAGTCGCCATTTCAGATTCCACTCCAGCGGTTCAAAATTCTGATTCCGCCGCGACTACCAGCATCCAGGAGCTGAAAAAGAAGCACGCCGTATGGATCAAGCTGGAAGGCGACGTAGAGCCCTCCATGTATGACTTCTGCGCCCGGGCAATCGACGACGCCCTCAAAGAAAAACCTGATTACATCGTTTTTGAGATCAATACCTTCGGTGGACGCCTAGACGCCGCCTTCGACCTGGTAGATACCATCATGGCCGTCAAGGGCCCAGAAACCATTGCCCTCGTAAAGAAAAAGGCCATCAGCGCAGGCTCCCTCATCGCCCTCGCCTGTAAAAAGCTCTACATGCTCGAAGCCACCACCATTGGGGACTGCGCCCCCATTGTGCAAGGCGACAACGGCACACCGCAAATCGTAGGCGAAAAGATCCAGTCGCCCCTACGGGCCAAATTCAGGAACCTGGCCCAGCGTAATGGCTACCCCGAACTGCTGAGTTCCGCCTTCGTGACGCCGGAACTTGAAGTTCTAGAACTCACTGCCAAACTAGACAAGGGCAAAAAATCGGAACGGGACACCACCCTCATTATTGAAGGGGAAAAGTACGCCGTGCTGGATAGCGCAAGCAAAGCTTTCTGGGGAGCTCCCAAGATTCTCGTGAAGGAAGGAGAGCTTCTGACAATGACCGACAAGGAAGCCCAGGAACTGGGCTTCTCAAAAGGCACATTCAAGGACCGCGGTGAGTTCGAAACCGCCCTGGCCATTGAAAGCCGAAGCGAAGTGGAAACCACCCTAGGCGAAGACATCGCCTCGGCCATCGCAGCCATTTCAGGGATTCTCCTGATTCTCGGATTCGGAGCGCTTTACATCGAGTTCAAGACTCCAGGATTTGGGCTGTTCGGAGTTATCGGCCTGATCCTCATCGGCATCGTTTTCCTCGGGCAGTTCGCACCCCAGCTAGACGGCTATATCCCTGCCATACTTCTCGTGGCCGGCGTGGTGCTGTTCCTGGTAGAAATTTTCGTGATGCCCGGAACGTTCCTATTCGGAATCGGGGGCATCATCTGCATGATTTTAGCCCTGGCCCTTTCCTTCTCGCCGGAGGAAATTCCCGAGTACATCCCCGAGACCGTGGAAACCACCTTTGACGCCACACCCTGGCTATTCGGGCTATTCTACATGCTCGCCTGTGCGGCCATTGCCCTTGTATTCCCCATTGCGGCAAGCAAGTACCTGATTCCGTTACTACCTGAAGGCTGGACTCCCATGCTCAAGACGGACCTGGAAACCGCAGCCTCCCCTACCGAAGCAGTCCAGGAAATTGCGGCCGGTACCACAGGCGTTGCAAAGACTTTCCTCCGCCCCGTAGGCCAGGCCAGCTTTACCATGCCCGATGGTAGCACCAAGCTTTTTGATGTACAGACCCATGGCGAAATTATAGAGGCCGGTACCCCCATAAAGGTGGAATCCGTCCAGGAAGGCCACATTTGGGTCATAAGTGATTTATAAAAATAACACCGGAGAAAAACAATGGATACACTCCTTATCATTGGAATCATCATCGCGGCTATTGCCGTCATCGTTCTGCTCGCCTTTATCGGCAAGTTCTTCAGCCTCTGGCTCCAGGCCTTGTTCTCCAGGGCGAACGTGAGCATTTTCCAGCTTATCGGTATGCGGCTTCGTAAGGTGCCGCCCCAGGTCATCGTTGAAGCCCGAATCCTCAGCTGCAAGGCTGGCCTCCCTGTAGACACCAACCTGCTGGAAGCCCATTACCTTAGCCGCGGTAACGTGCTCCGGGTGATCCAGGCCCTCATTGCCGCCAACAAGGCAAACATCAAGCTGGACTTCAAGGAAGCCGCTGCCATCGACCTGGCCGGCCGTAACGTGCTAGAAGCAGTACAGATGTCCGTGAACCCCAAAGTCATCACCACCCCGAAGGTTTCCGCAGTGGCCCTGGACGGTATCCAGCTCCATGCCATTACACGTATTACCGTGCGTGCCAGCATCCAGAAACTGGTCGGTGGCGCCGGCGAAGAAACGGTTATTGCCCGCGTTGGCGAAGGCATCGTCTCTTCCATCGGTTCTGCTATAAGCCACAAGGAAGTGCTCGAGAACCCCAACATGATTTCCAAGAAGGTGCTGGCTTCCGGCCTTGACGCAGGAACAGCCTTCGAAATTCTTTCCATCGACATTGCCGACGTAGACGTGGGCCAGAACATCGGTGCCATTCTGGAAACCGACCGTGCCGAAGCCGACAAGAAGATTGCACAGGCCAAGGCCGAAGAGCGTCGCGCCATGGCATTCGCCGCCGAACAGGAAATGAAGGCCAAGGTTATGGAAATGAAGGCCAAGCTGGTAGAAGCCGAAGCCCAGATTCCCATGGCCATGGCAACCGCACTCCGCGACGGCAAGCTGGGCGTGATGGACTACTACAACCTGAAAAACATCGAAGCCGACACGCAGATGAGGCGTGAAATCGGAGCTGGCGGCGAAGCTGCCAAGTAAAGCATGGAAGGTCTACTCATCCTCATAGGCATCTGGGTTCTGGATGTTGTCATCAAGAAGGTTGCTGCAAATAGGAAAAAGCAGCAACAGCAGCCTCCGCTGTACCAACCGGACGATGAAGACACCGGCGACGGATACGAATCGCAAGACGAAACGCAGGAGCAGCGCCCCCCGCGTTCCCTCCAGGATTTGATCCGTCAGTTCGAAGATGCCCAGAGGCAAGCTTCCCAAGGGAACATTGAACCGCCTACGCCTCCTGTGAAGAACCGTCGAGATCCAAGCGAGCCATTGACGCTTAGGGATATCGCCGAAGTGGTTGTCGGGGTAGATTTCATCGACCTGCAATTTCTTATGGAAGAATTCGAGGTGGACGAGAATACGGCCGCCGAAATGCTGATGGCATTGCAAGCCCACCGCATCGTAGGTCACGACATGGGCGAAGGTACATGCGACGTGCTGGTTCACGACCTGGATGAGCTGGACAACCTGCTCAGCCGCGAGGCACACACCGAACAAGCCCCCTCTTCCGAAAAAGATGAATTGCAGCGTCGAGAATTGGAACGACAACGTGAACTGAACGAGTTAGAGGAACGAGCCAAATCCGCTCGCGAAGCCGCAGCAACTGCAGACAGTTCCGCGACCGCCGAAGCCGAAGAGGTTGCCCCCCGCCGAGCCCCGTTGGTATCTTCAAAAAGCATCGCCGATGTGCGCAGGGGATTCATCTGGGCGAAAGTTCTGGACGAGCCCCGCTTCAAGCGACGCTGGTCGGCAAGATATCGATAATCGTCAAAAATTTTCAACATAAAAGCCTCGCCGTGGCGAGGCTTTTTCGTTTACTTCAAGTTCGCAACGCAGCGGACGTATAGTCCCTTGCGGACACTCTCATCAGTGCGGTTGATGCTCCGGGCTTCACGCCGAAATTCCCAAGAACGTCCTGTATTGCGCTTGATGGACGTAGAAGACCAATAATGGCCTGTGTTGGAGCCGTCGCAATACTGGTCCCAATCCTTGCAACCACCAACTCCGAGCTCGTTCCAATTCCATAGGGAACGCTCTTTCTGAAAGTCTCGCCACTCTCCATCGTCCGGCAGATGCCAGCCCTTAGGGCAGGCCTTCTTGGCCTCGCCATGAGTATAAAAACGTCCGTACTTCTTACAGAGTTCCATGTCCTCCAACAGACACTGGTCAGACCCTGTCAAACCATACTTAAGGTTGGAGGCCATCCAAATCTTATCGCCCACGATCTTCACCTTGTACTGCCTCTCGTCGCGGTCGTCCGTCATGAGCATATCGCTTTTAGAAATGTTTTTCTCAGCAAGCAGGTCACGTTCTGTAACGCAACGCACGGCCACCACAGATTCCTTGGGCAGGTTCACCTTCTGAAAAGAGCCTCGCTTCAAGTCGAGCATTAGGGCCTGTACACCCTTTCCGGCGTCTCCGGCTATGGCAAAATAGGCGGCATCCTTCCCCTGGACCTTGGGATTCTTCTTAGACATGTCATAATAGCCGCGGGTGTTTCCGGCAAAGGCCTTGGCATTCTGTTTTTTTCTTGGCCCCATGAACTTGTCTTCGGCAAGGGAATTCCATTCTCCTATGTCAGGAAGATGTGTTCCCGCAGGGCACAGCTTGGAGAAAGATTCCTTCTTGTAAAAACTGACCTTCGCCCGATCCTTAAAATCGGGCTTGCCATCTAGAGAAATATTACTCGTAAACCAGTTAAGCTTGCCGGAGGGCATCATCTTGTAAGTTCGCCCATCACGGCTATCCTTGACCGAAGCGGCAGAGACAAGCCCCAAGGAAACAGCGACAATCACGGCCATTCGGCCAAAAACATTAGACATCCAAACCTCAATTCCAACTAATCTAAATATATATCCGCTTGGTAAAAAATGATACAGAAATAAACTAAAAAACAGAATTAACCGGTTACATCCGCACGGTGAGACCAACTGAACCCGGTCCGGCCCATAAACTGACCCTATCACTGCGTTTTTTGTGAACCTGGATAACGGCTAGGCTCACCCCTGTACCCAGCAGAGCCCCAACGGCCACGTCACTCCAGAAATGCTTGCCCGCCGCCACACGGAGCACCCCTTCGAGGCCCGCAGCCGATAGCGCCAAAACCCAGACCACACCCCGGTAAGATGATTCCGGGTAAAACTCGCTGAACCACTCCCCGGTAAAGACCGCCACCGTAAAGGCTGCCGAAGTGTGTCCACTGAAAAAGCTACCATAGGCCTCGGCCTCAGCCTTCTTTGCCTTGCGCGCCCCTGCCCCATCCTCGGCATAGATGTAGGGTCTAGGCCAGAATTCCAGGGAACGGACCATCAGGTTTATACCTGACTGGAGGGCTAGAGCCTGGGCAAACATCAGGGAAAATCCCGCCACATCCTGTCCAGTGGCATCCCCAGCCTTGTAAGAGTACCCCGCCATAGCTAACGGCGCCACCCCTAAAACGGCGGCCCACTTGCTTGCCTTGTCGGCAGATTCATTGTAACGCCCTGCAACCGGCCTATCCCAGGGGGGTAATTCCGACACATCCCTGTAATCCCCGGGCTCGGGCTTTTCCATCTGGGAATAGCGGTAGCTGCCGAAAAAAGCGGTAAAGGCCGACAAAAAGGTGACCGGCATATCCTTCGACCAGGAAACGTCATAATGGGGGGAATCCCCGGCGGCCCAAATTGCCATAGGCATTGCCACCAGACACAAAAAAAACTTTTTCCACCGCAAAACGTTCACACCCCCAAACTAAAAAATTATATTGGTGACATGCCAAGCAAGAACATTACTCGTGAGCCCATAACGCCCTCTATTGAATTACTCAACGCCATTTCCGACGAGATGCGCCTGAAAATCCTGATGCTTTTGGACCAAGCGGAGTTCACCGTCAACGAAATCAAGGACTGCCTGGATATCCACCAGAGCAACGCAAGCCGCCATCTGGCCAAGTTGTCCTCGTGCAAGCTTCTGAAGGATCGCCGCGACGGTATCAAAGCCTACTACGGGCTCAGCGAGGAACTCCTGCTTTCGAGCCGCGTTTTGGACCTTATCCGAGAAGCCTACGAGGAATTGCCGGACAAAGACATTATCCAATGCCGGGCGGAACAGATCCTGCAGGACCGTACCGACAAGACCAAGGGGCAGATTCACAAGCTAGACCAGGCCGGCGGAAGCCTCAAGGCCCAGATTAGCCTTTTCAGCAAGCTCATGGTGCCCTTTGAAAAGGCCGTAGACATCGGCTGCGGTGAAGGCGGTGACCTGTCGCTCATGCTGGCCAACCGCTGCAAGAGCGTGTTTTCCCTGGACTGTGACCCCAAGGTCATCAGCGGCCTCCAGCGCATCCTGAAAAAGAAAGAAATCGGAAACGTCACCCCCAAGGTGGCGGACATGCTTTCTACAGGACTCCCGGACAACTTTGCCGACCTGGTACTCATGAGCCAGGTACTCCACCATGCCCAGGACCCCCGCCTTGCCCTAAAAGAGGCTATCCGCATCTTGAAACCGGGTGGAATCCTTGCCCTGCTAGACCTGGCCCAGCACAAGGAAGAGTCCTTCCGCGAGACCCATGGCCACATCTGGCTGGGCTTTGACCGCAGCCAGCTGGAGTTCTTTGTCAAGGAATTCAAATGCAAGATCATCGAAAGCGAAATTATCCCTAGCGAAAACCTGGTAGATAAGAAGCTCCCCGTCATCTGCATGATCCTCACAAAGAATAATTAAAAACCTATTGCTTTTTTGTAAAAAATCAGGTAGATTTAGAGTAGCGAAAGGAGAGAACATGGGAAAGATTTTCAAAATTCTGGTGATTGTCGCCGTCTGCCTGATTTCGGCCCTCGGAATCTACGGCATCGTACGTACAGCCCGCCTTGACGAAAACACGGCTGACTAGCCTCTAGCCTGCTTCAGGGATTGCCGGGTCTTGCTATATTGTCCGGCATGAACTTTCTAAACAAGAAACCCCTGTTTTTTGCGGTCATCGCCGCAGTGTTTTTGGGCATTCTTCTCATTGTCTTTCGGGAATTCGCCTTCAATCCAGACACCTTGATGCTGAACAGCGACCAGCTGAACGGTATCGGCAGCCGTATTCTCCGTGCCGAAAACGCCATCGTCACGGAATGGGACGATTCCCGCCTGGGCGGTGTTCCCACCATCGACGCCCTCTTTGCCGACGTCTACCACCCCCTGGTTTGGGTGCAGTTCCTTACGGACCCTGCCCGGGCTGTAGGCTTCAAGTTTATCTTGACCGTCTGGGTAGCCTTCATGAGCGCCATGCTGCTGGCCTGGAACCTAACCGGGAATCGCTGGTGGGCAGCCCTGCTCGGCATGCTCTACGCCTTCTCGCCAGAGTATTTCACCTATATCTACGGCGGCCACGACGGAAAGATGATGGTGTTCGCCATCGCGCCGCTTGCGCTCCTTGCCATCCGTAAGATTGTGCGGAACGGAAGCCTCCCCTACCTGATTGTGCTTGCCCTTTCTATAACCTGGATGATTCTCGGGTCCCACCTGCAGTTGACTTACCTGTTCTTATGGGGTGCTGGGTTCTACACTCTTTACGAAGCCATCTTCCATTGCGACACTTTCAAGACCAAGGGCAAGCGTATCGGACTTGCGGCGGCAGGACTTGCCTTCGGGCTTGCCATCAGCTGTTTCCAGGTGGTGCCACCCTACATGTACACCACCACCCAGTCCGTCCGTGGCGAAGGTGACCACACCAACCTTGGCCATGCCGTAAGCTGGTCCTTGCACCAAGAGGAACTGGCCCAGATGTTGTTGCCCGGGTTCATCGGGGTGGACGTATACGAATACAACGAAAAAGAGGGCAAGCTAGAGGGAAGTTCCTTCGTGAATGCCACCATAGAAGAATACCGTTCTTCGAACGGTTCGCCCTTCTACTGGGGCCATAACAGTTTCAAGCTGGACCACAACAACGCAGGCGCCCTTTTGACCCTGCTCGGATTCCTGTGCCTGTTCTTGCCGGGCAAGCGCCGCTGGGCAATGTTCTGGGGGCTTGGCGCTGTCCTTGCCCTGAGTTACGGCATGGGTGCTCATTCCCCGCTGTTCAAGCTCTGGTACAACATCTTGCCGGGCGTCAAGAACTTCCGCGCCCCGGGCATGGCCCTATTCTGGCTGCCCCTGCTGCTCGTGATGATGGCCGCCCCCGTACTCAAGACCATTTCCGATGACTCTGCCGAGGCTGTCAGGAACCGTCGTGCCCTGTTCCATGGCGCCATCATGTTCGTATTGCTCCTTGTCATAGTCGTCATCGCACGTTACAACTGGACGCTCTTTATCGGCCCCTTCGGCCTGGTGGCATGCCTCGTCTATGCTGTCGCCTGTCTTGGCGTCATGAGCCTGGACGACCAGGGAAAAGAATTCTCCGTTGCAAACTTCACCGACAGCTTCAAGGCAGGGCTTCCTGGCACCCACCGCGCCATCCAGGCCTGCGTAGTGATTGGGTTCGCACTAATCGGGACATTCCTAATGAGCGGGCAAAAACTTTTGGAAGATGCCGTAACAGCCCCCTATTTCAAGCCCCTGAACGAAATCGCCATGCAGATGACCGCCGGCAAGATTATCCCCGGATTCATCCTGGTACTGGTCATTGTAGCCGTCACGCTGTTCACGCTTAAGTGGAAGGCCGGCATTGTGCGAAAGGCAGGCATCCTCGCCCTCGTGGCCGCCATAGAACTGTTCTTTATCAACGGGGCTTTTATCCAGAACGTGGAGGCCAAAGAATACCTGCAGCCGGCAAATCCCGTAGTAGCCGCCGTCAAGGCCCCCTTCAAGGCGGACAGTCTCAATACGCCCCGCGTGCTTTCCCTTTCCAGGAGCAAGGCTCTTGGGGCAAACGCCTTCCCGCAATACCACCTGAGAAATGCTGACGGATTCCACGACAATGAACTGGCAAGCTACAGGGCTTTCCGCGGCGGGCAGCAGAACGCCAACTACCTGCTGAACATCAACGACCTCGAAGCGGCTCACCCCTTCTTGGACCTGATGAACATCGGCTATATCATCTTTGATTCAAAACAGGGCACCACCTACATGCCCATCCCCACTGCCATGGGCGAAGCCTACCTTTACGGCGAAGCCACCGTCATGAGCGACGATGACGCCATCAAGACACTGCAGACCAAGGCTGCCATCCGCAAGCCCAAGGCCCCGGAGCCCGTAGTAGAGGAAAGCGCCGTTGATTCTACAGTTGCAGACTCCACCCTGGCAAGTGCCGACAGCACTGCCGCCACCACAGAAGCGGCCGCAACACCAGCCACAGAGCCTCAAGATGATTCCAACGCATTCTACTACAAGGAAAAGGTCATCCTGTCCGAAAATCCGGAACAACCCCTGGAAGGCGGCATCGTGGGTGGTCACGCCCGCTTGGTAGAAAGCCCCAAGATGGACACCCAGGTGTTTGAGGCCGAAAGCGACCGCCCAGCCATCATGGTAGTGGCCGGGAACTACCATCCGTACTGGAAAGCAACCATAAACGGCAAAGAAACCAAGGTCTACAAGGCTTTCGGAAACCTGCGGGCTGTAGAGATTCCCAAGGGCAAGTCCACCATCCGCATGGAATACCGGAGCAAGCCCTTCCACGACTGCCTAAAGATCAGCGCCCTCGCCATCGTATTACTCGCCGTCTTCGGCATCGCGGTGCTTGTGAAAGCAAGGAAAAAATAGCGTTAGCGGACGTTCCGTGAGCCGCGAACGACTCGTATCAACGAGTCGTGACGGCGAGAGCATCGGCAAGCCGTAGAAGACTCTAAGCATTTAGCCGATGCGGTCATTACCGTGAGCAACAAGCGCCAGTTATTAAACCGGCGCGGTTGCGAGAGCGTCGGCAAGCCGTAGAAG
>JAEEGL014962980.1_pt1 | contig 10016 bp, 6 predicted proteins | sample 9134231 | NCBI WGS metagenome assembly JAEEGL01 (sample SAMN16246548, study PRJNA631951) | gut metagenome | biome: gut microbiome; feature: rumen; material: fiber-attached | host: Bos | place: Iran: Karaj | collected 2018-10 | reverse complement strand
TTCCTGATCTCCGAGAACGACCAGTACATGCTGAAGCTGGACCACATGAGGCTCCGCTCCGGCAAGAAGAACGTGTTCGATTACGACACCGTGGAGCGCTACAGGCTCTCCAAAGGAAACGATTTCCCGGATATACGCTCGTATTTCGATTTCTACGGCAGCGCCGGAAGCGAGATGGACGTGTACAACAGAGTGAGGGGCTTCGACCTGAACGAATGGCATTCCATGAGGAAATCCGGGGAGCTCCTTCTGGGAAGGTTCGTCAGGGGAAGGGTAAGGTACGTGCTGAAGGAGGAAGGCGACAAATACGCCGCCCTGAGGCGCGAGGAGATCCAGACCGGTGACCTGGCCGTCCTGAACATGATCGACGGCATGGGAAGGGCCACGATGAGGCAGCTGTCCGCCGCTCTGGGCGCGGACAAAGGCGAGGTGAAGGACGCCGTCATGCGTCTGGACCGTTCACTGCTGGTCATACGCGATTTCGACGAGAGGGAGGATTGGGGAACCGAGAACGTATATGCCGTGTACCGCCCGTCAGAGGTATCCGGCGATCCCACGCGGGACCTTCTGGGGAGGGCGATCAAAGCATACGGCCCTATCCCCGTCAGCTCGCTGAGATATCTGGTGGATGTGCCTTTGGATACTATAGAGGCGCTGATCCCGGAGCTCGGCGCGGAGATAATCACCGTGGGCGAGGGGCAGTCCCAGATGGCGATTATGTCGTCCGAGATACCAAACCTCGAAAGGATGCCGATGCCCGAACTCCCGCTGAAAGTCATCGCCCTTTCCGATCCGGACATCGGGTCTAAATGGGCGGAGATAGCTTCGCGCTACGGGGACAGATGGGTGTATCCCATAGTGAGGGGCAACGCAGTATGCGGAGCCGTCGAGATGTGGGAGATGTCCGGGTGCGTGGAGATCCGCGCAATGGATCTGAATTCCCCAGACCTGCTCCCTGAGGCTCTGGCCGCGTTGGAGCATATGATGGGATACTTCCGCATGAAAGGCTGCGACATCCTCCGCATCAGAGAGATCCTGGGTGTCGACGCCGCGGAATTGGATAAGGAAAAACGCTCTGCTCTCAAAGAGGCCGGCTACAGCTTCGTCAACGGGTTCTGGGCGATGGGAGATTTCGTCCCCTGGACCATAAGCATGCAGGATATGCTTGGCTACATATTCCGCAAGCAGCGCATCGCCAAGGCCGACAGATTCCGCACGGCCGCGGAGGCGATGGACGCCCGCGGATACATCCGCAACGACCAGGAGCTCACCCCCCGCGTCATCGACAAGACCGGCATGAAGAGGCTTTTGGAAAGGGGCGACGTCGTGAAGATGACTCTTTCGCCATCTTTCCTAGGCTTCACCACTCTGAAGTGCGCCCCAATCTTCCGCGCGGAGAAAGCGGCCAAGATCGAAGGCCCGGCCTCGGACATTTTCAGGCTGATCAAGGACAGGCAGCCCGTGTCGAAGAGGGAGATAGTCGACCGCTCCCAATACTCCATAGACATAACATCCGAAGCCCTGAATTTCCTGTCGAAATCGTCGGTGCTTTATCAGGACGGGGATTCCCTGTACAATCTGGTCCCCAACAACGGCATGAGCCAGTACGAAGCGGCCAAAGAGATTGCGAAGATGCATTTCAGGTTCTTCGGCGTATTCTCGGCGGAGGAGCTGTCGTCGTTCATGGCGGTCAGGATGCCGACGGTCAGGGCCGCCCTCAGAAGCCTCGAGGACGAGGGATTCCTAAAAAAAGGGTTCTTCCTGGAGGGGGATCCCGCGCTGAGGTGGATGATCGCCGAGGACGTCGGCAAAGATCCGGAGCCGTTCACGGATACGTTCCTCCTCAACACCCAGGACAATCTGCACATATACCTCAGGTCCCTTTTGAAGGGGGAGGTCACATCCGGAAAATGCCTGATATTCAGCGGGACCCGCCCCGTGGGATCGTTCAAGGGCAAGGTCTGCCCGACCGGCGTCAAAGTCGAGGAATTCGAAGGCTCCGACCGCGCCATGGCGATCCTCAAGAGCGTCGCGGAGATATCCGGCGTGAGCCTGGAGACCGAGAGGCAGCGCGAGGATGACGATTGGAGCGTGTCGGAATCATACATCAAGTTCAATCCCGGCGCCTGAGCGGTGTTAAATATCGGTTGGCAGGTTCATTTGACGATGAAGATACCATGCGAACTCATCGTATGGCATGCCTTGCCGATGATACGCCGCGAGCTGGCGGTGGAGCTCGTAGGATCCCACGGCATGAGCCAGGCGGACGTCGCCAGAAAGTTCGGCATGAGCGACGCTGCTGTGTCCCAATACATCGGGAAGAAGAGGGGGACCAGGCCGGAGTTCGATCCCGAGGATCCGGCAGGCATCATTTTCATGGAAGCCATCCGGGAATCGGCCCGCAGAATCGCGGAGGAAAACGCCGATCCCTCAGTCGAGATGTGCAAGCTGTGCGGGACATTCAGGAAAACGGGGCTTCTTGACAGGGAATTCCTGGCGCAGACAGGCTCTCCGCCTCCCAAATGCTCCTGCTATCCCGGGACGGATCAACGGACGGGCCGATCGTTCCGCGGAATGGCAACGGATGCGAAACTGCGGCGCTGATGCCCCGGCAGACCGTGTTCCGTTATGTATCTTCAAAAGCGATGGCAATGCAATAATGGCCGATCCCAATCCGGCGGACGCGACGACAGGCTGTAAATGCCGGGGCCAGATAAGGTGCACCGCAAACTTTGCAAAGAGGCTGAGGCCACATCGCCGTCATGGTGCTGACCGTGTGCGAAGGCGTGGAAACCATCCGCGTGAGCGTGTTTGCGTACTGCTCCCGTCCGGAGCACGTCGAGATTGCTACGTCCGTGTCGAAGATCGGCGGCAACGCGTTCTACCAGATTGCCTTCCATGATGCCATCGGCGCCAAGGCCAAGAATACGGCCGCGGACCTGGTCAGGAAGGTCTTTGAGGCTGGTTCCGGGTTCCATTATTTGGTCCCCTGATGCCGGCAAACCGGGGGCAGGCCGTCCGCCCCGATTTTCCTTTCGACTTCCAATGAAATACTATGTTGAAGCGCAATATGATTCCTTGCCCCTGTTTTATATGGATAGCGCATTAAGGAAGCGCATGAGATTCGGGCCCGCAGGATATCCGTCGGCCGGGAAGACGCCGGAGAAGTCGTTGGAATACACCAGAAGCATAGGTTTGGACGCATTGGAGGTGGAGTTCGTCCGCGGGGCACGCATCAGGCCCGAGAGAGCCGATGAAATAGGCGCCAAAGCCAAGGAACTGGATATAAGGCTAAGCTGCCACGCGCCGTATTTCATAAGCTTCAATTCCGAGAACCCTGAGACCAGGGAGAAGAGCGTGGACTACGTCACCAGCACCGCCAGGGCGGCCCACCATCTCGGAGCATATCTGATAGTGATACACGCCGCTTCTTATGGGAAATCGCCCGAGACGGCCCTCCCGTCGGTCATAGAGGGCCTGTCCAAGTGCAAGGACATCCTGGACGACGAGGGGATCAAAGACGTCATCCTCGGCGTGGAGACCATGGGAAAATTGGGGCAGTTCGGGACCCTTGAAGAGATCGGAAAGATAATGGATTCTGTCGACGGCGTGAGGCCGGTGCTGGATGTGGCGCATGTGCACGCCCGCGGGCGCGGATGCCTGAAGACGGAGGCCGACATGCGCGATCTGATAGGGCAGTTCTTCCCTCTGTGCGGGGATATTGCGCATTTCCATATCAGCTGCATAAAATACGGCGAAAAAGGGGAGATATCCCATCTGCCGCTGGAAACGAAAGAACCGGATCTTCAGATTCTTGCCGACATCCTCCGGGATTCCAAGCAGGAATGCACATTCATCTGCGAGTCGCCGCTGATAGAGAAGGATGCTGTGGTGTTCAGGGATATGTTCCCGGCATATCGCCTATGATGTGACATGCAACACGGTTTTTATAGTATCATTCTTTGCAGTAGCTGAGGCCACTGTGGCTTAGGGGTATAGCGGCGGTTTCGTAAACCGCAGGCCGGGGGTTCGATCCCCTCCAGTGGCTCCATCTCACATATTTCCGGACAGCCTGCCTTCAGTTCCCGCCTTTTTTCATATAGGTGTCCACGATCTTTATGGCGCAGATGTCTCCGCACATGGAGCATCCTTCGCTCTCCTCGGTGCACCCGCGGCATCTGTACCTTCTGGCCTTCTCCTCGTCGATGCAGATGTCGAACATCGCGTTCCAATCCAGCGCTTTCCTGGCCTTCGCCATCTTGGTGTCGCGCTCCCTTCCGATGCCTCTGCAGAGGTCCCCGACGTGGGCCGCGATCTTCGAGGCTATGACGCCCTCTTTGACGTCGTCGGCATCCGGCAGGGACAGGTGCTCCGCCGGCGTCAGGTAGCACAGGAAATCGGCTCCGTTCTGGGCGGCGACCGCTCCGCCTATGGCTCCGACTATGTGGTCGTATCCGGGCGCTATGTCGGTCACCAGCGGCCCCAGCACGTAGAACGGGGCGTCATGGCACATCCTCTTCTCCAGGCGCATGTTCATGGCCACCTGGTCCAGCGGAACGTGCCCAGGGCCTTCCACCATGCTCTGCACACCAGCCTCTCTGGCCCTTACAACCAGGTGGCCGAGAGTCATCAGCTCAGAGATCTGCGCCTGGTCGGAGGCGTCGTCTATGCATCCGGGCCTGAATCCGTCCCCGAGGGACAGCGTGAACTCGTATTCCCTCGCGAGATCGAGAAGATAATCGAAATTCTTGTAGAGAGGGTTCTCTTCCCCGTTGTGAAGGATCCATGCGGTGAGGAACGATCCCCCTCTGGACACAACGTCCGTCGTCCTGCCGCTTTTGCTGAGCCATCCCACGCTTTCCTTGGTTATCCCGCAATGGACCGTCATGAAGTCCATCCCGTCTTTGGCGTGCTTCTCGATGCCGTTGAAGATGTCGTCCTCGGTCATCTCGACTATCGCCTTTTTTCTGGCGGCCATCACTCCGGTCTGATATATGGGGACGGACCCCATCATCACGGGGCATTCGGAGATGATCTTCCTCCTTATCGCGTCTATGTCCCCTCCGGTGCTCAGGTCCATCACCGCGTCCGCCCCGTATTTCATGGCGACCTTCAGCTTTTTCAATTCGGCGTCAAGGTCGGCCATGTCGCGGGACGTACCAAGGTTTACGTTCACTTTGATGGACAGCCCTTCGCCGATTGCGGCAGGTTTGGCGTCATGCACGGGGTTGTGCGGCGCGCAGATGCGTCCCGATGCTATTCCGTTCCTTATGAATTCGGCGCTGACCCCTTCGTTCTCCGCGATCTTTCTCATCAGAGGCGTGATCTCGCCTCTGCGGGCTTCTTCCATGATGGTGCTCATTGCCGATGGAATGGCGAGCGCAAAATAATACTATGCCTGCGACCAGCCAGAGCGATGGGCGCATCTGTGGCGAGGTCTGCGGATCAGTCCACATGTCACTTATAATTTGCGCGCACGCGCACGCGTATATTTATTATAGTATCGACGCTTACCATCGAGGGATACAATGGGCGACGAGAACAGCGCTGGCGCTTCCGAAGAGTACAATGCGGACAGCATAGTGGCATTGAAGGGGCTGGAAGCGGTCAGGAAGAGGCCTGGAATGTACATAGGCTCCACGGATTCGCGCGGCCTGCATCACATGGTCTATGAGGTCGTGGACAACGGCATTGACGAGGTCATGGCGGGGTTCGCTACCGAAGTGGACGTTGTCATCAACGAAGATGGGTCCATCACCGTCACCGATGACGGCAGAGGCATCCCGACCGGAATCAACCACAAGGAAGGCAAATCCGCGCTGGAGCTGTGCCTCACGGATCTCCATGCCGGAGGGAAGTTCAACCAGAACAGCTACAAGGTCTCCGGAGGTCTGCACGGAGTCGGTGTTTCCGTGGTCAACGCGCTGTCGTCCAAGCTCATTGCGACCGTTTACCGCGAGGGCAAGATATTCAGGCAGTCCTACAAGATAGGCGTGCCGGACGGTCCCGTGGAGACGATCGGAGAATCCGACAGGCACGGGACGGAGATAAGGTTCTGGCCGGACGCCGAGATGTTCGAGACGGTAGAGTTCGATTACACCACGCTTCAGAACAGGTTCCGCAACCAGGCTTTCCTCAACAGCGAGGCTACCGTGAATTTCGAGGACAAGCGCACCGGCAGGAAGGAGAGGTTCCATTACGATGGCGGGGTCTCCGAGTTCGTCCAGTACCTCAACAGATCAAAGACTCCGATCCATCCGGTCCCGATGCGTTTCGCCGGCGAGAGGAACGGGGTCAACATCGACATCGCCCTGCAATACACAGACGGATACAACGAGGAGATCGACTCGTTCGTGAACACGATCTACACGCCGGAGGGAGGGACCCATCTCACCGGATTCAGGACCGCGCTGACGAAGTGCATCAACGACTACGGCAAGACCAACGGGATCCTCAAGGACATCACGCTGGAAGGGTCGGACGTCCGCGAAGGACTCACGGCGATAGTCAGCATCAAGATGGCCGAGCCCCAGTTCGAAGGGCAGACAAAGGCCAAGCTGGGCAGCAGCGTCGCTCAGGGGGCCGTCATAGGCCTGATGACCGAGAAGCTGACCGAGTATCTTCTGGAGAACCCTCCCGTGGCTCAGATCGTGCTGAAGAAGGCCATATCAGCCTATGAGGGCAGGGAGGCCGCCAGGAAGGCCAGGGACGCCACCAGAAGGAAGAGCGTCCTGGAGACCACCAGCCTTCCCGGGAAGCTTGCGGATTGCTCCGAAAGGGACCCTTCCAAATGCGAGCTGTACATCGTGGAGGGAGATTCCGCAGGCGGGAGCGCCAAGCAGGGCAGGGACCGCGCGTTCCAAGCCATCCTTCCCATAAGAGGGAAGATTCTGAACGTGGAGAAGACGAGGCCGGACAAGCTTCTGGACCACGAGGAGATCAAGAACCTTGCCATAGCCATCGGAGGCGGGATAGGGAAGGATTTCGACGTCTCCAAGATCCGCTACCACAACGTCGTCATAATGACCGATGCGGATGTGGACGGGGCGCACATATGCACGCTCCTGCTGACGCTCTTCTACAGGCAGATGAGGCCTCTGATAGACGGCGGGCACGTATACATCGCCATGCCGCCTCTGTACAGGGTATACAAGGGCAAGAAGCAGATCTACGCCTATAACGACGAGGAAATGGCCGCGGCAATGGCCGAGCTGGGATCCGGATGCAACGTGTCGAGGTACAAGGGTCTGGGAGAGATGAACCCCCAGCAGCTGTGGGACACCACCATGGACCCGGACACCAGGATGATGAAGAAAGTCACGGTCGAAGACAGCATGATCGCCGATCAGCTGTTCTCCGTCCTCATGGGAGACGACGTCGAGCCCAGAAGGGAATTCATCGTCGAGCATGCCCACGAGGTCATGAACTTGGATGTGTGATACCATGGACGGCGAGAAGAAAGTCATAATCCAGCCGGTCGAGAAGGAGATGCAGCGCTCTTACATCGACTACTCCATGAGCGTCATAGTCGGCAGGGCGCTGCCTGACGTCCGCGACGGGCTGAAGCCGGTGCACAGGAAGATCCTGTTCGCCATGGACAACCTAGGCCTGACCTACAACCGCCCGCACAAGAAGTCCGCGACCGTGGTGGGAGAGGTCCTCGGTAAATACCATCCCCACGGAGACTCCGCGGCCTACGAGGCCATGGTGAGGATGGCACAGCCGTTCTCTCTGAGATACCCTCTGGTCGACGGGCAGGGAAACTTCGGATCTGTCGACGGGGATTCCGCGGCCGCGATGCGTTACACCGAAGCCAGGATGTCCAAGATGGCCAGCGATCTTCTGGCCGACATCGACAAAGAGACCGTGGACATGGTGGACAATTACGACGGCTCGCTCAAGGAGCCCTCTGTATTGCCATCCAAATTCCCGAATCTTCTGGTGAACGGGTCGGACGGCATAGCGGTGGGGATGGCCACGAAGATGCCGCCCCACAACCTCGGCGAGGTCTGCGACGCGATATCATACACCATCGACAATCCCGAGGCGTCCATGGACGAGCTCATGCAGTTCGTCAGAGGCCCCGACTTCCCGACAGGAGGCACGATCTACGGTGTGGGAGGCATCCGCTCTGCCTACGAGACCGGGCGCGGAAGGATGAAGGTCAGAGCCAACACCCACATCGAAGATATGGGCAACGGCAAGGAGCGCATCATCGTCGACGAGATACCTTACCAGGTGAACAAATCGGCGCTGATCGAGCAGATTGCCGACCGCGTCAAGAACAAGGAGATCGAAGGGATCACGGACCTCCGCGACGAATCCGACAGGCACGGGATGAGGATTGTTGTAGAGCTCCACAAAGACGCCCTTTCCGCGGTGGTCCTGGAGAATCTGTTCAAGAAGACGAACATGGAGGTCACCTACGGCATCATCAACATCGCTCTCGTCAACAACAAGCCCTCGGTCCTCTCGCTGAAGGAGCTGATAATGCAGTACATCTCCCACAGGAGGTCCGTGGTCCGCCGCAGAACCGAATACGATCTGAAGCAGGCGGCCAAGAGGTACCACATCCTGGAAGGGCTGATGGCTGCTATAGACATGCTTGACGAGACTATCGCTCTGATAAGGGCCTCAGAAAGCACGGAGGCGGCCAACGCCGGGCTGCAGACCCTGCTCTCGATAGACGAGGACCAGGCGAAGGCCATTCTCGACATGAGGCTGCAGAAACTCACAGGATTGGAGCTGGATTCGATAAGGGCCGAGTACGTGGATCTGGGGCTGAAGATGGCAGACCTGCGCGACATCCTGGCGAACGAATCCAGGATATCCGCCATAATCAAGGACGAGCTGAAGGAGATGAAGGACGCATACGGCGACGAGCGCCGCACCGTCATCGACCCCAACCCTCTGGACAGCGACGAGGAGGATCTCATCCCCAGGCAGAAGGTCGTCATCACCATCTCCCGCGACGATTACGTCAAGAGAATTCCCTTAAGCACATACAGGCAGCAGAGGCGCGGCGGCACCGGGCTGACCGGGATGCAGACCAAGGAGGAGGACCATGTCGATTCGATGTTCGTGATGTCTTCCCACGATTACATCCTGTTCATAACCGACCGCGGGCGCATGCATTGGCTCAAGGGATACCGCGTCCCGGAGGGCAGCAGGCAGTCCAAGGGCAAGCCTCTCGTCAATCTCATACCGGATCTGGAGGAAGGCGAGACCGTCGTCAGCACCGTCTGCACCGCCGACTTCCCCGACGACAGGTTCATAGTGTTCTGCACGAAGAAGGGCAGGGTCAAGAAGACCGCGCTCTCGGCGTACAAGAACGTCAGGTCCAGAGGGATCAAGGCCATAGTGCTGAAGACCTCCGAGGATTCCGAATCCGAGGACGACGAGCTCGTGGAAGCCGCTATCTGCGGCCCGGACGACGACATCATAATGGCGTCCAAGAACGGCCAGGCCATCAGATTCTCCAACTCCGACGCCCGCCCCATGGGCAGGACCGCGACCGGGGTCATAGGCATGAGACTGGACGAGGGCGACGAGGTCGTCTCTATGGAGGCTGTGACGTCGGGGGACAGGCTGCTTTCCGTCAGCGAGAACGGATACGGCAAGGTCACCGACGTGGACGCGTACACCAGGCACCGCCGCGGTGGCAAGGGCGTGATCACCATGGTCTGCAGCGAGCGCAACGGCAGCGTCCTGAGCGTCAGGAAGGTCTCCCCGGGCGACCAGCTCATGCTGACCTCCAGATCCGGCAAGATGATCCGCATCGACGCCGACACCGTCCGCCAGACCGGGAGGAACGCCCAGGGCGTGAAGCTCATGGACCTCCGGGACGACGACAAGGTGGTTGCGGTGCAGCCGATCATGTCCGATCCCGAGGACGAAGAGATCGAAGCGATAACCGAGGCCTTCTCGGAGGCCGGCGGAGAGGATCTCTGATTTTTTTCCGGGCGGGAGGGGCTCTCCCTTCCCGCCGCACCAATCCGTCCGCATAATTTTTTTTG
>JAEEGL014361945.1_pt1 | contig 10016 bp, 5 predicted proteins | sample 9134231 | NCBI WGS metagenome assembly JAEEGL01 (sample SAMN16246548, study PRJNA631951) | gut metagenome | biome: gut microbiome; feature: rumen; material: fiber-attached | host: Bos | place: Iran: Karaj | collected 2018-10 | reverse complement strand
GTAAGAGTAAAAGTAAAGAATTAGTTAAGAATACAGCGATAATATCATTTGGTAAAATGTGTACTCAGCTGGTAAGTTTCCTGCTGATGCCATTCTACACAGCGGTATTATCTACTCAGGAATACGGAATTGTTGATCTGATCGTAACTTATGGTCAGCTTTTGTTGCCATTATTTACTCTTCAGATGGAGCAGGCATTATTCAGATTTTTGATCGACTCCAGAGACAGTGAGGATAAGAAAGAAAAGGTAATATCTGATATTTTATCTCTTACCTTTTTAATGGCGTTTATTCTCACAGGAGTTTTTGTAGTTGTTGCTTTCCTTGTTAAGATTCAATATACATTCTATCTTCTTGGAAATTTATGGGCATGTCTGTTTATTACAATGCTTCTTCAGATAGCAAGAGGCCTTGGAAACAACAAAGTATTTGCTTTGGGTAGCTTTTTATCAGCTGCTGGACAGGTACTTCTTAACATTGTATTTGTACTTGGCCTCAATATGGGCGCAGGTGGAATGATCCTTGCTATGATCATTGCACAGTTAGCTACATCAGTATTCCTTGCATTTCAGCTTAAGCTTGGAAAGTATTTCCACTTCAGAATATCTGATTGGAATTCATTAAAGGCATATGTTAGCTACTCTGTACCACTTATTCCAAATGCTATTTCCTGGTGGATACTTAATGCTTCAGATAGAAGTATTATTCTGAAATTCCTGGGTGTTAGCTTTAACGGTATTTATTCTGCTGCTAATAAGTTTTCAGGAATTTATACAACACTATTTAATATTTTTAACCTGTCATGGACTGAGTCTGTTGCTCTTTATCTTAAGGGAGAAAATGCCGGTGAAGAGTACACAAAGCTTCAGAATAAAGTTGTTGGTCTGTGCGTTACTATAGCAGCTGGAATCATTTATGTTATGCCTTTTGCCTTTGGCATTTTGGTTAATAAGAAGTTTGCTGATGCTTATTACCAGATTCCTATTCTTGTTATGGGTGCCTTTTTCTCCTCAATGGTAGGACTTAGCAGCGCATACTATGTTGCTTCCAAGAATACAGCAACGATTGCAAGAACTACTATTTTTGGAGCTATTTGTAACATCGCCATCAACCTTGCAATGATCACTAAGATTGGTCTTTATGCAGCATCTCTTTCAACTGTACTTGCATATTTGATCCTCTTCATAGTTAGATCAATCGATATTAAAAAGAAATTTGGAGTTAGTTTTAACTATAAGCTTCTTGTTTCAGGAGTTGCCCTGATGTTATTAGGGTATGGTACTTATTTTATTGATAAACTCTTAGTTTATGTGGCAGCATTTGCTGTGTATTGCATATATGCGTTTGTTGTTAACAAGAGTTTGATTAAGAAAATTATTCAAGCATTGATGAAGAGGATTAAAAAGTAACAGTTCTAAAGTTAGGAGGATTACATTATGAACTATTATGCAAATGAAAAAAACCAATTATTATTGATATCATTATTGAAACAGCATGGAATCAGATATGTAGTTGCAAGTCCTGGTGGTACAAACCTTTCTTTTGTAGCAAGTCTTCAGCAGGATCCATTCTTTAAAATATATTCATGCGTTGATGAAAGATCAGCAGCATATCTTGCATGTGGTATTTCAGAGGAAACCGGTGAGCCTGTTGTTATCAGCTGTACAGGAGCAACTGCTTCCAGAAACTATATGCCAGGTCTTACAGAAGCATATTATAGAAAATTACCTATTTTAGCTGTTACAGCTGCTCAGGAATGGGGCAATGTGGGACAGCTTGTTGCACAGTGTATTGATAGAACAGCCCTTCCAAATGATATTGTTGTTGAAAGCGCAAATATTCCAGTTATTAATTCAGCAAACGATGAATGGGCAAGTAATGTCAGAATCAATCAGGCTATTCTTGCACTTACACAGAATGGCGGTGGCCCAGTTCATATTAACCTTGCTGCTACATGGAGTGATGACTTCTCAGTTAAGGAGCTTAAGACAGAAAGAAAAATCGAAAGATTTACTCATAGAGATGTTAAGCCTGCTATTACAGATGGCAAGGTTGCAATTTTCGTTGGCGCACATAAGAAGATGTCAAAGGAACTTATAAGTGCCATTGAGTCATTCTGCGAGCGATATAATGCTGTAGTATTTGTTGATCATACAAGTAACTACGATGGTAAATACAAAATTCATCCTGGCGTATTTTTCCAGGATAACTATGTATCTGAGAATGTTGAGATGGATCTTCTCATTCATATCGGCGATGTTTCAGGTGCATACTATAGATTCAAGCCTAAAAAGGTTTGGAGAGTTAACCTTGATGGTGCAGTAAGAGATTACTTCCGTAAGCTTGTTGCTGTATTCCAGATGGATGAAGCAGAGTTCTTCAATTACTATGTTTCTGTTAAGTCAGATGCACAGGCAACAACATATTATGATAAGTGTGCTGATGAGTATGCTAGCATGATGGGAGAGCTTCCAGAGATGCCATTTTCTAACCTTTGGATCGGAAGCCAGATTTGCCCTAAGCTTCCAGCTAATGCGCAGCTTCATCTTGCTATTCTTAATTCACTTAGAACATGGAACTATTTTGAGAAGCCTGAACATATTAATTGCTTTACAAACACTGGTGGATTTGGAATCGAAGGAGGAGTTTCTTCTGCCATAGGAGCATCTCTTGTAGCTGAGGATAAGGTTATTTATTGTGTAGTTGGTGACCTTGCATTCTTCTATGATCTGAATTCTATTGGTAATAGACACATTAAGAATAATATCAGAATTATTCTTGTTAATAACGGCCGTGGTACAGAGTTTAAGAATTACTGGACAGTAGGATCATATGCGCTCGGCGAAGAAACTGATAAGTTCATTGCAGCTGCTGGACACTTTGGTAACCAGTCAAGGAATTTGGTTAAGGACTATGCTCAGGATCTTGGATTTGAGTATATTTGTGCTACTGACAAGGAGTCATTCCTTGATAAGGTTGACTATTTCACACAGGAGAAAGCTACTGATAAGCCTATTCTGTTTGAGGTATTTACAACAAGCCAGGATGAGAGTGATGCACTTCATGCGATTAGAAACATGAAGAAGGGATCAATTCTTGAGACAAATTCACAGAAGCAGCTTGCTAAAAACCTTATCGGTGAGAAGAATATCAACAAGCTTAAGATGATCAAGAAGATTATCAAAGACTGATTACGGATTTATTTTTGGGAGAAAAGACATGGGAGTAAAAAGCAAATTTTTACGCTTGGTAAAAGAGATCTCTGTTGCAACTAAGCAGGAAAAAATCACAAAGGTATTAGTACCAACCACCAATGATAAAATGCTTGATGGAAAAAATGCGATTATTATCGGTGGAACTGGTGGAATTGGAGTTGCTATTGCTTCAAGATTAAGAGATAGCGGTTGCAATGTAATTATCACAGGAAGAGATCAGCAGAAAGTCGATAAAGTTGCTGAAGGAATTGGAGCAGGCGCAAGAGGTGCAGCTCTCAATATAGGTAATATATCAGAAATGCGCGAGAGACTGCCTGAGATTATCAAAATGTTTGATAATGCTAAGGTGGACATCCTTGTTAATTCTGCAGGTTTGATCAGTAGTACAAGTTTCTTGGAATTATCTGAAAAAGAGTGGGATTCAGTAATGGATGCTAATATCAAGGGACTTTATTTTGCAACACAGATAGTAGCAAATGATATGATCAAGAATGGCGTTAAGGGCCATATTCTTAATATTTCATCTGCTTCTTCTCTTCGTCCTGCATGGGGACCTTATCAGATTTCTAAATGGGCATTAAATGGCTTTACAAAGGGCGTAGCTGACGTATTACTTCCATACGGAATTATTTGTAATGCGATAGCACCTGGACCTGTATCAACACCTATGATGGGTAAAAATGGTGATGATCTGTTCAATATAACCAATCCTTCTGGACGTTGTGCTGCTCCTGAAGAAATTGCTAATTTAGCTCTTTTGATGGTTAGCTCAATGGGAGATTATATTGTGGGTGAAACCTATGTGATGTCCGGTGGTGGCGGTACTATTTCTTACCATAAATAATATATTATTGTAAAATAAAAATCCTTCAGAACAGCTGTGTAGCTGCTCTGAAGGATTTTTTTAATTGGCGCTATTGTTATTAGCGTATATAGAAACATTACTGCTTGATTTTGCAGAAGCCTGGCTATAGGTAACCAGGGGAACGCTGTCTATTGCGCTAAACGAATTGTTTTCGGCTCGATAATTTAAGGCTGTTCCATCTTTAATTAGTAATGAGTGTCCACCTGTCACAGTGTTCTCGTTTGCTTTTATAGTACATTCATTGCAGTACGTTGCCGCTGCTATATAAGATGAATTCTGAACATTATTACTTAATAGACTGGCTGTGATATCATTGCTGTTAGTGTTGTAAAATAGTCCATATCACATTGGACAGGTAATATCATTGTTGAGTAGCGCAATTTTGTTGTTTTGACTGTTGTAACAAGTTATCAAAGAGCAGTACTTCGTGTTTTCAGTCGCCATAACTGCAGTGTCTGATATTTTTATAGAAGAATTATAAGGATCATTACTTATTAACACGACATGTTTGGTATCAGTGTATGGGCTTGCATTTGGAGCATCTAGTGAAAATCCACATTCTATAAATCGAATATCAGATTGCAGTGTGGCTGCATCAAGTACGATTATTGATTGAGCTACGCATTCACTTAGGAAAGACATTCTGGTAAATGCTACATCGTGATAACTACAATTATGGAAAGAAACTACATTATTGGTCTTATGCTTAACATTTATGAAACTAAGATCAAATTTGACATTTGTAAAATTGCCATTCCAAAATGCTATTGCTTCATCTGATGTAGTATTGGTAACAGTACATTTATATATTCTTATTCCGGAAAAAGATTTGTTATGGTCCTCAACAGGGCCGTCAAACCATAGACATCCGCCTCGTACAGTCTTGTTTGGATCACAATTTTGACCGGTTAAATTACTAAACGTGGAGTTTACGATTGTTACATTCTCGATGATATCAGAATGTCTGAACCACAATAAATCTATAACGGTATTATTGTCTGATGAATTAGTAGCTATAAATTCACAATTGCTGATATTACATAACTTTACGCTAGCAAGGGCCATGATAGCTGATTCTCTATTGGCCAGAATACTTGCATCCGATGAATTATAATCGAAAGTTATGTTATCAATATTATATTTTCCTCTTGTGTCAGCGTTAACGAAAATACCATATCTCTGTGTGGAAAAATCAGGAGATACACTAAGGACAGTATCATCTGTACCATAATAATACATGCTGTACAAATTGATTCCAGAATCTATATAGTATACTCCTGGATTAAATTGGATTCCTTTTATTTTCCCTGCACCATTTTTTATAAGGTTGTTTAACCGTAAAGAAATCTTTTGGTCTGGGAAAATACCTGCGCAAGCAACATTGAGTACGTCGGAGGAATTATAAACCAGTTCTGCATATCTATAATTCGGCAGCTCTATTACATAAACATCATCAACCGGAGCAGATGGTTTATTTGTGATGACATAAGAAGCTCCTCCGCCATCTCCAGGCAAAAAATACCCAGATGTTTGAACGCTTACACCAGGATCTAAAATGGATTCTTTTAATTCAGTAACGCTGTTAAAAACAAGTGTGCTTTCTGTGCATTTAACTGTTAATGGATGAAATGCGAAAAAAGTAAGAATAAATAGAATAGGACTAAGTAGAACAAAACTTTTTTTCATAATGTAACCTTTCTGTGCCTGACTGGAAGTAACCTTAAAAGTAGCCATTATTTACATATAATGTCATATATTATCATAAAAAGTGCACTTTAGACAAGTAACTTGTTAAAACATGATATTACGTAGATGCCCTAGCATAGGGCAAAAAAAGGGAAATGGCCCGTAAATACTAAAAATTCACGAACTATTTCCCTAAAATTTTAACGCTAATCCGTTAAGAAAAAAGTAACATTAATAGTTATTTGTTGCATCTAATGTAATATTACTACTAGCTCTTGCAGATGACTGGTAAGTGATCAATTGTGAGCTTGCTAAATTGGTCAGATCATTTTCTTTTACACTATAATTTAGCGAAGTTGTGCTCTTGACCAGTAGTGACTGTCCACCAGAGATACGATTCTTGATAAGAGATAGTGTACCGTTAGTACATTTGTCAGTAGCGCAAATATAGCTAGCTCCTGAAAGTGTATTGTCATAAAGATATGCAGTAACATCTGAACTATTGGTTATGTATACAACGCCATATAATGTTGGGTTAGATATTGTGTTGTGAATTACATTAATCTCGCATGAAGCGCTGGCATAGCATGTTATTAAGTTGCCATATGTTGTACCATCTGTAGATATGACGGTATTATCACTGAAATTGGTAACAGAAGCATAAGGATCGTTGTTTACAAAAATAACATTTTTAACATCAGTGTATGGGCTGGCGTTTTCAGCATTAATGTCAAAATTGCAATTGTGTATTGAAATGTCAGAAGCAGCCTCTTGATATTCAAGAAGGAAAACGGTTCTGGCCTTACAATGAGAGTTAAAATCTACGTGATCAAACTCGACATTGTGATAACTGCAGTTATGTAAAGCAATAACGTTATTAGTCTTATGCTCGGATTTGATAGTAACATCCTTGATAGTTACATCTCGGAAATCTCCATTCCAGAAAGCTATAGATTCATCTGAGGTAACATGAACCAATTCACAGTTAATTACATTAATATTTGAAAATACAATTCCGTGATTGTTTCCTGGGCCGTTAAACCAGATACAACCGCCTCGAAGCATCTTATCCTGATCACTTGCGTATCCAATAAGATCATAGAACTTACAGTTTTCTATGGTTACGTTTTCAAGCTGTTCACAGTTTCTGAACCATAAAAGGGAAATTCCAGTATTATTATCGGCTGCATTAGTGGCGGTAAATGTGCAGTTGTTAACATGACAATATGCGATATTTGTCAATGCGAACATAGCTGTTTCATAATCTGCGAGTAAGAAATCTTCATTTGAATTGTACTCAAAGTTAATACCTTCAATAGTAAAACTAGCAGATGAGTCACTATTAGTGAAGATTCCATATCGTTTGGTCGAGTAGTCAGGCGATACACTTATAAGAGTTTCGCCTGTTCCGTGCATCTCCATACTCTTTAAATATATGGCTGATTCAAGGTAGTATGTTCCGGAATTAAACTGTACTCCACGTACTCTGCCAGATACCAGGTAAACTAAAGTGTTGAACTTTGAGGATATTTTGGTATCAGGGTATATTCCTGCACATGCTACATTAAGAAGATCGTCAGCTCCGATTACCATCTGGGCATATTTTTTATTCTTTACTGGAATAACGAATACATTGTCAGCATTATATTCTGGGCTGTCGGTTATGATATAAGTAGCTCCGCCGTTATCACCAGCTTCGTTATAGCCTTCGGTCTGTACAGTGCTTCCAACTTCCAGATCCATTGTCTTTAATTCGGAAATATTACTTACTACTATTTCTTCAACAATTGGTTCATCTATAGGCTCAGGCTCTGGTTCATCTGACTCTGTAGAATAGACGTTTATATATTTACCAACAACGATATATTCGCCGTTATACTCGTAGATACTTCCCCACTCAATCTCTTTTCCTTCAGGAGCTTCGTAATATGGTGCCTCAGAAACAAGGGAAAGCAGAGTGCTAGGACTATTGTAAGTATCTTCGTGATAGTAGGCTCTTCCGGAACCAATGTACTCACAAAGGTTAGGAGTGACATTAGTAAATGTTACTTTAATCAATTTGGGATTAAAAAGATAGTACTGGGCATCGACTAGATATTCATCAGTAAATCCCTTCTCAGGAATGTCCTCTGTGTAAACTCCAACAACAACTAATGTATCTTCCATGTTTAAGAGATAACGCCATTCAACAGTGATACCGTCAGAAATGAAACGACTAAAGTCAGGAGCATCCTGAACAGCATTTAACATCTCGTCTCGATCGTTATAAATTTCATCTTCATAAAGTACAGTTCCCTGGCCAACAATGTCAAAGTCACTATCTGAAAGTGAATACAAATCATCCAGAGAAACATCAGGATGAGCCACTACAAAAAATGCAGGGCTAAGAGTAGCCAAAGGGACATTGGGATCATCAATGATAACAGGTCCGCTTGGCTTGAATGTTTTTACTGAGAAAACAGCGATTAGTAAAATTAAAATGGAAAAGATCGGTAGAAATCTTTTACACAGAGAAGTGAATGACGATTTCATATTTTGCCCTCCTTGGTTAATATGTCGACCACTAATCCCAAAAGGATTAGTATCGCACAAATTAATTATCGTACAAATAGGGGCGAAATATTATTGTTTCAGTATGAAAGTTTTCTTAACAAACAGTAAAACTCTATATCTTAAGTAAAAAATGCAAATAAACTAATGGTGTCTGGTAGTATTACGCGACTATTGTATCTAAAGGTTGATCAAATTTTTAATGCTTCTTTTTTATTTATGAAGTATGCACATATCAGCATTAAATAAGGAACAATGTTGGTGGTGCTTAGTGTACTTAACAGATATGCCAAAACCATAAGCGTGGCCATAACAAGTTCTTCTCTTGCTACTGCCTTTTTGATAAATAACTGGAATAGGATAAAACCAATAAAGGCAAATAAAAGAACATATCCGATGAGACCAATAAGTCCTTCAGAACAAATGATTTCAACTATTCCCATATCAATCGAACGTATACTACGCCACTGACCCAAATAATAATATATGATATCTCCTCTAACCTGACAGCCTGTGCCTAGTCCAAATAGCGGACTTACAGATAATGCATATTTTATTCCGGAGAATTGGAATGTACGAGATTCAACTCCAAGCTCATTTGTTCCATAACCATCAACGCCACTAGGTGCATTTGCATTAAGGTCAAAATTGAATCCTACAACGTTTAAAAGTGATTTTATTGTTCCGGTATAGAAATAGCGGTAATGATCATCAAAAACAGAAAGTAATATCATCCAGGCAGCAAGAGCCAAAATGATAAAAGCAGCGTTTTTAATGTTGGATACAAACTGATCTTTGTCCTTTATGGAAAAGAGTATATATACTGCTGATACGAATAGTATAAAAAGCATATCGGATCTGCAGCCTGAGTGGATGACAGCTAATAGGTCCAGGAAAAAAACAAATAAATATCTTTTTTGCCCTGTAAGCTTATGAAGGTAGAAAATCAAAGGGGTTACCCAAAGACACATATTGCCAAAGAAATTAGGCATGGCAAAAGTGGCAGTGGAACGTAGAAGCCCCAATCTGACATAGTGGTCAAAGTGTATAGTTCTTGCCACAGTGTAAAGGTATTTAAACGGACGTATAGAGGTAAAGCTTTCAAAAATACCCACAGCAAATAGAATAGTTGCTGCGAATACAATGGCTTTGACTATAGCGATAAAGTCATCATGTGATGGTTCTAAAACATAAATCGCGATCAGCAAGAGCAGTTGCTCGAAAAGAATTGCAAAAATAGCAGTAACTGACCATCTATAGGTGGTGACATAATACAGATTTGATATGATACGGAAAAAGAAATATCCAAATAAAAGCCAGTATTCCTTGGAAATGGATCTAATATTGAGATTTTTTAAATTTATGTTTCTTTTCCTATTAAATATTGTATAAATATAGAAAACAATGTACATTATCCTGGTGAAAGTAAGAAGTGGAAGCGAAGCGGAAAAATCGATTCCATAAAATTCAGGAAGGAAAAGCATACATGGAATAAACAGTTCAAGGTATCTTTTTTTCTTGAAAAAGAAAATATTAGCTATTATCAACGCTAAGGAAAAAATTATCAAAAAAGGCATTATCTTAACTCCATTATTGAAAGAATATTACATTTATGTACACCTATGATATACTACTACAAATCTTTGAGCAACAAAAATGTAGTTGATTGGAAAATGTGTAAATATCGCTTAAATAATAGG
>JAEEGL014315266.1_pt1 | contig 10016 bp, 10 predicted proteins | sample 9134231 | NCBI WGS metagenome assembly JAEEGL01 (sample SAMN16246548, study PRJNA631951) | gut metagenome | biome: gut microbiome; feature: rumen; material: fiber-attached | host: Bos | place: Iran: Karaj | collected 2018-10 | reverse complement strand
AACCTGCACACCCTGCACATCCGCATGAAGAAGCACGGCGAGAACGCCATGTATCTGGCCAAGCGATTCAAAGAGGTGGGCTTCAAGTACAACTACCCCGGTCTGCCCGAGCATCCCGACTACGAGCTCTTCTGCTCGATGATGAACGAAGGCTACGGCTTCGGCGGCATGATCAGCATCGATATGGGCACTGCCGACCGCGCCAGCAAGATCATGGAGCTCATGCAGCAGAAGGGTGGCGGCTACCTCGCCGTCAGCCCCGGCTACTTCAAGACCCTCTGCAGCAACAGCGGCAAGTCGACCTCGAGCGAGGTTCCCGAAGACATCCAGAAGGAAATGGGCATGAGCGAAGGCCTCATCCGCTTCTCGATGGGTCTCGACAACGACATCGAAGCCACCTTCCAGCTGATCAAAGAGAGCGTCGACGCTTTCAACAAGTAATAGTATAACCCTGTCTAGATTGTCTAGATTATCTAGAAGTTCTAGTGTTTCTAGATAATCTAGACTTTTTTATATCAAATTATGAAAAAGATTGCAGTTATACTCAGTGGTTGCGGCAACCGCGATGGCTCGGAACTCCAGGAGTCGTTGAGTCTGTTGTTGGCCATCGACCGCCGCGGCTGGCAGTACCAGTGTTTCGCCCCCGAAGGCTACTTCGAGGTGGTGCCCCATGTCGACGTGCAGGACGACGAGGAAGAGGGCACGGTGCTCGACATGGAGCAGCGCGACATCTTCGTCGAGAGCGCCCGCATTGCCCGCGGCAATATTCTGCCGCTGGAGCAGTACCGCGCCGCCGACTACGACGCCTTGGCGCTGCCGGGCGGCATGGGTGCAGCCCGCAACCTCTCGACCTTCGCCTTCGACGGCCCCCGCATGGAAGTCATCGACAGCGTGCAGGACGCCATCCTCGAGACCTACCGCGCCGAGAAGCCTGTGGTGGCCATGTGCATCGCACCCATGGTGCTGGCCAAGGTGCTGGGCCGCTACGAGGTGCACCTGACCCTCGGACCCGACGACAACCAGGCGTCAGGCGTCGCCAAGGGCTTCGGATGCCATGTGGAGGCCTGCGGCCCCACCGACGTCTGCGTCGACCCCGAGCACAAGGTCATCACCACACCCGCCTATATGGCAGCCACCCGCATCAGCGAGATATTCGCCGGCGGCGAGAACATGGTAGCCGAATTGGCACAAATGCTGGGATAACCCGACCTCGTTTAGAAACAACAAACGCTCCTCTGAATAGGGGAGCGTTTGCTGTTTTAGGGATATGCCGGTTCCGGCTCAGTCTATCTTGATATGCTTCCTGCCGTTCTGGATATAGACGCCGCGGAAGTCGGCGGGGACAGCGGTGCCGAGGCAGCGGCCGTCGAGGGTGAAAACACGCGGGTCGTTGATCTGTTGTTCTGCCTCCACTTCGTCGATCCCTTCACTGCCACCGTTGCCTTCAACGTAACAGTTGCCTTCAAAATAAGAGGTGCCGTCGGTTACGTTATTGCCGTTGGCAAGCGAAGGAGTGCTGGGAGCGGAGATGACAAGTCCGCTTGAATTGCCTCCGGGACCACCGTGACCTCCGGGACCGCCACCGGTGCTGATGGTGGGAGTTTTAAATGCTATCACGTTGTCGTCGTAGGTTATGGTGTACCAGGTGTCGCTGCTGACATTTGATTGTTGAATCTTGGGCTGGTTGTAGGACGCGCCGTTCTCTATGCCGCCAACGGCGATGATGACGCCGCCGTTGACATAGACCTTCTTGCCACCCTCGCTGTTGGCGTCGATGCCCAGTTCCGGCGAGCGCGAGCCGATGGCATACACCAGGCCTCCGTTGAGGTAGATGTTGCCATTGGCGTCGATGCCGTCGTTGTTGTTGGAGTGCGAATAGATGTATCCGCCCGTGATGGTCATATCCTGCGCCGAGTTGATGCCGTCGTCGTAGGCATTGATATAAATCTCGCCGCCGGTGATGTCGAGGTAGTTCTTGCTCTCGATGCCTTCGGCGTTGCGGCCCGCTGTGGTCACCTTCAGCTTGCCGCCGCTGATGACCATGCCGCCGCTGTAGGTGTAGCTGTTGCCCACCTGCGTCTTCAGGCCGGCCTTGATGCCTTTGGGCGACGAATAGTAGTCGCTGCTGATGTTGTCGGTGTTGCCGGTATAGTTGGTGTTCTCGGTGGTGCCGTTGTTGTAATAGAGGGCACCTGTCGTGGTTACCGTGATGTCGCCACCGCTGATGGTCAGCACGCTGTCGCACTTCATACCCTTGCCGCCAGAGCCGGTGGAGGTGAGCGTGAGGGTGCCGCCGCTGATGTCGATATCGCCGTCGGCGCTCAGGCCGCATGCGGCATTGGTTTCAAGGTCTTCTTCATCCCACTCGCCTTTGCCACTGGTGGTGATGTCGATGACGGGCTCGCCGGAGATGAATATGTCGCCCGCAGCCTTGATGCCCTTGGCGGCGATGGCGGCGCAGTCGATGGTGATGGTGCCGCCCTCAATATAGATGTTGCCCGAGTCCTCGTCCTCGTGGTCCTCGGTGATGGCGGTGGCGGTGTCGCCCTCGAGGTCGCATTGGATGCCGTCGTCACCGGTGCCGCTGATGTTGACGGTGCCGCTCTCCATCAGGAAAAACTGGTTGCACGAGATGCCGTCGCCCACGGCGGAGGTGATGTTGAGCGTGGCGTTCTTCAGACTGATGTATTCGCCGGCCTTGATGGCATGCTTCACGTTGCCCACCACGTTGAGGGTGCCCTGCTGCTTGAACTCGGCGTGGCCCTTCACGTAGAGGCAGCCCTTCTGCGAGCCGGTGGCGGCATCGACAAGGGTGTTGGTGGTGCCGGTGACGACCTTCACGTTGATGCGCTTGCCGTTCTGGATATGCACGGCGGCACCGCTGTAGACGGGCGTGGCGTTGGTCAGCGTCAGGCCGTTGAGCTCTACGGTGGCCTTGTAGGAGCCCGACATGTAGAACTCGCCGTCGGTCGACGTGCCGCTCAGCTTGTAGGTAATCTCGCTGGCCACGGAGTCGCTCTGCGCTATGGAGACGTGCGCACCCTGCTGGGTGACGGTCAGATAGTCGGCAATATTGTCGGCCACGTTGACCGTCGCCGTGGTGCCGTTGTAGACCACATTGACGGTGTTGTCGCTCTGCGCCTGCACAATGCCGCAAGCCGCGAAAGCAAACATAATGAATAAGATGGCGGTGTTTCTCATAATTAATTTGTATTAAATTTATGCTGCAAAAATACAGAGAATCAGCGGCCTGCACAATAACATATTGTCGGTGTTGTTTGGCAAAATGTCGGATTCTATTGCCGATATCAAATAAAATAAGTATTTTTGCACCATGAAAACAGCGCAATCCTACACCCATCCGATGAACCTATACCCTCAGAGAATCAAGGAGGAAGGCATCGTTGTGTTCGACGATGTGAGGGAACTGCCTTCGGGCGACGGGCCGTTCACATCGTCCGATTATGTCATCGCCATCGGCCACCGCGGGCACATGGACCTCATGTATGACGACACGCCCGACTGTTCCGAGCAGCATACGGTGGGTGTCATATTCCCCGGCCACACCCTCCGCACGGTGGGCAAGACCGACGACTACCGGGCCACCCTGATTATAGCCGACGCGTTGGTGCTCAACGACCCGATGCTGCAGATCATCGACCAAATGCGCCACCACTACGAGCCGCATCCCAACGTGAAACTCGACAAGCAGGAATACAAGATTATCACGCACGTGGTGGAGGGGATGCGCGAAATCAAGCGGCTCGGGCTTCCTGACCAGCGCATGCTGATGACGCGCCTGCTGGAGTTCCTCCTGCGGCTGCTCAGCCACTACCGCAGGGGCAAGCTGAACGAGACCAGTGCCGCGGGGCGTGTCAGCGCACGCTTCCACAGCGACCTCGCGCAGTACTTCCGCGAGCACCGCGACGTGGGCTTCTATGCCGAGCAGGCCTGCCTGTCGACCAAGCACTTCAGCGCGGTCATAAAGCAGGAGACGGGCCACACCGCCGCCTATTGGATTCACCACAAGGTGGTGGTGGAGGCCAAGATGCTGCTCCACATGCGGCACGACCTCACGGTGCAGGCTGTCGCCGACCTGCTGGGTTTCGCCGACCAGGCCACCTTCAGCCGCTACTTCAGCCGCGAGACAGGCCTCTCGCCGACCGGCTTCCGTGCCACCAGCTAATCCTGCATCCCATAAAAAAAAAGAAGAGGTCCCTGTGCGCAGGGACCTCCTTGTTTACTTGAATCTGCTAAGAGGTTGTTATTTTACCGCCTCGGCGATGGCGATGTACTTGTCGATTTCCTGATATTCGGTCGACGTGGGGTACTGCTTCTTGATCTTGTCGAAGCAGTCGGCAGCCTTGGCATTGTCGCCGAGCTGCATGTAGGCCATGCCGGCTTTGAAAAGCGCGGTGGGGGTGGTGACGTCATTGTCGCTCATGCCGGCGGCACTGACATAGTATTTGGCGGCGGTGGCGGTCTCGCCCTTCTCCATGTAAGCGTCGCCAAGCATCATCTCGGCCAGCGGACGGGTGAAGGCGTCTTTGCCGTTGTACTTCTTGAGCCAGTTGATGGCCTCGTCGTAGTTGCCCTGCTGCAGGTAGGTGGCACCGGCATAGTAGCGGGCCAGCTTGCCGGCCTTGGTGCTGCCGTAGCTGTCGGCCACGCTGAGGAAACCACGGAAGGTGTCGTCGCCGTTGAGGGCCTTGTCGAAGTCGCCCTGGGCAAACCACTGCTCGGCGGCAAACATCTCCTCGGCGGCACGCACCTCGCGGGGCTGGAAGTACCACTTGTTCAAGCCGAAGATGGCCAGCACAACCACGATGACGGCTACGATGCAGATGATGAGAGTCTTCTGGTTTTTCTCGATGAACTCTTCCGAACGGGTGATGACATTGCCCATCTCGGTGTTTTTGTCTTCAATCTTCTTTTCCATATTCAGTATGTGTGTTTTGTCGTTAAAAAATCGGGTGCAAAATTACAACTTTTTTATGAATTGCATACTGAAAAATGAAAAAAGTGTTTAACAGAGTCTGTTTTTAACTCTCAAACCGCTTTTTTGCGACCTTGATAATCAGCGGTATGGAAAAAATAATGTTAAAAAACACAAGAAATTTTTTTTTGTTAAATATATTTTACATACTTTTGCAACAATTATTGACTGGAGAAAAAAGAGTAAAATATGGATACAAAAACCAAATATTTGGGTCTCGAATTGAAGAGCCCGATCATAGCTGGCAGTTGCGGTTTGACTGCCGATGTCGACAAGATGGTCGAAATGGAAAACGCCGGCGCCGGCGCCGTGGTGCTGAAGTCGGTCTTCGAAGAGCAGATCATCTATGATATCAAGCGCAACACCCACATCGTGGCCCCTACCGACAACTATGGCGACAGCTATGAATATATCGCCCAGCACGTCGCCGCCGACTCGTTGGAGAAGCACTTCTCCATGATTCGCGAGGCGAAACGCCGCCTGACGATCCCCGTGATCGGCAGCATCAACTGCTTCTCCTACGAGAACTGGCTGACCTATGCCAAGAAATTCGAAGAGGCCGGATGCGACGCCCTGGAGCTGAACATGGCCATCCTGCCCTACGAGACCTCCATGTCGTCGGCCGATGTGGAACGCACCTTCACCCAGATCATCAACACCCTCCGCAAGTCGGTCAACATCCCCGTGAGCATCAAGGTAGGCCCCTACTTCACCGACATGGCCAAGCAGATGCAGCAGCTGAGCTGGATGGGCATCCAGGGCGTGACGATGTTCAACAAGAGCGTCCAGGTCGACATCGACATCGAGAACGAGACCCTCAAGAACGCCACCTTCCTCTCGACCCCCGAGGACATGTACAACACACTCCGCTGGGTGGCCATCCTGGCCAAGAAGATGCGCTGCGACATCTCGGCTTCGACCGGCGTCTACACCTCTGCCGACGTGGTCAAGATGCTGCTCGCCGGCGCCACGACAGTCCAGGTGGTGAGCTGCCTCTACAAGAACGGCATCGACACCCTGAAGGAACTCAACGGCGGCCTCTGCAGCTGGATGGAAAGCAAAGGCTACAAGTCGATCGCCGACTTCCGCGGCAAACTCGCCGTCCGGCCGGCCGACAAGGCATCCGTCGCCATGCGCACACAGTTCATGAAATATTTCGCCGAAATCGTATAATCCACATATTTACCAATCCACACACACCACCATTTATGGAACAAACAGAAGAAAGGGTAGTCAGTTTCTTCCGCTTCGAGGATCTGCGCGTCTATGGCAAGTCGACCGACTATGCCACATGGGTATCCAAAGCCTTGGCAGGCAACGACAACTATAAATCGATTGTCGGCTCCTTCTGCCACTCGGCCTACGACATTGCCCTCAACATTGCCGAAGGCTCGAGCCGCAGCAAGAGCCAGTTCGACCACTACCTGAAGATTGCCAAGACCGCCATACGCGAATGTGTGGTCTACACCGAGGTGGCAGCCAATATCGGCTTGTTCACCCCCGAACAGAAGACACAGTCGCGCGAGTACCTTATGGAACTCACGCGTATGCTCGGAGCCCTCATCGTCAGCCTCCAGCGTGCCGCCGAACGCCGCTCGCCGCGTGCCGACGAGGACGGCGACCAAGAGGCCGACCCCTACGCCAACGACGAAATGAGCTATTAGACGAATGCTTCCCAGACTACCCAGACTTCGCCATACTGACTCCGACAACTTCCTCCTTATCGCCGGACCCTGCGTAATAGAAGACCACGAGAACCCCTTCGCGGTCTGCCAGCGGCTTGTCGAAATCACCGACCGGCTGCATATCCCCTTCGCCTTCAAGGCATCCTACCGCAAGGCCAACCGCTCGAGCGTCGCCTCCTTCACAGGCATCGGCGACCTCGAGGGACTGCGCCTCCTGCGCGACGTCGCCGAACGCTTCGACGTGCCTGTCGTCACCGACATCCACAGCGAAGCCGAGGCCGCTCAGGCCGCCGGCTATGTCGACGTGCTGCAGATTCCCGCTTTCCTCTGCCGCCAGACCGACCTCCTGCGTGCCGCCGCCGCGACAGGTCGCTGCGTCAACGTCAAAAAAGGACAGTTCCTCTCGCCCGAAGCCATGCAGCAGGTGGCGGGCAAGATGCACGCCTTCGGATGCGACAACTTCATGCTCACCGAACGCGGCACCACCTTCGGCTACCAGGACCTCGTGGTCGACTTCCGCGGCGTGCCCACCATGCAGAAAAACGCTGTGCCCGTCGTGGTCGACATCACGCACTCACTGCAGCAGCCCAACCAGACCTGCGGCGTCACCGGCGGACGCCCCGACATGATCGAAACCATCGGACGCGCCGCCATCGCCACCGGCGCCGACGGCATCTTCATGGAGACACACCCCGACCCGGCTCGCGCCAAGAGCGACGGCGCCAACATGCTCCGCCTCGACCTCGCCGAACAGCTGCTGGAACACCTCGTCGCCATCCGCCAGACAATAAAACATTTGTCTTAACTCCCCGAACTCCCCGAACTCCTTGAACTCCCTGAACTCCCTGAACTCCCTGAACTCCTTGAATTCCCTGAACTCCCTGAACTCCCTGAACTCCTTAATTACTTAAAAAAATGGAACTCAATCTCACTAAGCCCATCGTCTTCTTCGACCTCGAGACCACCGGCGTACAGGTGGGTCACGACCACATCGTCGAGATATGCCTCCACAAGGTGAACCCCGACAATACCACCGACACCCGTGTGGAACGCGTGCGCCCCGTGGACCAGAACGGCAACACCGTCCACATCCCCGAAGCCACCACCGCCGTCCACGGCATCACCGACGCCGACGTGGCCGACAAGCCCTCCTTCCGCGAGTTGGCGCCGTCGCTGCTCGAATATATCGGCGACGCCGACCTGGCGGGCTACAACAGCAACAAATTCGACGTCCCCCTGCTCGTCGAGGAGTTCCTGCGTGCAGGCATAGACTTCGACCTCGCCTGCCGCCGCCTCGTCGACGTGCAGAACATCTTCCACCAGATGGAACAGCGCACCCTCGTGGCAGCCTATAAGTTCTACTGCCACAAAGACCTCGAGAACGCCCACTCCGCCGCCGCCGACACCATAGCCACCTACGAGGTGCTCAAGGCGCAGCTCGACCGCTACCAGGGTGTCGACTACAAGGACCGCACCGGCAAGGTCAGCCAGCCCGTGGTCAACGACATCGCCGCCCTCTCGCGCTTCACCTCCAACAGCCAGTGGGCCGACCTCGTGGGCCATATAGGCTACGACGCCAAGCATCGCGAAGTGTTCAACTTCGGCAAGCACAAAGGCAAGGCCGTCGAGGAAGTCTTCGAGCAGGAGCCTTCCTACTACGACTGGATGATCAAGAGCGACTTCCCGCTCAGCACAAAGAAGCTTGTCACCGAAATCTGGGACCGCAAAAAGCAACGCAAACTCGACCAGCTGAAAGCCCATTTCGGCGCCAAGTAGACGGCTGATGGTGTGCCGCCATTGGAAACGTCCCTGTTACCATGTTATAACGCAATGTCATAACACTCTTTTTATCATGCCTGTTATATGGCTGTTCTTCGGTTGTTCTTTGTTTTAAAACAAAGAACAACCGAAGAACAGTTGGTAAGTATTGAAAATCAGAACCACTTTTTTAGCACTTTTGGCGTTGAAAAGCTGTTCTGTCATGTCGTCGGCGTCCTATTCGGCCACGACAAGTTTCTTGCTGGATACTATTATTTTACAATTATGTTGTATTTATGGGCCTCCAAAGGCTCGTACCCGCAAACAAGTTGTCCACATGCCATGTATGCAATAATGAGGAGAAGTAAGAAGACAATAATTCTTTTCATACTGTTACCTCTTTATTATATGTTTGCACGACACTGTGTTGTTGTGGACTATACGGATAAAATATATCCCGGCTGGCAAGCCGGACATGTCAATCTGGTTATGTGAGGCAGAATATTGTGCCAGGACCTCTCCTTTCACATTTAACAGCGTCGCTGACTGCAGACTCTCACCATCAATCTTCAGCCAATCGAAGCATGGATTTGGATAAATGTTTATTGGCTCGGGGGTACCTCCATCCTCAATTTCTCCACGATAAGGCATATAACAGTCGTTGCCCGCAACACGTGGGTTGTGGAACACAAGTTCTCCGTCTTTCAGGCAACACAAAAAAATGTTTTCTGTATGATCTACTGGAATCATCGCAAAAAGGTTGGAACATCCGGCTCCTTCTACGAATTCTAACTTGCTGTATCCATTATAATCATCCATTAACATTAAAACGACATGTTTCATGGAGTCAAAATAATCTATTGAACTTACATAATATTTCATAAAACCATCACTAATCTTGAGTAGCGTGATGCTGTCACCTGTTTCGAGAGAGAGGTCCATGATTAAATAGTCGGTATCTGCTTCTAGATAATACCAAAAAGATGCCCCCATCCGGGTAATTGCCCATTCAGGATATCGGCACCATACCTTCCCTGTCAGAGTATCTTCCCTAAGATAAAACTCAATCCAGTTTACCCAAGATACTATCTTGTATGAATATCCATCTATTATAGTATCACTGTCTGTTTGTAACACATGAGTCACCCAATCATCGTCAATGTTAATAGTTGCCCCGTACCACACGGTTGAATCACGTCCGAAGATGGACCTATAGCCCACGACACTGTCGTTCTGTGCTCCCGCGGCCATGAGCACGGTTAGCATCACATTCAATAAAACTAACTTTTTCATGGTATTATATTTATTTGGTAAGTACTATTATAATTCGACTGCAAAGATACGAATTATTGGGGACATGCAATGTGCCTTTATTAATATAGTTGCAAAAAAGGACCAAAACTGCCACATGTTAACAACTTTTTTTTAAATTTATATACCTGTTGACAGTAAAATACTCAAAATTCGGGCAATATATAATTCGTTTGTTTTCAGTATGTTCTTTGGTATTTCTTTGGTTAAAACCAAAGAAATACCAAAGAAATACCGGTAAATAATCGAAAATCAGAACCACTTTT
>JAEEGL013685640.1_pt1 | contig 10016 bp, 6 predicted proteins | sample 9134231 | NCBI WGS metagenome assembly JAEEGL01 (sample SAMN16246548, study PRJNA631951) | gut metagenome | biome: gut microbiome; feature: rumen; material: fiber-attached | host: Bos | place: Iran: Karaj | collected 2018-10 | reverse complement strand
TTGATATACTCTGTGTACATGTTGTTGGTGGGATCTGATCCACCGTCGTTACCACGATCATATACCTCAACGGTGATATGTCTGGTCTCTGCGAACTTACCGTCTGTAAGTTCTGAAGCAGGTGCTGCCTCTTCTGTAGCTGCTGTATCAGCTGCAGGTGCTGCCGTGTCTGCTGCAGGTGCTGCTTCTTCTGCTGCGGGAGCAGTATCAGCTGCAGGTGCTGCAGAGCTTCCACATGCTGCAAGAGAAAGAACCATTGCAGATGCGAGCAAAACTGATAATACTTTCTTTTTCATCTCATACCTCCATATAAAATGTTGAATCTATAACAACGGTCCCTTGCCGTTATTATCACTCTTTTACCGCACCCAGCGTAACGCCGTGAATGAAATACTTCTGTAAGAACGGGTAGATACAGAGTATCGGTATCGTAGAGAACATTACTATCGCTGACTTAAGACTGTCCTTAAGTCCCGGTGCCGAGAAGCCTTCCTGAGTGGCCACTTCGACCGAATTGATATTGTTCAGTATGTTATAAAGAAGTAACTGCAACGGATAGAAATCCTTATTCTTCATATACATAAGTGCATCGGAGTAACCGTTCCATCTGCCCACCGCATAGAACAGTGCAAGTGTCGCAAGCACGGGCTTGGAGAGCGGAAGATATATGGATACCAATATCCTTATGTAAGAAGCTCCGTCGATCTCTGCCGATTCTCTTAATGAATCCGGTATGCCGTAGAAGAAACTTCTCATGATGATCATGTTGTAAACACTTAAACAGTACGGAACCATCAAAACCAGCGGATTATCCAAAAGGTTAAGTTCCTTCATAAGCAGGTAGTTGGGAATGGTTCCTGCCGAGAAGAACATCGTTATGGTAATGATTATGTTAAAAAAGATCCTTCCTTTTAACTTCTCAAATATCAGAGGATATGCGCATATCGTCGTCATGAACAGTGACAGGAGCGTACACATAAGTGTAAGCACTGCAGTCCATATGAATGCCCTGATATACTTCATATCACCAAGCACCGTCTTGTATGCGTCAAGATTCCATCCCTTGGGCCAGAGATATACCTCGTGTCTTATCAGGTAGTCCGTTCCGGAAAGTGATCTTGCCAACAGATTGACCATCGGCAAAAGACATAACAGGCTTATGATCACACATATGAATACGAACACCCAGTCGCCGATCTGTGTCTTGACTGATCTTATTACTCTGCTGCTCTCTTCCATACCAATGAACCTCCTACCAAATTCCGCGCTCGCCCATCTTCCTTGACAGCCAGTTGGCCATTAAGAGGAAGAAGACATTGACTACAGACTGGAACAGCCCCACGGCAGTTGTCAGAGAGAACTGCAGTCCCTTGATACCTACTTTGTATACGTATGTAGAGATAACCTCCGCATATTCCATGACAAGATTGTTCTGCAAAGCGAACGGTCTGTCGAAGTTACTTCCGATGACATTACCGAGTGCCATGATAAGCAGTACCACGATAGTGGGCTTGATACCCGGAAGAGTAACATGCCACATCTTCTGGAATCTTCCGGCACCGTCAACGCTTGCCGCTTCGTACAGCTCGGGCGAGATACCCGCTATTGCTGCAAGATAGATGATGGAATTCCATCCAAAACTCTGCCATATGCCGAGTCCTATGTATGTACCCACCCAATGTTTTCCTTCATTAAGGAAAGGAATGGGCTCTCCGCCGAAATGTCTGATCGCCATATTGATAAGTCCGTCAGTAGGCGGGAACAACTGAAGTGCAAGTCCGTATATGATGACCCATGATAAGAAATGGGGCATATAAGCTATGGTCTGAACCGACTTCTTAAAAAGCTTAAGTCGCAGTTCGTTAAGGATAAGTGCAAAAATGATCGGAACCGGGAATCCGATGATAAGATCGAGAAGGTTCAGCACTATGGTATTCCTTAATGAGTTCTTGAAATCCCTGTTGCTGAAAGCCTTGATAAAGTACTCCATACCGTGATTCTTCGCCCACGGCATCTCCCATACCTTCTGAACGATACTGTACTTCTTGAATGCTATGAGCACGTACTGCATCGGTACATACTTAAAGATGAACAGATATATCATGGGGAGCAGCAACAATGCATAGAGCTGCCAGTATCTCTTGATATACGCCTTATTGATCTTCTGCTTGGGTGGCTTGACTACTGCCTTATCTCTTGCCACGGTATCCTCCTTGCCGCATCGTTTGTGCAAATTACATAAAAAGCAATGCTCGATAGGTCTTTTCCTAGTATATGTGTACTATAACATTACTTTTTGTGTTTCGCCATTCAATTTCTTGCGGTCGGCATACTTATAATTGCTGTTTACACCTTCATGGTATTTTGATCATGCAACACAATATGTAGTGGTTGCGACTTATGGCAAAAAGAAAGTATAATCATAGTACATAAGTCATACACAGGAAAGTGAACTGACATGCAGGGAAAAGCAGTATCCGAAGGCATAGCCATAGGAACACTATCTATTTATCATAAGAGCGTCCGTAATCCGGAGATATCCACTTATTTGGGAAGCGTAGCAGAGATCAACAGACTCGCCGTGGCAAGGACCAGTGCCAAGCGTGAGATAGAAAGTCTGCGCCTTAAGGCTTCAATGGAGAATAATGAGACCAATGTATCACTTTTGGGATCATATCTTGTAATGTTGGATGATCCGGCTTTTATTGACGCGGTTGAGAGGCGTATCAGCAATCAGATGATGACGGCCGAGCAGGCTGTAGAATCTGCAAGAGACCGCATATACGAATTATTCGGAACCATGGGTGACGAATATATGAAGGACAGAGCCGAAGACATACGCGACATCAGCGACAGGGTACTGCGCAACTTGGGTGGAAGCGTATCGGTGGTTCCGACCCTTAATGAAGAAGTCATTCTTTTGGCGGATGATCTGACTCCAAGCGATACCATGCAGCTTGATACCAGTAAAGTATTGGCTTTTGTCACAAGACGCGGATCCAATCTTTCACATACTGCCATCATTGCCCGTTCAATGAACATCCCCGCGATCGTCGGACTGGAATATCCGAAGGACTGCGAAGGCATGACGGCAATAGTCGATGCATATAACGGTGAGCTGATAATCGATCCCGACCCGGATACTCTTAGCAGATACAGAGCCAGAAAAGCAGAGATCGAAGAAAGAAACCGTGCCTTAAGTGAGCTTAAGTCTTTGCCGTGCGTCACGCTTGATGGACATCGTGTAGGCTTACTTGCAAATGTCGGAAGCGTCAATGATATCAAAAAAGCAATGGAATCAGGCTGTGAAGGAATCGGTCTGTTCCGTTCAGAGATACTGTATCTTGACAGAGAGGACTATCCTACCGAAGAAGAGCAGTACGAAGTATACAGCGCCGCCGTCAAAGCAGCAGAAGGAAAAGATATAGTCATCAGGACAATAGATATCGGCGCAGACAAGCAGCTGCCTTACATGCAGATGAAGCACGAAGACAATCCGGCTCTTGGTATGCGAGCAGTAAGATACTGTCTCGGACATAAAGATGTGTTCAAGACCCAGCTTCGTGCAATATACAGAGCCGCAGCACACGGACACATATCCGTTCTCATACCAATGATCATCTCCATAGAAGAGATATGGCAGGTACGCTCCGTCATAAATGAAGTTATTTCTTCACTTCAAAAGGACGGCATCGAATACGGCGACTGCAGTCTCGGTGCCATGATCGAGACCCCTGCGGCTGCGGTCATATCCGATCTTATATCAAAAGAAGTGGATTTTCTGTCAATAGGTACCAACGATCTTACACAGTACACGTTGGCTGTTGACAGGCAGAATGCCGAACTTGAATTTATCTGCGACTATCATCATGAAGCGGTACTTCGCTTCCTTAACATGATAATCAAAAATGGACATGAAAACGGCTGCAAAATATGCATATGCGGTGAATTGGCAGCTGATACTTCCATTACCGGAGAACTTATCAGAATGGGTGTGGATGAACTCTCTGTGACACCCGCAAGTCTTCTTAGAGTAAAACAGGCGATCCGTGGGATCCGTATATCAAATGAACCATCTCGTTATTAGGATATAGGCTACGGTCATAACAAGGCCCATGCAGAATAACAGAAGGCCGAATGACAGGCTTCTGTAGATCACGCTGCGGCTTTCCCTTATACTCTCATAATCAAGAGCAAAACGGTGGACAAAATCACCGTGTTTCTTAATCTTTTTCCCTCTTAACGCATATAATTTTTCACGCATATCGGCATAAGAATTGGCAATACGCCCGAGAATAAACGTAAGCCATATGCCTTCTTTGAGTTCTTCCTTCTGCTTGTTGTCTTTAAACAGTGTCTTTCTGAGTACGACTATTGTTATGTCAACCGCTGTATCCATTACCCTGCATACGATCCCTGACAGGAACGGAAGAACACGCAAAAGAACCGGTCTGTATACCAGGTCTTCAAGATCAAGCCACTTAGGTATCGGATCAGAATAGTGTGACTCCTTATCAAGCATCAGAACTCTTATGATACCGAAATAGATCACAACGCCGATCACTATCGAGATCAGTCCGCCTTTTAAACATTCCCAGATAAAGTACTCATTCAATACGTATTCAGAAGCCGGCTCTATACCCAAAAACTCTCTTGCCATACCGGCAATACCATTCATACTCACTCTTGCACTTAAGCCAAGCACCGGAGGAATAACAGCTGCCGTCAAAAGCGCCCCGCCCGTGGTGTTCGTCATATAGCGGCGCTTCTCATCATACGTACTCTGCAGAGTAAGATCCGTATTTTTTTCGATAAAGATACATATATATAGCTTAAGCATATAAGCGAGGGTACAGCCGCCGCTTATGATAAATATCCACTCCATGATCCCGACAGTATCCGGCAATATGGGAATCGGGCTACCGTTAGCCTCCATATAGGCAAGAACGGTCTGTGCCTCAACCATAGCTTCATGGATGAGAGTCTTACTGATATATCCGTTAAAGCCCGGCACTCCGGCGATTCCTGCCGCACCGGATAAGAATATTAAGTGCAGAAGCGGCTTTTTACGTCCAAAGCCCCTTACCGAGTCAAGATCAAGCTTATGGATGTTCATGAATATGACGCCGGCAACGGAAAAAAGAATGAGCTTAAATATCGAATGTCCCACCATATGAAGCACGGCACCCGCATAACCCGTCTCTCCATACAGGCCGCCGATTCCGATACCCGTCATGATAAATCCTATCTGCGATACCGAAGAGCATGCCAGTGTGCGCTTGATATCCACGGCAAAAAGCGCGGGAACTGCCCCTGCTACCATGGTACAGATACCTAGATACAGGATGAGAACCGACCATTCTTTATCCAATCCGAATATATATGTACTGAGCATAAGTATGCCCAGGATTCCGGTCTTGGTCAGTATTCCGGATAACAGTGCAGATGCAGGCGCCGGCGCAACAGGATGCGCCTTGGGAAGCCAGATGTGTAACGGAAAAGCACCCGCCTTGGCTCCGAAGCCCACCAGCATGCATATACCGCCCGCCCAGATCTTCTTACATTCCGCATCAAAGCCGAAGCTTCCTGCCGTCATATACAGATAGCGCAGATCAGACAGCTTAAGTGTATGCATCATCATATTGCCTGTCGCATCATATATAAGAAACAGGCCCATCAACATCGTCAGTCCGCCGATTACCGATACAGCCAGATAAGTATCGGCCGCCCTTAACGACTCTTTTCTCTCATCAAATGCCACCCAGACATACGAAGCAAGCGACATGATCTCAAAGAATATGAACATAGTATACAGATCTGCCGATAAGAACACCCCGACCGTCGCAAAATACGTAAGGATCAAGAACACATAATATCTGCTCTTCCTCTCATAATGGCTTATATACTCAAGTGAGAAAAGCAGACTCACTATCCACATAAACGTAGCGATGCACACATACAGGATCCTGAATCCGTCCAGAGCAAAGCCAAGTCCCCCCGGCAGTCCGCAGATTCCGCCCAAACTGTATTCAGTTGAAAGAGTACTTAATCTTTCTATCATGTAAACCTCAACATCCTGCTACTTTACATATAAAATCAATTAGCATATTACCATGAAGTCCCAGTATGACCATCGCCACCGCGAAAATATACAAAGGCAGGAGCATACGCCATCCCGGATCCGTGATCCCTTTATTGACACGGTCACTGTAGTTGGACTTCGGGAAAAAGCCACGTACGGATATCGTCATCATATAGATCGCCGTCAGTATCGCTGATATAAGCAGTGCCACGATACCCACACATGCAAGCGGTTCTCCCGAATCAAGTGCAGCCGTGGCAAGATTCCACTTACTGATAAAGCCTGCCAGTCCCGGCACTCCCATAAGTGCAAGTCCGCTTATCGTAAATAACGCAAATGTCTGCGGCATCTTAAGTCCGAGCCCGTCCAGCTCATATACATATTCTCTGTCGGTCTTTGTCATTATGGCTCCGGCACAGAAGAATGAGCATATCTTCATAACCGCATGCATCACCATATGGATAAGTGCAGCCGCCATTCCAAAAGGCGTCAATAACGTGACACCGAAAAGAATGTATGACAGATTGCTTATCGTAGAGTAGGCCAGTCTTCTCTTGATATGCGGCTCTTTTACCGCTCTGGCACATCCGTACACTATCGTGATCATCACTATGGACATGGTGAAATACTGTGCCCAGGTCCCGCGTAAAAATTCCGTTCCGAACAGATAATAGGTAAGTCTTATGATCGCAAAAGCACCCGATTTTACGACTGCAACAGCATGAAGAAGCGCTGTTACCGGGGTAGGAGCCACACCGGCATCGGGCAGCCATGAGTTAAAAGGACAAACGGCAGCTTTAACGCCGAAGCCCATGAAAGCAAATACATATATAAGAAGCAGGACACCGGCTCTGTCTCCCACTTTTGCCATGTCAAGCACTCCGCCGAGTTTAAAATCAATTGTCGTTCCGTATGAGATAATGAATATCATACCAAGGAAAGCAAAAGCAGCCCCGCCCAGTGAATAGTACATGTATTTTCTGCTTGCGAGAATGGCTTTTCTTGTAAGCGTATGCATTACAAGCGGAACCGTCACTATGGTCAATAATTCATAGAAGAAATACATGGTAAGTATATTGGAAGCGGTGGCAATACCCAGCGTTACACCGTAAGTCATGGTATAGAACATGAAAAATATGTCCGTTGAACGATCTCTTGAGCCTTTATGTGCATGATCAGCTCCGCCACGATCACCTTCTGACGGCGAATGATGCTCCATATACTCAAAAGCATATAATACGGCAAGGGGCCACAACAGTGATATAAGTCCCGCAAAGATCATGCTTAAGCCGTCCATGCAAAATGATATGGACAGATTACCCGGGAATGTGACCAGCGTAAAATGCTCGGCACCGGGATCAAGGATCATATACCATACCAAAACAGAAGTCATGATCACGATGACCTCATTATATATATGCATTATTCTGTTGTTCTTCCACTTTATCAGTGCAATGGGCACCGACATTATCAGTGGGATCAAAACCGCAAAAAATACCATATATCACACCATCTGTATATATATCTACATAAATATCTGTCTCAAAAGAGTGATCAACGGTTCAGGGAACAGTCCGAGCAATACCGATAAAAGCGTCAGTGTTGCTATGGGTATCAGCATAAGCGGACCGGGCTCGCATTTAGCCTCACCCTCATGTTCTTTTCTGTATTCCTGTCCCGGGAAGAATGAATTAACAGCCGGCACCAGCAGATATCCGGCGGTCAACAGCGCACTTACAAGCAGTACGACCGGTCCCAGCCATGAAAAAACAGGGACATTACTTCCCAGCGCACCCGTAGCCAGATACCACTTCGATACGAATCCTCCCGTCGGAGGTATTCCGATAAGTCCAAGTGACACTATCGTAAAGCACGTCATCGTAACAGGCATCTTAAGACCCATACCCTTAAGATCGGAAGCCTTAGTCATACCGGTGTAATGGATGATCGCACCTGCGCACATGAAAAGTACCGCCTTAATAAGTCCGTGCGCAAGTACATGTAAAAGCGCTCCTGTGATCGCATTTGAAGGATATAGATATGAGGATACCACTCCGTCAGACCCAAGTGACCCTATTCCTATCCCCAAGCCGAACAGTATATATGAGAGCTGACTCACCGTTGAATATGCCAGTCTCTTTTTAAGCAAAGGTTCTCTGTATGCCAAAAGTGATCCAAGGAATACGGTTATAAGAGTAAGTGTAAGCCACACTGTCTGTACCCAGGTTCCCGGTATGAGACTCGTTCCCGACAGATACCAGAAGCTTCTTATGATACCAAGCACTCCTGCTTTTACAATGCAGGCGGATAATACCGCAGATGCAGGTGAAGGCGCAACGGGATGAGCAGTTGGAAGCCAGCTGTGCATCGGCCACATACCGGCCTTGACGCCAAAGCCTATGATAAGGGACATTGACGCTATGAGCATCATCCGTACATCGGAGGTGTTCGTAAGAATCCCCAATCTTCCTCCGGCGACAAAATCTAAAGAATCGGCATATTTTGCAAGATTATATATACCAAAGAGCGCAAAGTATGCTCCGAACATCGAAAAGAACAGATATTTAAGCGCCGCCATCTTGGCCTCATGTGTCCTCTCGTGGATGACAAGCGGCATGGACATGATCGTCAAGAGTTCATAGCACATATAGAAGGTGATCATGTTCGATGCCATGCATAAAAGTAATTCCACGATCATCGACAATACGAAAAACACCGCACCTTCATTTCGTCTTATCTTTGCCTTTTTATCCGCATCGTGGCCGGCGATTCCCGGCACAAAGCCCATATACTCTAATCCGAATATCCCGGATGAGATAAAGACGATGAGGGTTAAAACCGCAAATACTGCACCGAGCGGATCCATATGAAATTTGACCGGTAATGAATTAAGTATATGCATAATCTAATCAAACATCTCCAGTCCGCGTCTTATAAGTACCGTAATGGGATCTGACATAACACCCAAGAACACATTGAGCAATACGAATATGCACAGAATCAGGCTGTATAAAGGCAACTGTTTCATATGCACACAGGGGTATTGAGTATCACCCACAGGAGTATAGATCCTGATCACGGTCTTCATGAAATATATGGCATTAAGTATCGTACTTATACCCAGGACTATGAATACCGGAAGCATCCTGCCCTGAAGATTGACGGCAGCCTCTGCAAACAAAAGCTTACTGATAAATCCGGAGAATAAAGGCACGCCAACCATCGATAACGCTCCTACGGCAAAAGCTATGCCTGCCATCCTGTTGCGATATCCGGAACCCGTAAGCTCCGAAAACTGCCTGCTGCCTCCCGATACATCCGTAAGTCCTATGGCCGAGATAAAGAGCAGAGACTTGGTAGCCGCATGGCTTAATATATGGAATACAGCCGCTACCATACCGAACTGTGTACCCATTCCTATTCCCATGAAGATATATCCGATCTGGGCAACGGATGAATAAGCGATCATCCTTCGTACGTCATTTTCCCTTATTGCACTCACCGACCCGAATATCATGCCGGCAAGTCCGAAGATGAACAATACATCTATGATACCGCTTCCCTTATATACATCAAATCCGATGACTCTGAATATGATCTTTATTAATAGGAAAATATATCCTTTTGATACGAGTGATGATAAAACCGCAGCCGAGGATACCGTAGAATATCCATATGCATCCGGAAGCCATGAATGGAACGGGAAGAGCGCACATTTAATGGCAAGTCCCACACTCATTAAGGCTATAGTGCATAAGAGTGGTTCGGGATAAGATCCCGAGGCCGTCAATGCTGCCACCGACTCCTTGATATTGCTCATGAGCAGATGTCCCGTCAGATCATAGATCATACATATGCCAAGCAGAATCATGGCTGATCCTATAAGGCTCATGATCATATAGCGGACTGCTGCCTCGATCGTCCTTCCGTTTTC
>JAEEGL013219723.1_pt1 | contig 10016 bp, 8 predicted proteins | sample 9134231 | NCBI WGS metagenome assembly JAEEGL01 (sample SAMN16246548, study PRJNA631951) | gut metagenome | biome: gut microbiome; feature: rumen; material: fiber-attached | host: Bos | place: Iran: Karaj | collected 2018-10 | reverse complement strand
CTTGAGCATTCCCAGCGCGAACAGCAGGAACGACAGTCCGAACAGGAAATCACCCGCATACCGGTGCTTCCGCAACTGTATGAGCAGGATACCCACCAAGAACGCAGGCCACACTATATTGGTGATATTGAACGAGAATCCCGCCGACATGATCCACGCGCTCATGGTAGTGCCGATATTCGCGCCCATGATGACCGATATCGCCTGTGCCAATGACAACAGCGCGGCATTCACGAACGACACCGTCATGACGGTAGTAGCAGCGGAAGACTGAACAGCCACAGTGACCAAGGCGCCGGTCGCAACACCGGAAAACCGATTCGTGGTCATGGCCCCCAACAGATGACGCAACTGCGGTCCCGCCATCTTCTGCAGGGCCTCGCTCATCACCTTCATTCCGTAAATCAAGAGGGCAATTGAGCCGAGAAGTTTCAGGATAATTAGCATTGCCGTAATATTGGATGTTACAAATTTACAAAAATATCCTGAATTCCTACACCACTTTTTTTTATCTCATTCCGACCTTTTTCTTTTGTCATTCCGAGCGAAGCGAAGGAATCTATTTCAACCTAAAAATCACCGGAAACCTATACCTCACCTTCGCCGGCTTCCCATGAATCTTGCCCGGCTCCCATTTAGGGGAACTTTTTACCACACGTAAAGCCTCGGAATCCAGGAGGACGTCACCGGATGACTTCAGGACTTCTGTGTCGGTCAATTCTCCGTTTGTGTCGATGGTAAATCTAAGCTGTACGGTTCCTTCCGAACCGGCCTGTCGGGAAGCCTCCGGATAGACGAGACCGGTATTTACCCATCGGGAAAAGGCGCTGGTGCTGCCGCCCATGAAAGTCGGGTCCTCTTCCAAGGAGAAATTATAGGCGATCTTCTCATCGTGGTCGACCGCATAATCGATGGTGAGAACGGTCGCGGAAACCATCTGTGCGCTCCCCCTCTTCGGCTTCTTCTTATGGACGCCGACCACCGTCAAAGTATCCCCCGGACGCACGTCCAGCGCATGGAACTCGGGAGTGACAACCTTACGCTTTCCGCCCAGCTGCACCGTCAAAGTGTCGCCGTTCTCCTCCAAATCGAAGGAAATCCGTTCCGGATCGATGACACCGGCAACGGCCGCCCGTACCGTATCCATCCCCTCACGATATCCAGCCAAAAACTCCGCCACACTCTGCCGCCCCTGGGCCATTGCAGAAGACAGGCCCAACACCAGGAGCCCAAAAGAAATAATCGCATTTTTCATCTTTCATTCAAATTGGCCCCAAAGGTACTATAAAAATTCGGAAATACACCACCCCTGCACCGTCCCCTGCTCCATGCGTCTTTCGGCGACACGCGGTGGCGGGAAGGCGCTTGACGTCGAACTCCTCCTTATACGGGCCCGTACCGGTCCCGTAACGTCGTCAAACAAACTCCGTCATCCCCTGCGGGGACCGCTGCCTCCCCGCCCGCTCTCCCGGTCGCCGAAATCCGAATTCCGCATGTGCCGATGCAGGGGGGCTTTTAACAAGCGAGATATTAACTCTGGATTATTTGTCTTCTTGTGTCTTGGTTTGGCACTTTTCTATAGTATCTTTGTCCTCAAGAATAAATAAACCACAGCAACATAAATTAATAACTCATGAATGCTCCAACTACTTATTATGGAACGTGGCAAATCCCGGACGCTCGAGGAGTGTATATTCGTAAGTTCTCAGGGACATTAACATATTATGGAGACAAACCATCTACCCTTGAAGTGATTCATGAGCCTCGTTCAGGCTCTATCTCCACTTATTATCATTATGATGTGATTTGGGGAGAAGACGCGGGAGGTATGAAGTTTTCTTTATTTGATGCCTCGTATATACAAGAACACAATTTCTCAAAGACATCTTTCCTAATTCGCTATATCCTTTTGGGTAAACACGTACAATCATTAGACGAGCCCTGTTTTGACTGCTGCTGGGTTAAATACACATTTCTTAATCGGTGGGCATTGGATAATCGTTTCGATATTCATCCTAATAATCTCATAACCACTATTTCACTTGATATAGGCAACCGTCCTGCCTTTCTTTCTGTTGAGATTGAAAAACGATTACGGCTTATGCTATGGGGAAATATCACAGATAATATCAATCGCTATGAGATATCCGCGACTCAAGCAACTAATCTAAACATTGATACCCCCAAGAACGTGCCGATGACAACATATCTAAAAACAGTCAGCGAGTTTTCGCAGTTTCTTTCAATCGCCCTATTTGCGGAACAGCACCCCTCCGAGGTGTATTTTGCGAACAAGGGGGTAATAATCAATTATCCTTTGCTCTTTTACAGCCAAACATCAACAGAGCCATGGGTTCTCCCCCTTATCAAATTTGATGAATTAAAGGAGAAAATGCCTTCAGTATTGAAACAATGGCATTCCAACTATGAGCAAATTTCTCCTATATGCAAATACCTTATTCGCTCACTTAAAACGGAATCGACATTTGACGCACCAGAATTCCTGATAGTTGCTCAAGCCTTAGACGGCTATTTCAAACGGTTTGTGAACAACAAAGACGGGAAAGAAATAAAGCAATACAAGCGACAGATTGAGAAATTAATAGACGCGTTCAAAGATATCGATGTCATTAAGACGTGCAACCTTGACGCTGATGTGCTAACGCAATCACGTCATAAGTATTCCCATTTGATTCCAGACAGTGACAGAAAAATAACCAAAGCGGTAGAAGGTGAAGACCTCTATTGGTTAACACAAAAGTGCATTGTCTTGTTAACCTGCTGTATTCTCGATATGCTGGGATTAACAAATGAAGAAATAAATCTTTGTTGTAACAATTCGCCAATAGAGCAGATTGCCAACTCTATTCCATTTTAAGTTTTTCTAAATCAGAAACTTATACGAGGAAGAAGTAAAACTTCCAAGTTTTATCAATGCATTCCCTTTTCATAAATAAATAATCAAATCTTTTCTTTGAAAATTTGGATCGGAACGAAAAACTCCGTAAATTTGGACTCCAAATCACAGGAAATGGACGAGGTTCGAGTTATAGAGTTATTCGCCGGTGTCGGCGGTTTTCGCGTTGGTTTAGATAGGGCCGACGCAGATTTCTTCAAAACGATATGGGCAAACCAATGGGAACCAGCAACAAAGGTTCAACATGCAGCATTGGTTTACGAGAAGAACTTCGGAGTCGGCAGTGTTGTCAATGACGATATTAATAAGGTCGAAACGAAATCTATTCCAGACCACGATATGCTCGTGGGAGGCTTCCCCTGTCAGGATTACTCCGTAGCAACCACCTTAAGCAATTCCAAGGGCATCGAAGGGAAAAAAGGCGTCCTCTGGTGGTCTATATATCGCATTCTTAAAGAAAAAGGCAAAAAACGCCCTTCAGTTGTATTCCTAGAGAATGTTGACCGCCTTTTGCTTTCGCCCGCAAAACAACGAGGCCGGGACTTTGCGATTATTCTTGAATGCCTCGATAGCCTCGGATACATTGTTGAATGGAGAGTCATCAATGCGGCAGATTATGCAATGCCTCAAAGACGGCGTCGCACATACATTCTTGCGTATCAGAAGAAAGGAGTAATTGCTTCGGGCTTTACTAATCCGGAAGACTGGGTTTTCAAGTCAGGCGTGTTTGCAAAAGCATTTCCTGTCATTTCCGAGGAGGTGACTCGAGTTCCAAAGACAATAAAGCTATCCGTTGTTAAGAAAGATCGGCTAGTTGACATCACTGATAATTTCAACAAGTCGAATGTTGACAGGCCGTTTGAGAACAGTGGCGTTATGGTGAATGGTGTCTCGTACTCCTTTCCAACCATCGCTGCCTGTTCTGATACCCCTATGACCATACGCGACATAATGGTCACTCCTGATGAGGTTCCTGAAGAGTTCTATATCCCTGATTTTCAGTTGGAACGTTGGCGGTATTTTAAAGGAAGCAAACGAGAACTCCGCACCAAAAAGGATGGATTCCAATACTACTACACTGAAGGAGGGATGTCCTTCCCCGACCCCATTGATAAACCATCTCGTACCATAATCACGTCAGAGGGAGGCAAGAGTCCTGATCGCTGCCGGCACGTCATCCAGGATCAAACCGGTCGATTCCGTCGTCTTGTTCCCGCGGAACTCGAGGGATTGAATATGTTCCCTAAGAACCATACTCAGCTAGAAGGCGTAGATAACGGAAAAAGAGCCTTCCTTATGGGAAATGCTCTTGTATGCGGGATTATTACAAGAGTTGGACAAGAACTAAAGAATAGATTGAAATAAAAGAATGCGCAATGATTTGCGCATTCTTTTATTATTGGGACTTCACATCTTCATCTGTCTTAATATCCAGGATTGTCTTTTTCATTCTCATTAACTCTTCATAAAAGAATTCCCTATCAAGACTGGCTAATTGTCGAGTCGCCCCCATCTTGTTGAAATACTGCGATATCCAGCGAGTTCTCTGTCTAAAGTGTTCTGATGAAACATCCTCATTATCCATAAGGAATTGAAGTATCCCTATAACCTCTTCTTTGTGCCTGAAAGAAGGATAACGTCCCAAATATGTAACCCTTAAACCATAATCTTTGAAAAGATAATCCGTATACTTATATGGATACTCCTTCTCCGGCTCTATTGTGCAATGCACATCCCACCATAAACCAGCCAAAGGATGATAAATCAATCCTCCAGACTCGTGAAAGAAATGAGTAGCAATATAGTTATGGTCATTAAATCCTTCCTCTAACACCTTACGATTTCTCGCTTGGACATATGGGAAAAGGTCAACATGAGCCAAATATGTCCAAAATGACTCATCCGATGCCCAAAGTGGAGTGAGATCTCTATATGCCTCATATAAAGCTTTAGCGGAGGCTAAATCATCATTGGGATCCATTCTCTGTAATAAGCCTTCCGGTTGTTCAAGACCGGCAATTCTTTCAACTTGAGATTGGTCATAGTCGAACGACTCCTGAGAGTATCTCTCAATCCCAATATTGTTCTTCGCCTCACCTTTTAGACGATTCGCATATGAGGTCTTAAATTTCCTTTGTAGTGCCATAAACTAGTATCCTATTTGTCCTACAGATTGGTCAAGAATAACATGCATTGAATCCATTAAACGTTTGTATGGGTTCGCTAATAGAGTCTGTGCTAGCTTCAGTATTTCTGAGACGTCCTTTGTTTTGAGAGTTTCCTTAAATGGTAGCAAATGAGGCTCCAACTCTATTCGATAGTTTAATGTTCGAGCCCATAGCTTGTCTTTATGCAATTCCTCGTCATAATTCATCAAGGCAAAAACAAGTGCATTATAGACAATTGACGAATGAAAAATCGTCGCATGACTTCCGTTACCGTTAAAACTCTTTTTATAGTCCTCAAACAAAGCATGAGGGAACTGAACTTCTATCTTATCATGCAAAAGGTAATAAAGAGTATACTGCTCGTCAGTCCCTTCAACAATGGTTAAGAATGATCCACCGCTATTCAGTTTATCATACTCAATATCTGCATCATAATGAAGTGAATCAATAAAAGCAAGGATATCCCCAGGATCCAAATTGAACTTAAAGCCAGCATAATCCTCGTGGAACTGACTATTCGAATACCCTTCGATTCTTTTTTTTGTCGTAACCGTGCAATCAAACGTTACTCTTCTAGCTACATCTTTCCTGCCGATTTCGATGTCAAAACATGGTGTATTTGATGAAAAGAATCTACGGTAAAAGGTCGTAGGGCAATCCACTTCACAAGAGAAACATGCCATTCCTTCATCGATTAGTTTCAGAATCTCATCATTCTCCAGATCTATGTCGATATGGATTTTGTACGACAACTTATCGGAAATGATATTGGCTCTGGCTGATGGCCTTGAATTAAAGTCATCATTTATGCCCATTACAGGGTATGGATAGGAGATGTCTTTATTTCTCATAATATACCTTTGTTTGGACCGAATGCTTCATATTGTCAGTAAAACGAATCTTGATTCTCAAAGGATTCGTTGTAAATGTCAGATTATCAATCCTGTTGTGTTTAGGAGTTCCAACGCTGGTCTCGGCTATTTCCATATCCAAATCTTTTTGTTCTCCACAAACAATCAGTTCAATTCTTCCATTATTTACACTACGATCCGAATGGATTGTAATATAGTGATAGACAATTCCTTTTTCCGTCTGTGCAAAAACACGAATCGGGACCTTTAACGGGATATAGTGCTTTCCACTGTTCTCATCGATAATAGCCTTGATAATTGTCTTTCCCGGTCCCGGATGATCACCACCACCACCTTTCCCTCCATTTGGGCCTATAGCTACCGTGGTATTCCCATTCTTGGTACTGAGTATCTTTCCTGCGACCTCGGAAAGAATAGTTCCTATGTTTCGACCGCCATCCTGCTTCCCATCATTGTCAATCCCATCTGCTGAAGTAGTGAGAGAATTGCCTTCGGGAATCGTGTCACCAGATGGCGCTCCTAACGGCTTATCTCCATCCTCAATTAAGGAATCTGGCACGTATAATAAATCCTCCAACCCAGATACACTCAAGGCATCTTCTGTGTTGTTTTTGTTTAATTTATCTCTGCATTCTTCAATAAATTTTTCCACAGCCCTCAAAGCATCAACACCCTCTTGCACAGGCTCTTCCGTTATTTCATCTCTATAAACATCAGTTGTCCATAAACTATGAGATGAATTCTCCAGTTTACTAAGAAGTTCATCGCCCGCCACATCCGTACACATAAACAATCCATAGAATCCAATATTGGACATCTGAATCCTTTTGAGAGATACTGTCATCAAAGGTTTTCTCATTAAGAGGACCCGATCAGATGCCCCCTTTTCTAATTTGATATACATACGGACATTTCCAACCGGAGGAATAATCCCTTTTATCAACTCAAACTCTTTTCCATTCCCTTCGGCAACAAGCGCATCATAATAAGGGCGTGGATTCATCGTTCTAAATTGACCAGATTTATCCGAGTCTTCCGGGAAAAGACGTTCCATCATTTCAGGAAGTGTATCCCTATCGATGATGATACTCTCCCCGTCTGTCTTCTTTATCTCAACTATAAGCTTTTTTTCATGGATGGCTGCAAAAAAGCTTCGAAGAACCTCCTGCTGAATCTCATCTATTGCTTTTTCGATTCTTGCGGGCTCAAATCCCATGATATAAAAATCTGTTCCGGGCTCTTCTCTGCGGAATCTTTTCGGGATATTTTCCGAAACCGAAACTGGGCCAGTTCCTTCTTGATCATCGTAATAACCGACAGATGTTTTCTTCTCGCCATTATAGGTGTGCGTACATAAGGTTGCCTTCCCTTCAAAATAGCACCTATTATCTTCAGTCATAGTGGAGACCAAAACCGTATTAATAGGAGAAAGCTGGAAATAGGCAGCCTTACCAAAACCATGGGTGCCGCCATGCGTCCCAACACCTTTATAACTCACCTTTGATGCCCGAACAAAAGCAAAGAAAGCAGAATTATTATCATCACTCTTATACGACATTCCTTTAGTGTTGTAATCAGAGACTTTTAGGAAGGGAATTTCGGCATATATAGAGTTCAGATAATCATACTTTGCATTATATGCATTCACAATTTTGGGATACTTTTTCCAGTACTCCACGCACCCAAGAAAATGATTCTTTAGATCGAAGAATTGGGGGAACAGATTGGAATTAATGCTTCCAAAAGAGTAAACTACTCGAACAGGATTCCAGTTATCCTGATGAGCATCAAGAGAATTCTGAATGGATTCTCTGACAAGAGCCGCATTAGGCACTTTCTTGAAATTCTGTCCTAAAGCATCTCCATGTCCCTCTTCTTCTCCGGATTCTTTATCAAAGCTCCATTTGAGCAGTTTTTCCGCGCCACTCATAGTAATCAAAACTTAAAACCTTGTTTATCAGCACGATTCAGTTCAGCAGTATACGCAAGTTTAATCTCGCGAAGCTTTTTAGAAATCTCGCTAAACATATGCTCAACATCTTTACTATCGTATTCATAGTTGTTTCTGTTGGCACAGTTACCAAGAAGGGTTAATGTATCCAAAATTCGTTGGACACGATTAGATGCCACTTTTTCAAAGCGCTCTCTTTTGACTGATTTGCTCATATGAATACACTTAAATATCCTGTCGATTGCAAATATATGCGAAACATTCGAATATCCAAAATATTTTCAGATATTTTTACTACAATTTTAGAATATATATGAAATATAGAACAAAAAAGCAGCACAATTGAGTGCTGCAGAATGATTTATCGAAAGTAGTTCTATCCTACAATCTGTTGCACATATTCATGATTAAACCAATAGCAGTATTTCTTTGCTGTACCGCCATTAGGATTCGCAGTCACGTCTGCAGCATTCCGACCTTTGGGACGCACATGGAACTTCTTGTGTTCACCCTCGTGCCAGAAATTATCTGGAGATATGTGATTCTCCTTAACCGCCTTCTTAATGCTTTCCCAATATGGAATCGCATCTAAAAGGTCTTCATATGGCATTGTCCAAAAGAATGCTTTCTCCAGCCTATAATCCCTAATACCATTTTCATCCACACCGTCGCGGAACACAACAAACAAAAACTTTTGAGTAAAGATGTCATAAAGTCGAGATTCGAAGAAACTCTCCTCATTAAGGATTTCGAAATAATTAATGTTTTCAAAAGACATAGCTTCCTTCGGTCTGCCACTCGCCTGGATACGGACTGTTTTGAGAACAATGCCCGACTTCAAAAACTCCTCAGACTTCAAAACATCTTTTCCAAGAGTTTCTCCTACTGTTAGGATTTCATTTGCAATTAAGAAATACTTACTCTTTGCAGTCGTTTTCGGTACATGCAGAGTGCTTATTAGCTGGCTATAGGACATCCCATAGAATGGCTTGAAACGATCAAGAAGGATACTCTCAAACGGTTTATCCTCCAATTCTTTTTCATCAACGAGTTGAGGGCCATACCCTTGAACAAGTGCCGATGTATTATATGTTCCTTGTCCACCAGTCTTTTTTGCAAACTCAAGGATAGTCCGCATATACTGGGTCTTGAGAGAAAAAGCACGTTTTGGGGCCGGGACTTTGGCCAGAGACCCGTCCGGAAGGTGATATTGTTCATCTTTATCGCCCTTCTGGCCTTTTCTGCATGCACCTAAGTATGTCGTATCTCCTTCAGATAGTTCGTGCGCCTTTCCAGCTTTAATTTTCTCGATAATCTTCTCATAGTCCTGCTTCATTATAAGAAGATCTTTATCGGGAATCTGCCATAGTACCGAATATATGAACAAAAGCTGTTGCACCGGCACATCTGCTTCATGAAGATAAAACATGATGAGCATAAAGGCACATTTGAGATAGACATGCGATTCTTCAAAGGATTTAGACTGATCCACATCGTAGTCGATCATAGTGCAAACAAGCCGCTCTTTTATCGCCAAAGTCTTATTCTTAAGTCTTTTTAGTGGAGTTACCTTTAGCTCAAGACCGGCCTCTGTAAAATCCGCCTCTTGGTTCGAATTCACATCATAACCGAAAAAGTATTCCTCAACTAATTGGCCCAATTGTCCTTTCCCTTTTCTAGAGGTAATGGTATTAGGCGCAATGGCCTGCTCCAAGGTCTGTCCAAGAAGCTGCTTCTTGCTATACTCGAGAATGGACCTCTTATCGGCCCGGTTGTAATTGATTTCCATATCTTTATACAACAGCACAATACTGTCAAAGATAATCAAATTATCCGATTCTTCGTATATTTGTAAAACAATCCACAATATGATGACTCCAGAGCAGCGCTACAAGTGCATGTCTCACAATAAAGCAAAGGACACTGGTCCTGAAATCACTCTCCGGCATGAGTTGTGGCGGAGGGGGTTTCGGTATCGGGTGAATGATAGGAGGTTGCCGGGGAGTCCGGATGTGGTGCTGCCGAAATATCGGACCGTGGTGTTTGTCCATGGGTGCTTTTGGCATGGGCATAAGGGGTGCAGCAAGTATACGGTGCCGAAGACGAAT
>JAEEGL012914529.1_pt1 | contig 10016 bp, 4 predicted proteins | sample 9134231 | NCBI WGS metagenome assembly JAEEGL01 (sample SAMN16246548, study PRJNA631951) | gut metagenome | biome: gut microbiome; feature: rumen; material: fiber-attached | host: Bos | place: Iran: Karaj | collected 2018-10 | reverse complement strand
CCACTTCGCCCCCACGCCCACACATCCCCACACACGGCCGCAGGCGCTACGACTAGGCTTACAATGCTTGTCCCGCATGCATTTTTTACGGAGAAACCTCCCGCCAGTGCCAAACAGTGTCAACATGTATATAGTCCTTTTTTTTATGCCGTCAGGAGCCGCATCTGTTCGAGAGCCGCGGCAATGGTTTTCACGTTGGCGATGGAAAGGCTGAGGCGCTCAGGCGTCTCCTTCAAAGCGGCGCGGCGCGGATAGGCCTGCACATACTGTATCAGTTTCATGAAGTTGGGGCTCTGGTAGAAGGGACTATGCTGATTCGATACCAGATGACACACCATACGATCCTGTTTTAAGATAAGTTTCTCGATACCGAATTCCTTGGCCATGCGGCGCAGGGTGATGGTCTCTATCAGTTCGTCGACCTCGTGCGGCACAGGTCCGAAGCGGTCTTCGAGCCGGCGACGGTAAGCAGCCAGATCTTCGTCTGAAGAGATGTCATTAAGTTCTTTGTAAAGCAGCAGTCGCTCACTTACCGAGGTGACGTAGTCGTCGGGTATCAGCACTTCGAGGTCGGTCTCGATGGTGCAGTCGCGCACATATTCCTTGCTTTCGGCCACCTCGTCGGCAAAGAGGTCGCGGAAATCACTCTCCTTGAGTTCCTCAATTGCCTCATTGAGTATTTTATGATACATGTCGTAACCTATCTCGGATATGAACCCGCTCTGCTCGGCACCAAGGATGTTGCCGGCGCCACGGATATCGAGATCGCGCATGGCTATGTTGAAGCCGCTGCCGATGGTGGAGAATTCCTCGATGGCCTTCAGGCGCCGCTGTGCGTCGGGAGTTAAAGTAAGGTATGAAGGTATGAGCAGGTAGCAGAAAGCCTTGCGGTTTGAGCGCCCCACACGTCCGCGCATCTGGTGCAGATCGCTGAGGCCGAACTGATGGGCGTTATTGATAATCATAGTATTGGCATTGGGGATATCCAATCCGTTTTCTACAATAGAGGTTGCGACCAGCACATCGATATCGCCTTCGAGGAAACGCATAAGGGTTTCCTCTGCATCCTTGCCATCCATACGTCCGTGCGCCATCGCCACACGTGCGTCGGGGACAAGACGCTGCACCAGGCCTGCCATCTCGGGCAAATTCTCCACGCGGTTGCTGATGAAGAATGTCTGTCCGCCACGACTCATCTCGAACATGATGGCATCGCGAATGAGTTCTTCGTTAAAGTCGCTGAGTTCTGTTTCAATGGGCTGTCGGTTGGGGGGCGGTGTCTGTATGACGCTTAGGTCGCGTGCGCCCATTAGCGAGAACTGTAGGGTACGCGGAATAGGCGTGGCAGTAAGTGTGAGGCAATCGACCCCAACCTTCATCTGCTTCAGTTTTTCCTTGACACTGACGCCGAATTTCTGTTCTTCGTCGACGATAAGCAGCCCCAGGTCTTTGAACTTAAGGTCTTTGTTGGTGATAGCATGTGTGCCGATGAGTATATCTATCTTGCCGTCAGCCACATCTTTGTATATCTGGGTCTTTTCTTTCGTTGTCCGGAAGCGATTAAGATAGTCGACCCTCACAGGCATTCCTTTCAATCGTTGGCAGAAGGTATTGTAATGCTGATAGGCGAGCACCGTAGAAGGCACTAGGACAGCCACCTGCTTGTCGTCGCAGCAGGCCTTGAAGGCTGCGCGTATTGCCACTTCGGTCTTACCGAACCCGACATCGCCGCAAACAAGCCTATCCATAGGCCACGGTTCTTCCATGTCGTGCTTGACAGCCACGGTGGCCTTCAACTGATCGGGGGTGTCTTCATATACGAAGGATGCCTCCAACTCGGTCTGCAGTGCACAGTCGGCATTGTATGCGAAGCCTCGCGAAGCCTTCCGTTTGGCATAAAGTGCGATGAGGTCTTTGGCGATGTCTTTCACCTGCCGCTTGGTCTTTGCCTTCAGCACCTGCCAGGTGTTGCTGCCCAAACGGTTCAGCTGTGGAGCTTCACCCTCCCGTCCTACATAGCGCGATATCTTGTGCAGACCGTGAATTGAGATATACAGAACGTCGTTGTTCTTGTATATGAGACGAATCAGTTCTTGGCTCTTGCCGTTCTGCGTCACTTTTTCCAATCCGCTGAAGCGGCCCACTCCGTAGTCGATATGCGTCACGTAGTCGCCAGGTTTCAACTCAAAGAGTTCCTTCAGGGTCATCGCCTCGTGGGTGGAGCGAAGATCCTTAACGGTGTACTTGTGATAACGTTCGAAAATCTCGTGGTCAGTGTAACAGAGCAACCGTTCGTCATGGTCGATAAAACCGTGGGATAAATTGAAAATCGAAAATTGAAAATTGAAATTGGGGGCGGTTTCGTCGAGTATTTTACGAAGTCGCTTTTCTTGACTGTCATTGCCTACGGCTATAAGTATCCTGTATCCACGTTCGCTGTAATCGGCCAAGTTCTGCGTCAACAGGTCGAATTGCTTGTTGAATACCGGCTGCGGCTCGCTATGCAGCTCCAGACGGTCGGCATTGCTGAAATAATAGCTGTTGCCATACTCAACTATATTTAGCTCCAGCAGCCGGTGCAAGAACTCGTTGGCAGAACAAACCATAGTCTCGGGCTTGGGGAGGGTGCCGGCAATCGGGTGCTCCTTGTCATCCAAACGTTCCTGAAATGCTTTACGGGCCTCGTCAAACAGCGAATCCAACTTCTGAGCCACCTGCATCAGACTCTGGCACCAGACTGCATCGCTCTCTGCGAAATAGTCGAGCAGCGACACTCTTTCAGCATTTCCCTTGTTCCCTTGCACTATCTGAACTCCCTGAAGATTTGGCACTATATCAATCCTATCCACCTGTTTCACACTGAGCTGGCTAACGGCGTCGTAGGTGCGTAATGAATCCACAGAGTCGTCGAAGAATTCGATTCTGTACGGGAGTTCGGACGCATAGCTGTAGACATCCACTATGCCGCCACGGACTGCATACTGGCCTGGTTCCACCACGAAATCCTCTCGTTCGAAACCCAAGGCCTGCAGGCGCTCCACCACATCCCACATATCGCATTTTTCTCCACGAACAATACGCAGCGAATTGGTCCTCAGCGTTTCGCCAGCCACGACCTTCTCGCTAAGCGCCTCCGGATATGAGACAACTACTAACGAACGGCCTGCCGACATTTCCTTCAACACCTCCTCGCGAAGAAGCACATTTGCATTCTCCGTCTCTTGCTCGCCGTAATGATACACTTTGCGGTAACTTGTCGGGAACAGCATCACCTTTCTACCATTCCCCGTATCTGGCACTTCCTCTTCCGGCGTCTTTTCGTCATGAAGGAGAGCTTCCAGATCGTTGCTCAGATAGAATGCATCCTCTTTTGTCGGAGCGACCACCAAATGACTCGTAGTGGGTTTGCGGCCGGCGACAGCGGCAATCATAACTGCTGGCAACGAGCCCGTCATACCATCCACATGAATACGACACTTACGGCCCTCCGTTTTCACAACAAGGGTTTCTGCCGCAGTACAGTTTTCGTATATATCAGTCAGTTCCATAACGACACGCATAAAAGGCGACAATCGGAGAATCAGCATATTGCACCGATAGTCCGAGTCGCAGTTACGCTGCAAAGATACACATTCTTTCGCATACCAAGATAATAAATGACAACAATTAACGTTACATTAAGCAAACAAAATGTAAACACTCTCACATGAGCAATGTCACCATACTGTGGGCTGACGACGAGATAGAGCTGCTGAAGCCCCACATATTGTTTCTGAAAGACAAAGGTTACGACGTGATACCTGTACAGTCGGGGCGGGATGCGCTGGACTCGCTTTCTACGGGGCCTGCTGACCTTGTGTTTCTGGACGAGCAGATGCCCGGTCTGAGCGGTATCGACACGCTGAAGGTGATCAAAGAGCGGTGGCCGCAGCTGCCGGTGGTTATGATTACGAAGAGCGAAGAGGAGCATATCATGGAGGACGCCCTTGGGGGCAAGATCGACGACTACCTGATTAAGCCCGTCAATCCCAACCAGATACTGCTGACAGTAAAGAAGCACACGGAACTGCGCCGACTGCAGAGCGAACACAGTACGATGAACTACCAGCAGCAGTTCCGCGACATTGGGACCCTGCTTGGGGGACCACTGGGCTGGCGAGAATGGATCGAACTCTACCGCCGCCTCGTTTACTGGGACCTCGAGCTGGCCACGACTGAGGACCCGTCGATACACGACATATTCGTTTCGCAGAAAGAGGAAGCAAACCGCCAATTCTGCCGTTTCTACGAAAGCCACTATCTCGACTGGCTCAGCGGCGTCGAAGAAAAGCCTTTGATGAGCACCACCGTGATGCGCGAGCGCATGTTCCCCTTGCTGAAAGAGTCGCGACCGACTTTCCTTATCGTCATCGACAACTTCCGCTATGACCAATGGAAATTCGTGCAGCCGCTCATCGAACAGTATTTCCGTATCGAACACGACGACATTTACTACACCATCATACCCACCACCACCCAGTTTGCTCGCAACGCTATGTTCGCCGGCCTCATGCCACTGGAGATCGAGCGGAAATACCCCCAGTACTGGGTCAACGAAGACGAACAGGGGTGGAAAAACCAGTACGAAAGCGAACTTCTCGGCGAGCAACTGCGCCGATTCGGGTTCGGGATGAAACACAGTTACTACAAGGTTCTCAACGCCCAGTACGGCCGCCGTCTCGTCGAGCGCCTCCCCGAACTGCTCAACACGCCCCTCAACGTCATCATCTACAATTTCATCGACATGCTCTCGCACGCCCGTACCGACAACGACATTGTGCGCGAACTTGCCGGCGACGAAAAGGCTTATCGCTCTCTCACCCTATCTTGGCTCGAGCATTCGCCCCTGATCGAGATGCTCCAAGCCCTCGCCGCCAACGGGGCCAACGTCATTATCACCACCGACCATGGTTCTGTCCGCATATCTCGTCCCGTGCGCGTCAAGGGCGACCGCGACATCAGCGTCAACCTCCGTTACAAACAGGGGCGACTCTTAGACTACAACCCAAAAGAAGTGTTCTCCGTCAACGACCCCGCGAAACTCTTCCTCCCACGCCGACACCTCACCTCCCCCTACATCTTCTGCCGCGCCCATGACTTCTTCGCCTACCCGAACAACTACAACGAGTATGTGAAGTACTATATGAACACTTTCCAGCATGGCGGCATCTCCATGGAGGAGTGCCTCGTGCCGTTTATCCTTATGAAGCCTAAGAAAAGTTAAAGCGGAAATTTATCCCTTTTACTCCCCAGAAAAAATACAAAAAGTAAAACAAAAAACATCATAGCATGAGTCTAATTAAATCCATTTCCGGTATCCGCGGAACCATTGGCGGTCCTGCCGGCGAGGGTCTGACACCCCTCGATGTTGTGAAATTCACTTCGGCTTTCGCCACATTCTTGAAGCAGGCCAATCAGGGCCGTCGTCTGCGTCTTGCCGTCGGTCGTGATGCACGCCTCAGCGGCGCCATGGTCGACCGTCTTGTGGTGGGCACCCTGCAGGGAATGGGCGTCGATGTGCTGGAGACCGGTCTGAGCACCACCCCCACGACAGAGATGACCGTTATCGACGGCCACTGCGACGGTGGCATCATCATCACCGCCAGCCACAACCCCAAGCATTGGAATGCCCTCAAGCTGCTCAACAGCAAGGGCGAGTTCATCAGCGACGCCGAAGGCAAGGAGGTGTTGCGTTTAGCCGACAGCGGCGAGGTGAACTATGCCGAGGTCGACGACCTGGGCCAGGTAACCATCGAGGACGACTGGATCGACCGACATATCGAGCGTGTGCTGAGCCTGAAGCTTGTAGATGTGGAGGCCATCCGTAAGGCTGGCTTCAAGGTGGCTGTCGACGCTGTGAACAGCACCGGAGGACTGGCAATACCGCGCCTGCTGCGCAAGCTCGGAGTCAAGGATGTTGTGGAGCTCAACTGCGAGCCCACGGGCCATTTCGCCCACAATCCCGAGCCCATACCGCAAAACCTCACGCAGATTAGCGACTGTGTGCGCCAGAACCACTGCGATCTCGGTATCGTCGTCGACCCCGACGTGGACCGTCTGGCGTTGGTGTGCGAGACCGGCGATATGTTTGGCGAAGAGTATACCCTTGTCAGCGTGGCCGACTACGTTCTGCAGCATACTCCTGGCAACACCGTCAGCAACCTCTCCTCAAGCCGTGCCTTGCGCGATGTGACACGCCACTATGCGGGATGCGAGTACAACGCCGCAGCCGTTGGCGAAGTCAACGTCACCACCCTCATGCGCCAGACCGACGCCGTCATCGGTGGCGAAGGAAACGGCGGCGTGATATATCCTGCCCTTCACTATGGCCGCGACGCCCTTGTGGGTGTTGCCCTGTTCCTCACACTGCTTGCCAAGAAGGGTATGAAGGTCAGCGAACTGCGCAAGACCTACCCCGAATACATCATTAGCAAGAACCGCAAAGACCTCACTCCCGATATGGATGTCGATGCATTGCTGGCCAAGGTTGCCAAACTCTACACCGGCATGGACTGTGTAGAGAAGGTCACCACCATCGACGGTGTGAAGATCGACTTCGCCGATGGCTGGGTGCACCTGCGCAAGAGCAACACCGAGCCTATCATCCGCATCTACAGCGAAGCCGCTACCGAGACTCGTGCCAACGAATTGGCGCAGCAGGTGATGCAGCAGATATAAAGGTTAAAGTGTAGACAACTAACCGCCATTATAACAAAGCTGGCGCGGAAATTTCCGCGCCAGCTTTATTTTGTGTCGTATAGACCTTTGTTTATGTTCGACAGTATGGTTTGAACTTGTTTCAGGACTGGGACTGGTTTGCCGGTGGCAGGCTGCGGTGTCGAGGTATTGGTGGCGAAAGTCTGCTCGCGCTCGGAGAGACTCTGCCTGAAGGCTTGTTCGTCAAGTTCTGAGCCTGCGGCTTTGGCATTGATGGCATCCTCGAAGAAGGGTTGCCAGCGCTGGCACCAGTAGTAGTCGTGCAGCAGGTTGCCCCATAGCCGGTTGGCATAGTCGTTGAGCACCGGGCCTCCCCATACGGTGAGTAAGGTCCGTGCCTGGTTCTCGTAGTAGTCCTGCAGCTCCTTTTCAGTCCCACCCCAGCTGCGTGCATCGGAAATCCAATGGTGGAAGTCGAATTCCGGCAGTGTGCGTAGCAGTGCATCGGCATCCATCGTCAGCCGTGTGGCGGCATGGTAAGCACGCCGCATGGCCGCGGTGTCGCTGGCTTTGTAAGCTTCGGTGAAAACGTTGCGGATGTCCATGAAGTGGTTGCCCATCCACTGTGAGAGGAGGTTGACGAGGTCGTAACGGTAGCCGTAGTTTTCTGACGGCTTATGCATGAGCATGCGGATGGCCTCGAGCAAGCGCTCGTTGTTGTAAGAGTAGTAGGGCTTGGTGTAGTAGGTGCCGTGGCCTTCGAAGTCGGGGCGTGCCACCATCTGGGTGCCCAATCCGTAGAACGACCAGTCTTTGTAGACGCTGTCGGTAAGCAGGTGCCAGGCCTGGCGCGCTGTGCTGTTATGCTTTCCGTAGCGCATGTCGGCCCATTGGTCGACGAAGTCGTTGGCCGAAATGCCCCACAGCGAGGCGAAGAGGTATTCGTATGTCTGCGGGCTGCAGTCGAAGCCCTCGAGTGTGGAGCCGACACCTTGCAGGTTCTTGTCCGACTCGGCGAGTGCGGCCTTCAGCTTGTTCTCGATGGAATAGAGGTCGCCAACGAGCATGGTGTTGCCTCCGAAGTTGCCGAGGTAGCACCAGATGAAAGGCTGTCCGTAGAAGCCAGCGGTGTTGCGCCATACCTCGGTCTTTTCGCAGAAATAGTCGAGCAACACGAGGCTGTCCTGCGGCACGGCAGTGAGGTAGGCTTTGAGCCGCTCGGGGGTCCACTGCTTGCGTTTGTAGTAGAACACCCAGCTCATCTGCAGCCATCGGGCTTTGGGGTCGGACTGCTGCAGGGTGCGGTAGATGTTCTCCGACACGGCGGCCAGATAGTCGGGCTCCCACGATGGCGGGTCCATCTCGTTGAATGGGTCGACGCCGTAGATGTGGTTGGTGCCGTAGAGGGCCTGCTGCCTGGCAAGGTAGCGGTGTTGGATGTCGGCAAAAAGCGGGTCGGTGGAGTTGAGAAAGCATGTGGGTTCGAATCCGCACCATGGCGAGAGCCGCTTGATGTCGGCCTCGGGATATAGCTCGGCGATACGTGTGGGCACATGGCCTGCAAAGGCCGGCAGCACAGGGGTCATGCCGAGGGCGCGTTCGCGTTCCAGTATCTGCGTTTGCAGTTTGCGCTGACCGTCAATCCACGACTGTGGCAGCGGTCCGCCGAACCCGTCGAGGTTGGCCATGCGGTGCCATGGCAGGTGTGCCGGGCCCGAGAAGTAGGCCCTTGTCTCGTCGTCGCTCATACCCATCTCGCGCCATACCTCTTGCCACACGGCCTCTTGCCCCGTCAGCGCCAGCGGCATATTGATGCCGTTGAGGGCCATCCAGTCGATGAAACGTTCCCATTGCGGCCATTGCCACCACACCATCGTGTAGCCGTAGGTGCAGTAGTTGAGGAAGAAACGCTGCTGCACGGAAGCTTTGCCGCCTTCCTTGCAGGGGGGCATGGGCCACCTCTTAGGGAGCTGGAGCGGCTCGGTGTCGAACCACGAGACATGCACGCGTGCGTATTTGCGCAGGTAGTGGTTCAGGCCCACGGCGGCACTGATTTCGTTGTTGCCACCGATAAGGATATGCTTGCCGTCGGCCGATGGGGCTACGAAGAACGTGTCGTCGGCCGATGGAATCTCGTAGAAGACGAAATGCCGCGCCTCGTCGCCCAGCAGGCGATGTGCCAAAGCCAATACTGCATCTTGCGCTGAGGCGACAAGAGGCAGAGTCAGCAGTAGGGACAAAAGCAGTCGGCGCATCGATTACTGTTCTATCCTGTTGTCCTCCGGGGCGGCAATCCATACGATGAGGTAGGCCCAGAAACCGAGGCTGCCACAGAGAAGAGCGATGAGGAAGAGGATGCGGACCACAGTGGGATCTACGTTGAGGTGTTGGCAATCCCTCCGCAGACACCGGCAATGCGGCGTTCTGTAGTGCTGCGTGTGAAACGACGATAGCTGTCCATATCTCTTAATTCTTAATTGTTGTTTTTACAGCATCCCCTTGCGTTTCAGCAGTGCCTTGGGGCTGGGGTCTTTGCCGCGGAAGGCGCGGTAAAGGTCCATGGGCTCGGCGGTGTTGCCGCTCTCAAGCAGGTGGCGGAACTTCTTGGCCAGCTCGGGATTGAAGAGGTCGCCGCTTTCGGCGAAGGCCTCAAAAGCGTCGGCATCGAGGATGGCGGTCCAGGTATAGCTGTAGTAGCCGGCATCATAGCCGGTGGTGAAGATATGCTGGAAGTAGGGGCTGCGATAGCGGCTTATGATTTCGGGGATGAGGCCTATGCCGGTGAGGTATTCTTCCTCGAAGGCAATCGGGTCGATGTGCTGTTTCTCCTTGATGCTGTAGTAGTTCATGTCGAGCAGCGAGGCAGCGAGCAGCTCGGTGGTGATGAAACCCTGGCCGTAGGTCTGGGCGGCGGCGATCTTCTTGATGAGCTCGTCAGGGATGGCCTCGCCGGTTTTGTAATTGTGGGCGTAGAGCTTCATGACCTGCGGGTGGCGGCACCAGTTCTCCATGACCTGCGAGGGCAGCTCGACGAAGTCGCGCGGCACGTTGGTGCCGGCCAGCGAAGGATAGGTGCACTTGCTGAGGAGACCGTGGAGGGCGTGACCGAACTCATGGAAGAGTGTCTCACTCTCGTCGAAGTTGAGGAGCGACGGCTTGTCGGCGGTAGGTTTGGTGAAGTTGCAGACCACCTGGATGATGGGGATGACGTTCTCGCCGGTCTTACGGTCGATATGCTGGCCGCGGAACTCGGTCATCCAGGCGCCGCTGCGCTTGGAGGCGCGGGGATGGAAGTCCATATAAAGGATACCGATGGTCTG
>JAEEGL012262670.1_pt1 | contig 10016 bp, 10 predicted proteins | sample 9134231 | NCBI WGS metagenome assembly JAEEGL01 (sample SAMN16246548, study PRJNA631951) | gut metagenome | biome: gut microbiome; feature: rumen; material: fiber-attached | host: Bos | place: Iran: Karaj | collected 2018-10 | reverse complement strand
TTGGTATAAAGATGCTCAACCTAAACAAAAAGTTTTAAATGTAATTAATGAAGTTTTAGATAAGAACCTACCAGCTAGTTATGACCAACAGATTTTTTCAACAAAAGCAAATTCGATACTATCCTTGTTTATAGATAAAACCATTCAAGGAATTGATATTTGTTGATGTATCTTATTCTATATATTTTATTATGATTTCTTTTTCTTGTGCCATTTGAAACACATTAATTAATGGAAATATAAAACTACCATATCCAGCACTTGCAAAAAAAGATGTAATCGTAGCCCTTAAAAAAGGAAGAAGTAATGCAGGCATTTGATATTTTATTAAATCTTCATAATTTGATTGTTGTTTTTCAAAATCATCATTATCAACTACTTTAAACAATCCAACTATATTACATTCTAATGATATTATGGAATTATCTTTATTTCTATTATTTTCTTCTATACTCATGTCTGGTAAAAACATCTCTATTTTGAAACCACCTAAACAATTTAAATTCTTTTTATAAAATGTAGGTTGCATAATTGCAACAGATATATTCCACTTGTCATCATCTTCAGGTTTTAATACTTTTAAAATACAATCTAATCTTGGTTTATTTTTTATTTGAAAATTATCAACTTTATAATTAAGAAGTTGAAAACCTGATACTATGCTGCTATTAGCATTGTTTGATTTTGATGTGTCTGACATGATAATTTTGCTCCAATTATAAAATTTAAATCATTTTGTTGAATTTGTTTATTAAAAAATTTTATTTCACTAAAATAGATTTCTTTTTGTATATGTTTTATAAAAGAATTATAATTATTTTGATATTGTATATTTGTGTAGTCATTTTCTTTAAGAGTATCTTTACAGTTTCTTTCAAAAACACATTCTAATTTTTCACCATATTCTTGTGCTATTAAAGAATCAAATAACAAAAAATTGACAAACATTCCACTTTCTTTGTCTTCTATAGAGTTATCAAATATATATTTAGAAAAACTTAAAGAATTAAAGACATTTTTATTATCTATCATAATATCTATATACTTTTCTTTAAATGACTGATGTATATATATTCTTTTTATTTCTTGATATGTTTTTGATATTTCATCTACTATCCTATTAATAAAATTATTGTTCATCTTTCTTACCTTCATTCATTAATTTTTTTTATAAAATTTATTATTCCTTCAGCATATACGATATATTCATCAGTTGTTTGTTTATCAATTTCAGTACGAAAGGAATAATCTGCAATTTCTCTCTTTGTTCTTAAAGAAGCTAATTTTGATATATTTATATAATCATTTGTGTTTATTTTTGCTTTTTTATAATTAAGATATTGGTTCAACCACTTAGGCATCTTATGATGTGTAAAACCATCCTCTTTTATATTTAAAGATTTAAAAAAACTTTCATCTATTCGAAAATAGTATTTTAAAATTTCAAAAACAGCATAATACATACGACTCATTGCAACATTGAACATGCTTTTATTAATAGCAGATTTTGCAATTTTTAGATTTTCATTAGATTTCTTTTCTAAAATATTTGTCATAAGTATAAAAACTTTTAGTCAAATTATTTATATTCTATTTTAATTTAATATATAATTCAATAGTGTACATTTATAAGTGTGTTTTTCAATTGTATGTTTATTAATCATTTATTATTTATTATTACAATAAAATGATACATCATTGGACGATATTTTGTTTATCCTAAAATTTTATAATAATATTTAATTTATATTAGAAATACAACCAACAGAAGTTTTCTAAAAAATTCTTAACAAAATCGATATTCAATATTTTCATAAAATACATGACTATTAAATAACAATAATTTATAATATGTAAAACTATTTGTTTTTATATTAATTTTTATTTTGTTTATCTAATTCCTCAATTAAATTTGATAAGTAGTCAATGAATTTTCCTAATTCAGAATTAATAGCTTTTTCTTGTGCCTCAAATATTGGATTTAAATATTTTATATCTGTATTTATTTCCAGTTCCTGTCGTAGATTATAAAATGTAGAATTTATTAGAGGTGATATTTCTTTCATTTCTTCTATTAATTCTTTGATAAAAATAATTTGTCCTTGAAGATATTGTTTGTTGAAGTCTTTTCTTTTTTCATTGTATGTGTCTGATTGTCCTTGTTCAAATTTATAAGTTTCATTTAAATGATAGTATCTCTCAGAACTTATGTTTACACTTTCGCTATTTTCTCGCATCAGCATTAGAACTCTTTTTATTTCTTTCTGACTTTCATTATAGAAATTATTTTGAATATCAATATCAGTTTTTATCATGTTTAATGAAAAAAGTTTTGGCATTAATTTTAATATTAAAGTTTGATATTTTGTTGATAATTCTGTAATTGTTTTTATTGTTTCTTCAGTACTAATTAAACTTATTTTTGAAACAGACATGAAAAAATCTTTAAACCCATCATATAAATTTGTATTTTGAAGATTGATATTGATAATAGAACCTAAATATGAATTTGCTTTTGATAAATTATCAACTGCTTGTAAATAAATTTCTTTTTTTGTTATTAATTTTCTTTCTTTATCTTTTTCAATGGAATCATGAGATAACTGTTTTTTTAAAGTTTTAGCAGCAACAATATAACCTATTATTGCTCCAATAAAAGGACCAAGTATAGCAGAAATTTCTTTTATTATGTTGATTATTTCTTTGGTTGTATCCATGGAACAATTATATAAATTTAATAATATTTTATAAATAAATTAATAACCTAATAGCAAAAATTATGTGTAAAATTTACAAAACAATTAAACGAATAATACTATCATACATTAGTATTGACGAATAAATATTCTTGTATTATACTTAGCATAATAAATGTAAGAGTGATAATATTATTTTTAGATTAAAATGAAAAAATATTAAGGAGAATTTTATGATATTAAATAAAATTAGAATTGTAAATTATAAATCTATAAAAGATGTTTCCATTGATGTAAAAAAAGTAGATAATAGTTATACAACAATATTTGTTGGTTTAAATGAAACCGGGAAATCCAATTTTTTAAATGCTATTGGATTTATAAGTTCAGAGAATAAAAATGTTATTTTTGATGATTATAAAAATCGTTCCTATGAAAATTTTAATCGTATAGAAAAATATTTTATATTTTCTTTTGATAAAGAAGACTGGAAAAATAATATTAAAAATAAAATTCAAGTTTCCAAAGAAATAATTGATGCTATTATTTTAGATGGTATTTATCAATATATTTTTTTAGAGAAAGGAAAACAAAATTTTGAAACAGAATATCATATAAAATATCAAACTATTGAAGATAATTTATTAAACAACTTATCTTTTAAAAAAGTAAATAAAACAAATAATAATACTGATCAAGAATATGAATATACTATAAAATATACTTCTGAAGTTTCAGACAATATACAAATAAAAGATGGACAAACAGAAAATATTGCTAATATTGTTGTAACTAATTCTGATTTTGAATTATTAACCAAAGAAAAATTCCAATATATATTGGATGATATTTTTAAAGACTTTTTTTCAGAATGTAATTTAACATTTTCTAAATGGGAGTATAAACCGGAATATCTTATTACACAAACAATAGATTTAAAGATTTAAATACTTTTAAAACAAAGCCGGAATCTTGTTATCCTTTGAAGAATATTTTTGCTCTTGCTGGTTATAATGATCAAAAGAAAATAGAAGATAAAATAAATAGTATTTCTAATAAGCAAACAGAAATCTTAAAATTACAAATTCAATTAACTAAAGCTTTAACAAATTATGTTAAACAGGTTTGGAAAGAGTGTCATTTAAATCTTGAAATTAGAATTCAAGATACAATGAAATTAGAAGTTTTTATAAAAGATAATGGAAATGATGAAAATTATTTTTTTATGGTTGATAGAAGTGATGGGGCAAAACATTTCTTGTCTTTGATATTAAGTATTTCTGTGGCAAACAAAACGGATACATTAAAAAATAATATTATTTCTATTGATGAGCCAGAAGTTCATATGCATCCGTCAGGAATAAGATATATCAAAGATGAACTGTTAAAAATTGGGCAAAATAATTATGTTTTTGTTGCTACTCATTCACAATTTATTATAGATAACAAACATAAGGAGAGGCATTATATTGTAACAAAGAAAAAAAATGATACAGAAATTAAGCAATGGGATAAAACAAAAGAAATGGCTGACGATGAAGTTTTAAATCAAGCTTTTGGAATAAATGTTTTAAATGATTTACTATCCCCATATAAAATTTTAGTTGAAGGTGCTTCTGATTGTAAAATTATTAAAAAAGCTTTAGATATATTATTACCAAATAATTGTATTAGTTTGACAAATGGTTGTGGGTCAAATATTGTACAAGTTGCATCATACTTAAAATATTACAATGTCGATATTTTAACAATACTTGATTCCGATGAGCAAGGATCTTGTTATAAAGAGAAAATTTTGAAAATAGGGGAACCTTATAGTAATAGCAATGTAAAAGATATTAGTATGTTAACTGATGATTTTGTATCTAATGGCACTATAGAAGATACAATGGATCCAAATTACATTGTAAATTGTTTTAAAGAAAATATAAACACCATTACATGGGATAAATTTAACTATGATAAAGAAAAGCCAATAATTAATCAAATAAAAGTATATATATTACAGCAAGATCAAAATATAGAAAATCTTGATGAAGTTATTAAAAATGTAAAAGAAAAAATTGCAGAAAAATTTAACGTCAAAGAAAAAGATTTAAAAGGGAAAAATCTGAAATTAGATGTTTTGTGTAATAAAATATTGGAATATTTTAAATTAAATAAAAAATAAATGAATATACAATCTATTTGATAATATGCAACTGAATAAAAATAAAGAAGTAACAACAAAATAAAAGTTAAAAATATGAAATGGATAAGTTTATGGCAAATATAAATACTTTATATATTTATGGATTTAAAAAATTTGAAGAAATATCAATTCCTTTCAATGAAAAAAGGAATATTATAGTAGGTGAAAATGAAGCTGGAAAAAGCACTATTTTAGAAGCCATTAAAATAGTTATAAACCAGTTATATAAAAATGTAGATAAATCCATACTAAAAGATTTATTTAATAAACAACAAGTAGAAAATTTCAAAAAAAGTCCTTGTGTTGAAAAATTACCTAAAATTTTAATAGAAATAGATTTAAATTTAGGAGCTAAAGAGAAAAATTCAGAATACTTTTTTGGAGAAAATAATAGAAATAAAAAAGAAGATTATGGAATAAAATTTGAATGTTCTTTTAACGAAGAAATAGGAGATAGTATATTAGATGTTATAAACAAAGGTAATATTCCGTATGAATATTATAATTTAAGCTGGACAACATATTCAAAACAACAATATTATTTAATAAAAAAACCTCTTAATTTTATATCGATAAACGTTTCTGAAAATGATAATAATACTTCTTTTAATTATTACAATAGAGCATTGTTTAATAGTATGTATAGCGAAAAAGAGCGAATGAATTCAAAAGCTAAATTTAGAACAGAATTAAATAAAATTTTCGATGAAATAAAATTGGAACAAATTGATAAACATAGAAAATTTGGAATTAATGATAAAAAAATTATTTTAGAAACTGTATTATCTGTGTATGAAGATTCAATTGCTTTAGAAAATAAAGGTAGTGGTATGAGCAGTTTGATTAAAACTCAAATAGCTCTTGATAAATCTAAAAATCATTTAGATGTAATATTGATGGAAGAACCTGAAAATCATTTAAGTTATACAACATTAAATAAAATGTTAGCTGAGATAGAAAATAAAGAACAAGATTCTCAAATAATTATAACAACTCATAATAATTTGATTGCAAGCAGATTAAATTTAAAAAATGTAATATGGATAAATGATGATAAAAGTAAGTCGTTAAATGATATTTATCAAAATGATGCCAAGTTTTTTGTGAAAGCAGATAATAATAATTTTTTACAATTACTACTATCTAAAAAAGCTATATTAGTTGAAGGTGCAACAGAATTTTTACTATTGCCAAAACTATATAAACAAATAACGAAGAAAAAAATAGAAGAAGATGAAGTAAGTATAATTTCTTGTAATGGAATATCTTTTTCTCATTATTTAAATATTATGAAAAATACAAACAAAAAAATTGCAGTAATTACTGATAATGATAAAAAACAAAACAGAATTGATTTTGCCATAAAATTCAATAATCAGAATCATAATCAACATATTTTTATGAGTGATGATATTAACCAAGGTTGGACATGGGAAGCTTGTTTTTATGCATTAAACAAAGAATTGTTAGACGATTTGATTAAAGTCGATGAAAAGGCTGAATACTCATTTCATAATGAAAACTATGATAAAGTATTGGGTAAAATGTTTAATAATAAAGTTGATACTGCATATAAAATGTTAAATTCAGAAAAAGAATTTAAAGTTCCCAAATATATACAGGATGCAATAGAATGGCTAAGAAAGTAATTTTAGCTGTTGCAGGAGCAGGGAAAACTTATCATATTTGTCATAATATAGATAAGGATAAAAAGAATCTTATATTGGCATATACTCACGAAAATATTAAAAATATTAGAAAAGAACTTTTTTGTGCTTTTGGTTGCATTCCAAAACTTACAACAGTTTTAACTTTTGATTCTTTTATATATCGATATATGATTTTACCTTATGAGCCAAGTATATTACAGTTTTTTGAAAAAGAAAAATTTATCACAAGAGGTATTACATTAAATAAACCAGAGCCACAAACAATTAACAATAAACCTAATTATAGATATATTCCAAAAAGTCAAATAGGTCATTATCTAACAAAAAAAGGATTTTATTATTGTGATAATTTATCTGAACTTATTACATACATAGGAAAAGGGAAAAAGAGATTAATAAGAAAAATAGCAATAAATATTAATAATTTTTATGACAATATTTTAATAGATGAATTTCAGGATTTTAGAGAATATGATTTTGATTTAATTACATCTTTAGCAAAAGAAGTTGATAATATAACATTAGTAGGAGATTATAATCAACACTCTGTTTCAGCTACAAATAATTCAGGGAAACCTTTTAAAAAAGGGAAAAAGGATATTTCATATAATGATTTTAAAGTTACAATAAAGAAATTGGGCTTTGAAATTGATGAACATATATTGCAAAATTCAAGAAGATGTCCGAAAAATATTTGTAATTTTATTAATAAAAAATTAAACATAAAAATTACACATAATAATGACAATTTAGGAGATGTTTTTTTTGTTAAAGATACTATCGAATCTGTATTAGATGATACTAGTATTGTGAAACTTGTATATAAAGAAGCAAACAAATATAAATTTAGAGCAATCAATTGGTCTTATTCAAAAGGAGATACTTTTAATAATGTATGTGTGATATTAACAGATACTTTTGAAAAAATAGATAGTGTAAATTTTACTTGTAATAGTATTTCTAGAATAAACATAAATAAATTATATGTTGCATTAACAAGAACAAAAGGAAATTTATATATTATCAAACAAAGTGATTTTAAAAATATTAAAGAAAAATATTTATAGGGAAAGAAAAGAAAAGAAAAGAAAATTAAGGATGTGTGTATGGATATATTAATTTTAGGAAACGGATTTGATTTAGCTCATGGTTTAAAAACAAGATATACAGATTTTTTGGATTATTGGAAAAAAGATAAAAACGTAGAAAATGTTTGGTTAAAACACTTTGTAAACAAACAAAAACAACTTGGTGACAAATGGATAGATTTAGAAAAAGAAATCTACAATGTTATAAAAGAAATAGATGTAAATCTAAAAGACATAAGATCGCAATATAATTATAAGAACGAACCTATTTTAAAATTATATTCTTTTCAGAAAGGCTGTACGGATGGGACATTTGATTTAACCAAGATCAACAAAGAACTTACATTTTTTCACGATATTAAAACAAATGAAAAAGAATATGGAAAAATAGAAAACAGTATTCCAAAATATTATTTAAAAACATATAAAGGAATGATAAACTTTTTATATGACCAACTCCGCGATTTCACAAAACGATTTAACAAATATCTATCAGAACAAGTTTTACCAAATATTTCTAATAGTCAATATGACTTTGGTTTATCGTTAGATAAAGAGATAAGAGTTTTAAATTTTAATTATACAAATACTTACGAAAAATTATATGATCCACATAGTATATATGCAGGTGCAAATCCAAAATATGTTTATGTTCATGGGAAAGTTTGCAATTCAGATAATTGTAATTTGGTATTCGGTACTCATTCTTTTTATAACCATTTACCAAATGATTTAAGAGAAGAAATTAATGTTGAATTTAATGTATTTAAGAAGCATAACCAAAGACATAGATACGGAACTATTGAAGCATATCAAGATTTATTGAAAGAATTAAAAGATAAACGAAGAATGATAGAACCTACATTTCATGTAATAGGACATTCTTTGGATGAAGCAGACCATAATATATTAAGACACATATTTAGAGTAAGAGAAAATAGTACAATCAAAATCTACTATCATAATCAGGAAGCTCTTGAAAGATTAATAAACAACATTACTGAAATTATTGGTGAAGAAGAAGTTATGGCAAAAGTTAGATTTATTCATCAAGAAGATCCAGAACGAGGAATTTTAATTCCTAGATAATAGTTCAATGCTCCTTGGGAGCATTGAAAGTGAATTTTTTATAATTTTGACAAATCCAGCAACGGGATTCTAAACGGACATCGCCTTGAGAGGGCGGATTCCATAATCTTTAAACTATAAGTTGTCATTTCTGCCGTTGGTTGCCCTCAAAGGATTTACAGATTTTAAATTATAACGAAGTAGTTGGCGAATGAAGTGTACCGAAGGAGTTATTAACCAATATCAGCACTAAATCTTGTGGCTCTTTTTTATTACAAATTCGTTGTAGCTTTTTGTAATAGTATCAACTATTACTTCAAAGCTCCGCCTCTTTGTAACAAAAAATATCTCACAAACTTTGGCACTGCCATTAGTTAGTAACTCCTTAAATAAAGCGGTAGCGGTTGGTACTCGATTGAGACAAATACGAAGTTAGAATTTAAAAGATAAATCCGTTTCGCTAAAAATTTTTAAATTTTTAATTTCGGAATCCAACAAGGAACTTCTTCCAGATATTTTTCATAAGAAGCACCGAACCTTTTCTTAAGTTGCGGTTCTTCCACATAGTGAATATATAAAAGATTTATAAAAGTAAAAATTAAAAACCATAAAAACAATGCTATCGACATTGTTATGCAAAATTCCGCATAAAGCAAAAATATTACACCGCTTATCATAGGGTTTCTAACATACTTATAAGGACCGGTCACAACAAAATTTTGCGGAGGTGCCCACGGTGCCGGTGTTCCGTTCCCTTTGGATTTAAAGGTTAACATACTCCAAACAGCAAAAAATAAGCCCAAAATGCCCGTAATTAAGCCAAAAACGATTTGGAGCACACTTGGACGGTTAAAAGCAAAATCCGTTAAATAAAGCAAAACAGCCGGTATTACAATTAAAACATTTACCGGCAGGATAATTATTGCAGCAATCCAGTTATCAAATAATTTATTTTTTAAGTTTTTCATATTGTTAGTATACTAATATCGTGCATCAATTTCAAATTAATTGTTTTAAAATTAATAGCTGACAGCTTGTTAATATTAACTACGAGATCCCGCATCAAGTGCGGGATGACAACCGGCAAACAATATGTTGTTCTTGTAGTAAGCTATAACCTTTAATCTTGTCGTTGTCGTTTCCATACATCCATACATCTATACATCCATCCCTCTGCCATTTGTATTCAAAAACATTTCTTTTATATAATAAAAGCAATATATATAAACGAGGATAAAAAAATGGATGACACAACAGTAGCAATTTTAACAATTCTTGTCACAATATTTTTAGGAATTATCGG
>JAEEGL011825588.1_pt1 | contig 10016 bp, 4 predicted proteins | sample 9134231 | NCBI WGS metagenome assembly JAEEGL01 (sample SAMN16246548, study PRJNA631951) | gut metagenome | biome: gut microbiome; feature: rumen; material: fiber-attached | host: Bos | place: Iran: Karaj | collected 2018-10 | reverse complement strand
CCGCAGGCGCGCAACCTCGCCGCGCAGCGGCCCAACCTCGCGCGCGTCAGCGCGCCACTGGCAGTGCCGGCTGCGTCTTTCCAATATAGTCTGGGTCGAGGAGTGTGATGAACTGGAGGTCGGTGAAGCGCGGTGGCGCGTTCGTGTCCGACCCCATGGGGAGGAGGTTGATCTTCATGCCAGGCGCGAGATCGACCACGCCCAGGCTGACAATCTGCCATGACTCATCGCCGAGCGATCCGACGATGTGTGTACGGGCGGGCGTCTGCATTGCGCCGCATTCCGTGCAACGGTCGTTCGTCGTGACATTCGCGAGCGCGGCGTCCTGGTCAAGCGCGATGGAGGCGCCGATGCGGGTCTTGAGGAGGACGTGCCACGAGCCGGCTTCGGCGGACTTCACGGTGTAGGTGACGGACTTCACTGGCTCATTTGTATCGAAGAGGGAAAGCCGCGCGTACTTGAAGTTGTCGAGCTTGTCCAGGTCGATGCGGACGTTTTTGTCGCGGTCGAACTTGACGGCATCGATTACGACTGAACGGGGTCTCGACTCCGGAGTCTTTCCGGCCGTTGCCGGTGGGGTGGGGGAGGCGGATTCGATGACGCGCGGATCCACCAGCGTGATGTCCTTGACGTCGATGAAATCGCACGGGTGGAGGACACCGTTCATGATCCAGATGCGCGAACCGTCGAAGATGCGGCGTTTGCCAAGGCAGACGGTGCGCCATTGCGTTTCGCCCTGGCGTCCCTGGATCGCCTGGTTGGCCACTTCCTGGCGCCGGTCGTCGACCTTGACGCCGTTCGGGTACCAAAACTGGTAGATGCCCATGTAGGCGGCCGACTCGTCAATCGGCACGGTCGCGCCGACGCGGACAGTGGCGAAGACATACCAGTCGCCGACGTCCTGCGGGCGGGCGGTGTAGCCGATCTCAGCGAACGAGGGGTTCATCCAGGTGTGCTCGGTTTCGCCGAAGGGCGCGACCTTGATCTGGCAGTATTCCGTACCGTCCTTGTCGCGCTGGCGCGTCATGCGGCTGCCGCCAGTGAGTTGGCCGGCCGTGACGCGGACCACAGCCGCATTTGTGCAGGTGAAGTCGGAGGTGGCGGGCGGGTTCGAGAAGATCTTGGCGATGATGTCGTCGCGCCAGGGACCGCCCCCTTCGCAGGTCATCTGGGAGCCGAAATTCTGGGCCGAGTCGTGGAGAATGTCCTTCCAGAGTTCCCAGAGGGATTCACGGGAGGGAAGCTTGACGCGCATGCGCTCCGCAGGCGCGATCATGTCGTTGTAGCGGAGGATGGCGGCGGAAAGCGCCGGCATGCTGGCGCGGAAGGCGAGCTTGCGGCGGGCGGGGTCGGCGCGGAGATTGTTGCGCGTGTTCTCCATGGCGCGGAGAATCCGGACGCAGTCCTCGCCCGTCAGATAGTGGGACGTGTCGTTGACGTAGCAGCCGAACCAGGTCCAGCGCTGGCGCAGACGGGCGTGTTCGACGACGTCCAGATACTCCTTGACGAAACGGGCGGCATTCCCGTAGGCGGCCTGGCAGTAGGTGTCGATGAGCTGCTCGACATCTTGCTCAGGGTTCCAGAGAAGTTTGGCATAAAGCCAGAGCTTCAGTTCGGACATGTCGCCCGCGAAACAGAACTGGTGCTGGCAGGTGACGCCCCGGACGCCGATCCGGGCGTAATAGCGGGCCGTCTGTGCGAAGATGCGGTGGTTGGGGAAGGGGATCATGAAATCGCGGAAGTTGGCGAAATAGTCCCAGACGTAGGTGTGCACCCCCGGGGCGCTAAGGCGGCAGACCTGCGCGAGCGAGTAGGCCGAACGTTCGTTACAGTCGGCCGGAAGGCCGTGGTTGCGCCAGAGCTCGGCCGAACAGCCGCCGACGTTCGGCTCGAACATCAGTTTCTCGTTCTTGGGGAAGCGATCGCCGTAGGGGAGCATGTTGAAGCGGAGATTCGGGTATTTCTTCGCAAAGTGCTTTCCGACGCGGTTGGAAAAGAGGATGTCCTGGGCATGGGGGACTTCGCTGCCGTCGGGGTCGGGGTATTCGCGGACGAGCGCCGTGCACTTGTCGCATTCGCAGACGGCGCCCGTGTCGCCTCTTGCGATGGAGAGTTCGCGCGCGTTCGGATGTCCGGCCATGAACTCGTCGACTTCGCGGAAGACCTCCTGGTACATCTCCTCGTTGGAGACGCACACCCAAAGCGGGTCGCGCCGGTCGTCCTTGCGCTGGTACGCATACCATTCGGGATGATCCTTGAAGAATTTCTTTGAAGGGAGGATGCGCCCGCCGATGGCCTCGTTGCAGCCGGGTTGGTACTCCTGGCGTAGGTCGGGGAATCCGTTGCGGTCTGCGAGACGGTCGTAGTAGAGTTGGCGAAGCTTCAGGTTGAAGGTGAGGTCGTTCCACCCGAGGTCGGACCAGGAGGAGCGATCGGCGTAGAAGAAGGGCGCGTCCGTCTTGTCGTAGTCGCCGGGAATGGAAGGATCGTTGTTTTTGGGCACATAGTCGTAGTCGTGCGCCACGAAGACGCAGCCCAGCGTCTCCAGAAGGTCGTATGCGGCGTAGACGACGGCGCGGGGGTTCACGCCCGTAACTTCCAATGTGTTCGCGTCGCGGACGCGGACGCGGATTTCATCGCGGGCGGAACCCTTGTACGGGGTTCCGACGAGGATTGTGCGGTAGCCCGGCACCGGCTTGGAGGCGACGAGAAAACGTGCGCCGGACATTCTGCCAAGGAAGTCGGCCAGTTCCGTGGCGGCAAAGTTGACGCCGTTCGTGCCCGTTCCGCCATGCGGGACGATAACGGTCTTGGCCTCGCCGTTTGAAGCGAAGATAAAAGGTTGCTGGGCTGCGTTTGCGGTCATTGCGATTGCACACATCGCAGCCGAGAGAAGGGTTGCCACCGTCACTTGCCTCATGTCAGACTCCTTGTCTATTTACCATCGGTTTGCAAATATTGTCCCAGAATGTGGTAAACAATGCAAGCAAAAACCAAACAACCGTCAAACTGTTAAACCGTCAAACCGTCCCCGTCCTCTGCGAGGATGCCTCCGTATGCCGCCGCTAGGGCGGCGCGTGCTGAAGGTTCTTCTGGCCAGAGGGTGCGCGCGAGGTGGTCGAAGACATGTCTGGTGGTTGGCGAGACAAGCCCCGCGCCGATCATGGACTTGCGCATGGCGTCGATCATGGCCAGGTCATTGTGTTCGGCGAAGCGCCAGTCGTTCAGCGTCGGGCCACAGGTGGCGTCCCATATCACGGCATCCAGCTTGCGCCCGTCGAGCGCCTTTGTCAGTCTGTTCAGCGCCTTGGCAAGCATCCATGCGCCATCCAATGCATAAAGGAGCGTCTTCCCGCCGGATTCGACGAGGTAGTGGAGGCACTCCTCGTCCTGGTGCGGGGTCTGGTGGTTGGCGGGGAGTGCCGTAAAGGTGAACCGACCGCACTTGAATGCCAGCCCCGCTGCAACTTCATGCCGGACGCATGGAATGCCCTCAAGAGGCGCAAACGCCTGTGGCGACGCCCAAACGGTCAGTTTCCCGCATCGCGCTTCTGCGAGGGCGGCGATGGCGGCGGGCTGCAAGTGGTCGGAATGCGAGTGCGTGATGACGACATGCGCAATCCGTGACGGCTGTATGCCAGCGTCTGTGATCGAGCGGATTACAGTCGGGCCGGCGTCGATCAGGCATGACTTGCCGATGAGCGTCGCCGTCGATCCCCGCGTGTCCGGAGGCATGTTGCGCCAGTCCCAGTCGGCGGCGCCTGTTCCGAGGAAAGTCACATTCATGTTGAAAGGTTGAAGGGTTGAAAGGTTGAAGGGAATATTCATTGTATGCGACAGTGAAAAAGGAGTCAAATCATTTCCTGAATTGACTTTTGTCGCCCGGCTTTGCTACAATGAAGGCATGAGAACTTTAAAGCATCTTTGTTTTGGGCTCGCCTTGTTTGGTGCAATGGCGACTGCCGTGGCTGAAGACGAAATTCCCGGTGAAAACCCCGCACCCGTAGAAGAGGCCCCTGCCTGGACCAATCCCGTTGAGGCCGCCTATACCGCCATTTGGGACGGCTTCTATGGACCAGGGAAAAGCAAGTTGCTGCTGAAGGCTTCGGTTGCGCTTTTTCCCAATGGCAAACCGGCTTTTGAGTTTTGCGAGACGAATGACGATGTCCGTTTGCTCATTTTCCTTGAGGTCGACACACAGGCATTTGAAGCCTGGCGGTATGACGCCCATCAAAAGCTCGCCGCATTAGGTCCCATGCAATGCAAACCGGTTCCTTTCAACGCCCCTGGTGCCAGAATCATCGGTGGTCGGGCATTCCGATTCTGCGATGAGGGCGAGGCCTGTGTTCAGCGCTGGGAAAAGAGCCGATACGCCAAAAAGACCGCTCTTGCCGTACGAATTGAGGGCTTAAGCAAATCGGGAAAGCCGTTTTTGAAGTGGGAGGCCCCCATAAGACTTTTTACCAGAGGTGAGGACAACATCGAATTTCCATGCCCGCTTCGAAATTTGAACAGACTTCTCGACGTTCCACAGTCCATTTGGAGTTGGACTCAACCGGGTACCATACCTGAAGTCGGAGCAGAACGCGCGTCGTTCAACATGTTGTTGACCAAGTTGTCCCAGTTCAGGTCGGCCAGTGTTGCCTCCTGTGTTTGCACCATTATCGATGAAACTGATTTCATGCCGGGTATTCTTGAAAACTTGGAGCCGGAATTGCTGAAAATCGAAGAAGACATGGTTGAAGTGCCGGGAAAGCACTTCGCCATAGGCCGTCATGAGGTGACGCAGGAAATTTGGTCTACCTTCATGAATAAGGCCGCCCCCAACCCGTCCTATTTCAAAGGACTCGATCTGCCCGTTGAGAATGTCACGTGGGATAACTGCGAGATTTTTTTGAAAAAATTGAATTCATTTCCTTTTTTCAGGTTGCGCGGCCAAATCTACCGTTTCCCCACGGAAGAGGAGTGGGAATACGCTTGCCGTGCAGGTGCGCAAGGGCCTTACTGCTTAACGACAAACGGAACGGAGATTGTTTCCGGCACACTCGGCACGGTGGCGTGGATTAAGGAAAACAGCGAACGGAAGACTCATCCCGTGGGTGAGAAGGAACCTAACGCGTTCGGACTGTACGACATGCACGGCAATGTGTGGGAATGGACATCGACTGTGGATGAAACCGACAAGATTATCAAGGGCGGCGGCTGGAACGGCGATCCTACTCGCTGCGAGACCTCCAACAGGAACCGCTATTATCCCGCACACGGCAACTCGTTTCTGGGCCTCCGCCTTTTGCGAGTAACTCCGGATATCATGTGAACCGTGTCAGACGTGAACACGCTTGACACGGTTGGAGAAGGAGCAGATGATGTCGTAGGGGTGGGTGCCCTTGATTTGGGCCCATTCCTCGGTCGAGATTGATTCGTTGCCATCGCGGCCGATGCAGGTGACGACATCGCCGGGGACGGCGTCTGGCGCCTGTGTGAGATCGATGGTCGTGTAGTCCATCGAGATGCGTCCGATGATCGGACACACCTGTCCGCGAATGAGGACGTGTCCGCAGTTGGAGAGGGCGAGGGGGAATCCGTCGGCGTAACCGGCGGCAATCGTTCCGACGCGCGTGGGCTTGTCGAGACGGTAGGTGGCGCTGTAACCTATGGAGCGTCCGGCGGGCATGTCGCGGACGGAGACGAGCCTCGTCTTGAGCGAGAGGACCGGCGCCACGTATGAGTTGTCGTCCTCGGCGGGGTCGAAAAGACCGTGGAGGTTTAGGCCGGCGCGCACGAGGTTGAAGGGTTCGCGGACAGCCTCAGGGCAGTGGTTGATGGCGTCGCTGTTGGCGCAGTGGCGGTACTTGAAGCGGATGCCCTTGGCCTCAAGTCGGGAGAGAAGCCCCTTGAAGAGGTCGATTTGCCGCCGGGTGAAATCGCCGTGCGCCACGTAGCCCATCGGGAAGTGGGTGAAGATGCCTTCGGCTTCAAGTCCGGGGACGGAGCAGCAGGCGGGGACGATTTCGTCGGCCTCCTCGATGAGAATGCCGAGCCTCCCCATGCCAGTGTCGAGTTTCACGTGGCCCTTGGCCGTCATGCCCATCTTGAGGGCCGTTTCGCCGATAAACTTGGCCATCTCGAGGTCCGTGATGGGCAGCGTTACGCCGGCGCGGATGAGGTCTGGCACCTCCTCGGGAAAGACGGCGCTCATGATCTGGAGGTCGCATCCGAGCTCCATGAGCGCGTAGGCCTCGTTCGGCTCGGCGACGCCGACGCGGGCGGCGCCGGACGCCAGAAGCGTCTTGGCAATCGGCAGGCCGCCGAGGCCGTAGCCGTCGGCCTTCAGGACGGCAAGTACCTTGGACGGCGCGACTTTCGCCGCGATGTGTTCAAAATTGGATTTGACGACCCTGTGGTCGATTTCAAGCCAGACTCTCGGCTCCGCTTTTGGCTGCATGATGTTCTCCATGAAATGTAGTTCTATTGTAGCACCTTTTATTTTTTCTGGTGTTGAAGTGACATGCTTCTGCATGCCACTTCAGCACCAGAATTAAAAAGCTTGCACATAATGCGCGCGTATGCTAAAGTAAGGCAAACTACGGAGAATGACAATGAAGAGACAAGCAATCGCAATTGCCGCGGCTCTTGCCGCAACTTCTGTTTTCGCACTGCCGCGCAAATCAGTTGAAATCACCGTCTCGGGATACACGGGGGCGTCGTCGCTCAAGAACTTTCCCGTCCTCGTGCGGATTTCCCCGGAGCGCATTTCCGGCTTCTCCTACGCCGACTGCGCGGCGGACGGCCGCGACATAGCCTTCGCGGACGCGGAAGGCAACGTCCTCGCCCGCGAAATCGACACATGGGATCCGAACGGCGAGTCGCTCGTCTGGGTGAGCATTCCCTCCTTCTCCTCCAGCACTGTCTTCACGATGACCTACAAGGATCCGACCGTGGCGGCACAGCCTTCCTGCCAGACAAACGGCGCCGTCTGGGCCGCCGCCGGATATGTCGGTGTCTGGCACTTCGACGAAGATTACGGCACGGCCTTCGATTCCACGACCAATGCGCTTCACGGCGCGGTCGACGCCTCATACGACCAGACCTGCATCGCCGCCAATGACGCGAAGGTTGGTAAGTCGAGGTATGTCCCCGGAGCGGCGAGCGTCAATCTCCCGAACTTCAGCCACCTCGACATCGGCGACACCGTCTCCTTGTCCGGCTGGTACAAGTTCGACCCCGGCGTCACACTCCCCAGCAGCACGAGCCCTTATCTTTTCTCCTGCAAGACGAAGTGGGATTCCACAGCGGACGGCTGGTATGTCGTGTTCCAATGGACGAGCAACAGCGACACGACCAAGAAGACACTTGGCCTGAACGGAGCAGGCACAACCGTAAGCAAGGTGACGATTGACTCGATTAAGTCGTCATGGGTGCATATCACCGCCACCTTCAACAACAAAGCTGGCGCCGCCTATTCCAACGGCGTCTTGAAAGGCTCCCCGACCCTCAACGCCGCCGCCAAGAACCTGGCCGCCGCCGCCACGCCGAAGATGTTCACGGGCAGCTACACCGGCTTCGCCGACGAAGTCCGCATCCGAGACGCGGTCAATAGCGCCGACTGGGTCAAGGCCGAGTATCAGACGGTCGCCGTCGATGGCTTTCTCTCCTACGGCGCGGCCGGCACGCTTTTCGAGGGCAACTCCTCGCTCGGCGTCTCCCCGCCATTCGTCGCCGAACGCGGGGCTAACTTCCTGTCGCTTAAATCGGAGGCCTATGGTGTCGGCGCAGCCTCGACGGTGAAGTTCCTCTACGGCGTCGCGCCCGACGCGCTCACCCGCACCGCCATCGCCTCCGCGTCAGTGACGGCCGACGGGAACTTTGCGGCGACCCTCACGCGCTTCCTGCCCGGAACGACCTACTACGTCAATGCCGTGGTCGAGGAAAACGGCGGCGGTGCCTCCGCGGAGTCGGCGATTTTCAGCTTCCAGACGGCGGACGTCGCCGAGGTGCCGTCCGCCTATTCCACCATCGAGTACATCGAGGGAACCGGCACACAGTACATCGACACGGGCTACAAGCCAACCCCCACCACCCGCACCGTCATCGACTTCCAGTTCACGACGCGTGTCAACCAGTACCGCGTCTTCGGCCTTGAATTCAGCAACCTCTACTATTCATTCTACCAAAATGGAAGCGGGAACTGGGCCTACACCTGCCAGGACTCGTCGGGGTCGTGGACGGCGCTTTCGCCGACGAAGGCCACCGACACCAACCGCCACCTTTTCGACTTCAACTTCGCCAACGCCGACGACCTCCGCTGCCTCACCATCGACGGTGGGGCTGTGTCGAGCGCAACGGGCCTCGTCGGGACGCGCAGCAAGATCGGCTCCGGATCCCTCGTGCTTGGGGCGGCGCGCACTGCGGCCTCCACCATCGGCAACATCTCCAAGCACCGCATCTACTCCTGCCAGATGTACGAGGAGGACGTCATTGTCCGCGACTTCGTCCCCGTGAAGCGCAAGGCCGACGGCGTTTCGGGCCTCTACGACCTCGTGGAGGGCGCGTTCCACGCCAGCGCCGGCACAGCCGCCTACGTCGCCGGCCCCGTCCTCTTTCTCGAGGCCTCCGAGGTCGTCGCGAACGACGCCCTCGCCTCCTTTGCGCTCTCCTGTGACGCCGCCTCCTCCGCGCGCAGCCTTCGCGCGGCCTGGGGTCCCGTCCACGGCGGCGACGATCCCAACGACTGGTACGCCACGAGTCCGGTCGCGACCGTCGCGGCGGAGGAGACGAGCGCCTCCTGGGCGGTTCCGGCCAATTGGGGCAGCGACACAAACCTCGTCATTCGCTTCTACTTCGACGAGGATCCCCTTGTCTGGTCGAACCCAATTTTCTGGCGCAACTACGCAACGCCGTCCGTGACGGACGTGGCGCTTGACGGCACGGGCGGCGATACGCTTGTGGTGTCCGGCACACTCGCCTCCTTCCCAGGCGACAACTGCGTCCTCTCGGTCTACACGGGCGACAGCCCGACAACGCTCGACAACGCCTGGACGGGCCTCGCGGGCGCCGTCCGCGACGCCACGGGCGCCTTCACGCTCACGCTTCATGAACCTGACACCTCAGACGCACGGTACCTGACACCCGGTTCGACCGTGTACGTCACCGTCCAAGCCGTCGCGGACGGCGAGGTCGTGCGCACCGCGCCCACCGCCGTCACAATGAGCGACGCGCCGCTCTTCGCGTCCTCATCGTCCTCGGTTTCGCGCCGCACGGTCACCTTCACGGGCAAGCTGTCGGATGTCGGCATGTCCAACGCCGCCACTGTCACGCTCTACGCCGGCGCCGCTTCCGACGCCGAGGAGGACCTCGTGGCCGTCGAGGCACCCGTCACAGTCACGGACAATTCCACGTTCACTTTGACGCACACTTTCCCCGACTTCGAGATGACTTACAAGTGGCAATTCCGCGCCGTGGCTACCTCGGCGGGCGGCACCTCGACGCTTGAGACGCGCACGGCCGTCGCGACCGCGAAAACGCTCGATACCACCACCTACACCTGGAAATCGGCCGTCCACGCCGGCAACTGGTCTGATGCCGCGAACTGGTCGAACAACCAGAACGGCAACTGTCTCGGCTATCCGCAGTCAACGGCCGCGACGGCCGTTTTCCCCGCCACTGTCGAGGCGAACGTCGTCTTCACCCAGGCGCTTTCGATTGGGACGCTCAACTGCTCCGCCGGCCCCGTCGTGACCTTCACGCAAGGCGGCGCCTCCACGAACGCCACGAAGCTCACGGCAGCCGCCATGACCTGGCACAACAACGCCAGCCGGGGCGGCACGATCACGCTTGACGGCGTCGCCATCGCATCGACCTCCGGCGACACGCTGATCGACACAGCCCGGTCCCTCCGCCTCATAAATGGCGCGAACCTCCATTTCGCTGGCTATTTCGGCCAGCAGGCGAGGAACGAGGTCCTCGTCGCGGACGGCTCCTTCCTCTCCTGCAACTGCACCTACTTCGGCGGCGGG